>Ga0114919_10005362_pt1 | contig 10249 bp, 12 predicted proteins | sample BlataG_FD_88682 | JGI IMG/M metagenome (GOLD analysis project Ga0114919, IMG submission 88682) | Deep subsurface microbial communities from Black Sea to uncover new lineages of life (NeLLi) - Black_00105 metaG | ecosystem: Environmental > Aquatic > Marine > Oceanic > Sediment | place: Atlantic... | reverse complement strand
CATGAGATGTTTCTAGATTAAAATCATCTCCCGGCCCATATAGATTTATTGGTAAAAGATGAATGGCATTAAAACCGTATTCCTTTCTATATGTAATACTTTGGACAAGGAGCATCCTTTTAGTAAATCCATAAGCATCATTTGAAGGTACAGGATATCCATTCCAAACATTTTTCTCTGAAAATGGAATTGGCGTTTTTTCAGGATATTCACACACACTCCCAATGCCCACAAATTTTTTTACGTTATTTTTAAACGTATAATGTTGTGTCAGTATATTCATCATAGCATTATTATAAAATTGTTTGCCTGGATGTTTGCTACTGTAGCCTATTCCACCCACATCTGCTGCTGCGTGGATAACGATGTCAATTTCTTTGTTCACATAAAACATTTTTTTTACTTGCTCTTCTTTGGTCAAATCATATTCTCTATGGGAAACAGTAACCAAGCCTTTTGTAACATGTTCCTTTAACAGATTCACGATATTTTTCCCTAAGAAACCATAAGCTCCAGTTACAAGTACGTTTTTGTTATTCCAAAATCCCATACTAATCCACCCTCCACCATCTATTTGAAAACTTTCTTCTTAAAATCTCGTCACCGTCTCCAATAGATTTTAAACCTGCTGCACGCATATCTGCATCAACCATATGCTTGACTAAATCATTAAATCCAATTTTTGGATTCCACTCTAACTTTTTTTTAGCATTAGCAGAATCCGCTATTAACACATCTACTTCTGTGGGTCTAAAATATCTCGGATCAATTTTCACATGCTTTTCAATGTCCAACCCTACATAGGAGAAAGCTTCTTCTAAGAATTCCCTGACTGGATGAGCTTCTCCAGTCCCTACAATGAAGTCTTCAGGACGCTCATTTTGAAGCATCTGCCACATACATTCTACATATTCCGGTGCGTATCCCCAATCCCTTTTCGCTCCTAAATTACCTAAATAAAGGTATTTCTCTTTTTTGGCAAGAATTCTTGCTATACTCCGTGTTATTTTTCTTGTCACAAAAGTTTCGCCTCTTCTTGGAGATTCATGATTGAACAGTATCCCGTTGCAGGCGAACATGTCATACCCATCACGATAATTTTTTGCCATCCAATAAGCATAAACTTTCGCACAAGCATAAGGGCTCCTTGGTTTGAATGGCGTTTCTTCATTTTGTGGTGGTGGAGATGCCCCAAACATTTCGCTGCTTGATGCCTGGTAAAACTTCACTTTATTTCCACTCCTTCTAATAGCTTCCAAGATTCTGGTAGTTCCGAGTGCAGCAACATTTCCGGTATATTCTGGCATATCAAAGCTAACACGCACATGACTTTGCGCTCCCAGATGATATACCTCATCGGGAGCTATATTGTAAATTATGTTGGATATTTGTTCCGAGTCTGATAAATCGCCGTAATGGAGGAAAAATTTCTCTGATTCGTGTGGGTCCACATAAATATGGTCTATTCGCTTGGTGTTAAATGTGCTTGCTCTTCTGATAATACCATGGACTTCGTATCCTTTGCTTAGCAATAGCTCCGCTAAGTAAGAGCCGTCCTGCCCTGTTATTCCCGTGATTAATGCTTTCTTCACCTGACCCTCTTTCATGTTATCCGAAGGAGATATTATTAATTTTTCCCCCGCCTTCTTAGCTTGTTAGATATTCTATTTGATTTATTCCATATAAATGCTTTGGTATATTTAAGTGCTTTCCTAACGAACATCTTCGAATCAAGAATAAGAAAATTTGGCTTTTGGATTTTCTCAATCTTTATTTCTTCTCTTCTTTTATTTCCTTTAAAATTTTTCACATAATCAACAAAATTATGTATTACCGTCTCACGAGAAGCAATATTATTGAAGTGAGTAAAAAGGGCATCACCCATATCCTGTCGCAATTGGGCATTTGAACACAGTTGGTCCAAAGCATTGTACCAACCTTCCGGACTATGGGCAAGATACCCGCATTACCCATCCATAATAAATTGCGCTGCCGATGGATAGAAATCAGATACTACGGGAATATGGAACTGGGAAAAAACATAAATTCGATTGGGATTACTGCTGTATTTATAGCGAGTTAGATAGTCATTATCATCGTAATTGAAATGTGTTGAACTGATTATACCCTCTTTCAACAATTTCTTTATATTTTTCTGCGGTAAAGCATTGGGAACCAACCCTATATCTACCTTTGACATATATTTTACATAATTCTCCTCTTTCCATTGGATATGTTTGACTTCCATTCCTCCGGGAATACCTAATTCCCACTTTCCCAACGCTTCAATATTATACATTGCCCATAATTCTATTTCATATTTTGTCGAAAGAGTGGATAAAACAGAAGTAATCCTTGGATAGAAAGTTTCAAGGTGAACCTTATTTCCATGATAGCCAAGGATTATTTTTTTATTGTCTTTAGGCTTATGTCTTATCTCCGGGATATCAGGGAGCATATAGAATATAAATATGTTTTGGTTATATTTCAGAAAAATATCCCGCTGCTCGACCGAGCCGGCCATTAGGAAATCTGCTTTTTTTGCTTTTTTTATCTGTTCGTGCCCAAGTTTCGGGTCCGCGATGCCAACTAATATTTCCGGATTCTGAGTCCTCGCAGTGTCTATTTCTGCATCATTTGGCATGAAAATTGTAACATCATAGTTTTTGTAATTGTTGAATTCATTCTTAACAGCAGTGTATCCCATCTCCTGTAAAGTTTCTGAAAGCTTTTCGATACAAATCCAGGCTCCTGCGCCTGTATAGTTTGAATTCAAAACAATTTTTAGGTCCATTTTAAACTACCCACGTTTTACCTAACCCCTCGTTTTTTTTTCATATATTTTCCATCTTTATAAACATTTCGAGCTTGTGATGCTGCATGGCTTGAAAATATTTGCTGATAGAAGGATATACCATTTAACCACTCACCACCGCCCATATCTCACCAAACTGAATGCTGTAATCTTTAATTTTAAGCTCTGCTTTTTCTATTTCTTCTTCAAAGCCATCTAAAGTATATTCAACATAATGCCCTTTATCCAGCCGATAATCCATGCTTAATTCTTTTTTATACAATGTTATCCAATCCCTATTTATCATAGGTACCCGTATCAAAAACCTTGTTGTTTTCGTAGTCAATGTTTCCAAAAACTCAACTCTATTCTTTATATGCTCAAGAACGTTTGACATAATTATAACGTCAAACTTTTCGTTCGGTAAATCTTTCAATGCATCACCGCAGATGTATTCTATATTCTCTTCTGAATACTTTTGTTTTGCGAAAGAAACGTTCTTCTCATTCAAATCAATCCCCACAACTTTCTTCACTTTCTTCGCAACATCATAACACAAAGCCCCATTCCCACAACCTATATCCAAAACTGCGTCATCCTTATCAACATTATCCACAAAGAATTTGTGATAGTCCATCAATCGGTGTTTGGGATGAATCCGATCTTCTTCTATTTGTATAGATAAAAAACCTGCCGCCCGGTAAGAAAAGCTGTGTACCCATAAAAGGCGCTTTATGATCAAAAGCTGAATACTTTTCTTCACGCTCATCTTAATCCCTCTCTCTTTTGCACTTCTTAATTACAGCTTAGTTATTCTAGGAAAGCCCATCCCCTTTTTCTCATTTCGTTAGTTAAGTAGTTAAAGTTACCCAACAGCAGCTATTTTCACTCTTCCAATAACAAACTTTTCTCTGGTCGGTATTTCCTCGCCTTCCTCTTTTAAAGCCAGTATATGCGCTTCGATTGCCTCTTTTATATTTCTCACCGTCTCTTCAATTGTCTCGCCCTGCGAATAGCAGCCAGGTAAAGCGGGAACTTCAGCCCAAAAACCGCCTTCTTCTGCCTTATATATCAATATCATATACTCCATAATTTATACTTACACCTCCTATTTTAATAACCTTATGAATTTCTCCTCTGTTAACCCTGCTTTTTTATCACCGCTTTAAGCAAACCGATTTTAAGCTCCTTAGAACGGGGTATGGTGACAATTTGACCGTTAGGCATCTTAACATTGACATGGTCACCTTTACCATTTCTTACAATGCCACCCGCTTTTACGAAAGCTTTTATTGCTTCTTTCCCTTTGAGCCCTCTAAGGCGACTCAATGTCACCACTCCAAATCAATTCTTTATGTTTTAGTAACTCTTCCATCAATCCTAACTCCTTCTCTGCCAATGCCTTCAAGCTATAATTCGCAACAATATCTGTTCTCGCGTTTCTTCCTATCCTCGCCTTTAAAACTTCATTACTCATCACAGCCATTATTGCCTCTTTAATCGCCTCAGCCGAGAGCCCACACAAATATCCATTTTCTCTATGTCGAATAACCTCATTTATTCCTACAACATCTGTCCCGATCACAGGCAGCCCACAAGCCATCGCTTCCAACAACGTTTTTGGATTGCCTTCATAAATCGAGGGCAGCGCAAAAATCGCGGCTTTGTTCAACTCCTCGGGCAACCTTTCGTTTGGAATGACGCCCGCGAATACCACATTCTCTAATCCTTCTTCTTTTACTTTCGTCTTCAATGCCACCTCTAACGGCCCTTTTCCTATCAATACAAGCGCCACATCCAGGCACTTTACTGCGTCTATAAGCGACCCCAAATTCTTCTCCTTATCCAGCCTTCCAACAAATGATACCCTACCCTCATGCTTTACAATTTCAAGCGGTTTAAAAACGTCTGTATCCACATAATTGGGTACACGCATTATTTTTTGCGCTTTTATATTGTACCTCACCACGATAAAATCTTTAATGCTTTGAGAAGTCACTATTATTTCATCGGCAACGCGATACGCGAGAAATTCAAGTATTGAAGCCGCAAAAAACAACAAAAAATTACCCTTCTTCTTTAACGTCAACGAATACTGATAACCCTGTCTCACTACCAACGGTTTCCGGAACAAAAGCTTTGCTACTATAGCGGTCCATGACCCAAGCATCTGGTTGGTCTTATAAATATCCGCTTTTTTCAGCGCTTTTCTGTGAATAAAAGGTGCGATGAAGCTGTAAATAAAGATATTCAGTCTCCTATTGTTATGCAAAATCTCAATATTCGGTGCAAGACGATTTTTGTATTCATCTTCTTCTTTACCGCCATAACTCAAAAAAAAAATCGTATCAAAATGTTTCGCAAGTTCGTTATATAAACTCACTTCTCTTGACAGCATCCCACCATCAGACCATTTCTTCAGTGATACGCCAGCAGTGAAGAAAAAAACAAGTTTTTTATTGCTTAGCATAATTGTTTATACAGAATTAGAAGATAAGAAAGAATAGGAGGCAATCGTAAGATGATTAGAGAAAAGCAGGTACTGACTGAGGCGGTAGTTTGTATAGTGGGATTGGGCTATGTCGGATTGCCACTAGCAGAAGCCTTCTCCAAGCATTTAAAAGTCATCGGCTACGATATTGACGATTCTAAGATTCGGGAATTGAATAACAGCACTGAAAATAGGAACTTAGAATACACATCCGAACCTACTAAAATCCGAGATGCCGACTTTGTTTTAATAAGTGTTCCAACACCGGTCACGAAATCGAAAGACCCGGACTTGTCGTATGTGAAGTCGGCTGCGGAAACAATAGGTAGGAACATGAAAAAGGGCTGCATTGTTGTTTTGGAATCTACAGTTTATCCCGGCGTTACAGAAGAGATAGTAAAGCCGATACTAGAAGAAGAATCAGGACTGAAATGTGGAGCTGATTTTAAAATTGGGTACTCACCGGAGAGGATAAATCCTGGTGACGAAGAGCATTCACTGAATAAAATAACGAAGATAGTTGCGGGTAGTGATGAAGAGGCATCGGAAATTTTGTGTGATTTATATGCGTTAATAACAGGAGTGTATAAAGCGAAGGATATAAGAACCGCAGAAGCCGCAAAAGTTATAGAGAACATCCAGAGAGATTTGAACATTGCATTGATGAATGAACTTGCGATTATATTTCATAAAATGGGCATTGAGACAAAAGCGGTTTTAGACGCTGCGGGTACCAAATGGAACTTTCATAGCTATTCGCCTGGTTTGGTTGGTGGACATTGTATCCCCGTGGACCCGTATTATTTAGTTTACAAGGCGAAAGAACTTGGCTACCATCCACAAGTAATCTTAGCAGGAAGGACGATAAATGATTATATGTCGAAGCATGTTGCAGATATGGCGCTAAAGGGTTTGAATGAAGTTGGGAAAGTGATAAAAGGGTCTAAGGTCTTGATTATGGGCTTGACATATAAGGAAAATGTGCCCGACACGAGGGAGAGCCCGGTAAGGGCTATGGTGCAAGAGCTAAAAGAGTTCGGTGTTGACGTTTTTGGGTATGATCCTGCATTGAGTGACGAAAGAACAAGAAGCTTTGGGATAAAGCTACTGGAAGAGCGGGAAAAAGAGAAAATGGACTGTGTGATCATAACGGTTGCACACGACGAATTTAAGAATAGGGGGTTCAATCTGTTGAGCGAAATAATGGATGGTCGTGGGGTATTAATAGACATCAGAGGGATATGGAGTCAAGAAGAAGCTAAAAAGTGGGGTTTTTATTATAGATTATGAAACTGCGCTATGACACGAGAGAAGAACGTGCTGAGTACACAAGCGAGAAATACGGTAAGTTCCTACAAGGCCGAGTATTAGACGTAGGCTGTGGAGATGCATATCTTAAAGAGCTTGTTAGCAGCGAATATATTGGAATAGACATTGCAGGAAAGCCGGATGTGGTCTTTGATCTTGAACAAGGAAAATTGCCATTTGAGGATAATAGTTTCGATTGCGTTGTTTGCACCGATGTGCTTGAACATTTAGAAGAAATCCATAGTATGTTTTCCGAACTCGCAAGAGTTACAAGAAAATATGTGATAATAAGCCTGCCAAACAACTGGAATCCATTTATCAAGAAGATTGTAAAAGGAGAAAGCGGCTTAAAATTTTATGGACTGCCTGTTGAGAAACCAAAAGACAGGCATAAATGGTTCTTTAATTATGAAGAAGCAAAGAAATTCATTTACGGGATGGCAGAGCAAGCAGGAATGAATGTAACAATCTGCGAGCCGTATTGCCATTTTGAGCTAAGGAGACCTGTTATAAATTTCTTTTGCAAAAAAATCATCCGTGAGAAGAGATATAATAACATATTCGTATTAGCTATTTGGGCCGTCCTGGAGAAGAAATGACTCCAAAAATAAGTGTGTTAATGTCCATATATAATGGAGAGAAATATCTCAGAGAATCAATAGAAAGCATTCTCAATCAAACCTTTACTGAGTTCGAGTTTATCATCGTTAATGACGGTTCAACCGACTCCTCACCGGAAATAATCAAGAGCTATGATGACGAAAGGATTCGCCACATAAACAATGAAGAAAATATTGGTCTGACGAAGTCGCTGAATAAAGCATTAAAAATAGCTCGTGGAGAATACATCGCAAGACAGGATGCAGACGATATATCTTCGCCCCGCCGACTTGCACTACAGCACGAATTTATTGAAAAAAATCACGATGTGGCGCTACTTGGCACCGGGATTTATGTGATAGATGAGGAAGGAAAGGAACTCGAGAAACGAATTATGCAGCCCAATCCAAAAAAGAGCTTGTTAAAAGGAAACAGGCTCATTCATGGCTCCGTGATGTTCAGAAAGTCAGTGATTGATGAGCTTGGTGCATATAACGAGACTTTGAAATACTCTCAAGACTACGAATTATGGCTACGGATTTCTAAAAAATACGAAGTCCGGAATTTAGCTGCGCCTTTATACAAGTTAAGACTGCATAGCGGTAGTATTTTATCTAAAAAGGTAGAAGAACAGCAGATGTATGCTGTTCTAGCACGAAAAATCGCGATGCACAAGCTAAAAGAGGAGACTTTGCTTTCTTTGCAAGATAATGTCTCAAGCCTCTATCAGGCTTTAAACAAAAGCGATAAAATAATGTTCCATAAAGCAGTTGCCTATAACCATGTGCAGAATAATGATTGCCCTTCTTTCAGAAGCGAATGCTTTAAAACATTTGATTTGAATCATTTTGACATTGAAAATGACCTTCAACTTATTGCGTTGCTTTTCGGATTGCGCGGCGTGCGTGTCACACATCAGCTTTATAGATATGCACGCTACATCACGTACACACTATTTAAGCTTGATTTTTGAGCTTAAAGCCTTGAAGGCATACCCAAAACCCGCGGCAGAAGTAAAAACCAGCAATAAAATCATCTGCCCACACGCAACGAAAGATTTCGCCTTCAATCTTTCTGTAAAGCTATCAAACAAGCTCTTCACGAATTCCTGCTCCTCGGTTATCGAATACCCGAGTTCTTTCATCATCCGTTTCGAGTAGCCCTGCCAGAACGCTCTTTTCAAAAGAAATCGCATTCTCAACCGCTCCGGGAAAACTTTATGATAAACAATCGCAGCGGGATTATAAACGACCCCTCTTCCAAATTTTGCCCTCATTCGCTCGCACAACTCGGTCTCTTCGCCCTGTAACTGCCCTTTACCTTTCACGCCCATCTCACCTCTAAACCCGCCTAATGCTTTTAGTACCTCGGCTTTAAAGCTTAAATTCGATCCGAATGTGTTTCTTACTTCGGTCACTTCTTCAGGAAATCCCTTGTGTGTGGCACCAATCAGCCAGTAATACTCCTCAGGTAGAAACTTCGGCTTATCCGAAGTCCATTTTGGAATGAGTTTCCCGCCAGCCGCAATCGCTTCTTGCTCGTCATACATTCTCACGAGTTCTTTCGCCCAGTTCACATCCGCAACTGCATCGTCATCGAAAAAAGCGATTATCTCCCCTTTTGCCTTTTTTATGCCTCTATTTCTGCTTTCTGAGAGCCCCATGTTTCTTTCGTTCAGTATTACCGTATCAACAGCAATCCCACTTGCCATGATTTTATCGTATAGCGCCCTGTTACCGTCAACCACCACGATAATACCGATATTGTCGTAAGATTGCACAGTTACGCTATCAATAGCAGCCATTAAGTCCATATACCTGTCGCTTCTGTGCGTACAAACTATGATGGTTATGTGCATGGACGGGACGGCATCATTCATTATTCCTTCTCTACGAGACATTTTTTATTGTAGTTCATATAAAGTATGACCGCTGTTTGTTTTAGCTTTTTTGTGACGCTGTCCTTTCAGCATTGCTGAAGCAATAGAATAACGAAGTTGTAGAAAGAAAAGGGTTTAAAGCCATTTTCCGGCACTCAACTTCGCGCTGCTATAAGTTCAACATTCAATAATAAATATATATTGCAACAGCTTTTGTTATCTTTAACATCTTAAACAACGCAAGAAAATGGGTAAACATCAGAAGAGGATAGCGGCACCACGCAGTTGGCGAATAGAACGGAAGACGGCTTACTGGACTGTAAAGCCTAGGCCTGGTCCGCACCAGAGGAATATGAGCATGCCTTTACTATTAATCGTACGAGACGTGCTGAAATTAGCGGATAACAGTAAAGAAGCGAAGCGGATACTGCACGAAGGTAACATCTTAATTGACGGTAAGCCGCGGAAGGATCACAAGTTCCCGATTGGCATCTTTGACCTTATTTCCATTCCCGCCATAGACGCGAATTATATGGTGGTATTGGACCATAAAGGGAAATTATCGCTGGTCGCGCTGGGTGCGGAAGCGGAGTCCGGGAAACTGTACAGGGTGAACAACAAGACGATGATAAAGGGCGGGCAGATACAATTGAACCTGTATGACGGTCGGAACATCATACCGAGCAACGATCTTGGCGCGGAGATAAAAACGCACGATTCGGTTATGATTTCATTGGATACAAACGAGATATTGCAGAAATTCGCATATAAAGAAGGCAGCAAAGTGATGGTAATAGGTGGAAAGCATTCGGCGCAGACGGGCGAAATAGAGGAGATACGAACTGTCCGAAGCCCGGAATCCAATGTGGTGAAGATAAAGCCACTGGAAGGCGGGGACAGTTTCGAGACGATAGAAGAATATGTATTCGTAGTGGGCGAAGAGAATGTAGAGATACCAGGGTTCAAGAATTCATGAGTTCACAATCCGAAATATTAACTTGTTTGTTAAAATACATACGAAGGAGTAAATAAATGTCTGAGAATTCGATGAGGAATATAGAAGTAGATAAAGTAGTGATAAACATGAGTGTTGGAGAGAGCGGAGAGAGGTTAGCGAAGGCAGAGAAACTATTGAGTCAACCATTAATTGCGAATCAGAAACCTATAAAAATAGCTT
>Ga0114919_10005361_pt1 | contig 10252 bp, 17 predicted proteins | sample BlataG_FD_88682 | JGI IMG/M metagenome (GOLD analysis project Ga0114919, IMG submission 88682) | Deep subsurface microbial communities from Black Sea to uncover new lineages of life (NeLLi) - Black_00105 metaG | ecosystem: Environmental > Aquatic > Marine > Oceanic > Sediment | place: Atlantic... | reverse complement strand
ATCTGATAGAGTGTGGTCATTCATATCTATATCGTCGTCGATAGTATGTCCTGCAACACTCCAGGCTAAATTGTCTAATAAATTATGAAGTATATCGGCAGGTGTATCCAAATTATCCCAAAAATTAGAACTATTTGTGTTAACATAAAGATCATCTGTCAAGGATTGATTGAAAGAAGCATTAGAGAAAGGAATTGTCTGAGGGAGATCTAGATTAATTATTCTTCCAGTATCTCTCCCTTCATTAGAGATTTGTATCTCACTAGCAGAAATTAAAGTTAGAAAACTTATCACTAGCATAATAATAAAGTATTTTTTCATCTCTTATTGATAAATCAAAAGTGGTTAAATACATTTCCCCATAAGGGATTTAATTATAATTTAAACTTTACACTAAAGTCTGGAACATTCACCTTAAATCCTGGCTTGGTTTTGAACTTAGACTTGAACCTTTTTTTCTTTCGGACAACTGAAGTTCTTTTCTTCTTTAGGTTTTCAAAGATTAATATTCTATCTCTTCTCTCACGATCCTTGTCATGCCTAAATGCAGATTTAGGATCTGCTAAGGATTCTTTTACCTTTTGTTTTTCATAAGCAAGGGTGGAAACCCTAACCCCTTTTCGTTTAATGAATGGAACCTTCTCTTTTAATTTAACAACATCAATTACTCCCTCTTTACCTAATACCTTCTTAACTTTATAGACTCCTTTTGCTTTTCCCTTTTCAACAATGAAGGCATTGCCCTTAAACTTTTTATCTAGCTTCTTTTCTAATTGCCTAGCGACAGCCTCTGGTTTTTCCTTAGATACAATTACATCATAATCTTTAGTCTCTTTCTTTAAAAATGGAGGTAGTTGCCTGTTAAGACTCCTTGCTCCGAATAGAATTAATTTTCTTTTCTTTATCTCCCTGAGCACAATATTATCTATCTTCTTTCTATTTCTATAGAAAGCAACTTTTTGTTGGTTTGTTAAAACCATTAAATTCCTATGTCAGACAAACCACTAAAGAAACCATTATCTTCCCTAACTCTTCTGATAACCTTATTTCTTTTAGGTTTAGCCTTGACCCTCCTTATGGTTGTTCTTACTTTACGAGTGACTACAGTCTTCTTTGGACCTCTACGAACTCGGACAGTTCTGGTTGTTACCCTTCCTTTTCTAGGGAGGGAACTTGCTAATTCAACATCTAGTCCCTGTCCAGCACCAGATTCCTCTGCAAACTTCCTTGCCTTTACAATACCTGCTCCGGTTGCCTTGGCTCCTTTCTTACCAAGAATAACAAAACCACGACCTAATCTTTTTAGAAGTTTTGTGCTCCTCCCAGCACGTAGTGATTTTAGTTCTGCTTCTAATGCTCTACGTTCTTCCATAGTCTTGGCTTTAGCTTTCTCTTTCTTAACTGCTTCTTGCAGTTGCTTCAACGTTATTTGTTTTACCATTTTACTTCATTCTAGTTACAGAGATTCTAGCTTTACCGCCTTTGACTCTAAAAACTGTTGCCTTAAATCCTTTCTTTCTAGCCATTGCGGCTCTTTCTCTAGCATTTGAAATATTCATTGCTCTTTTTACTACCATGTTATATTAACCTCCTTACACTTAATAAATTTTTCTATCATTCTATTGTTCCTGGACCCTTAGGCCCGGTATCTTTTTTACGTTTCCTCTTAACTTTTTTCTTTGTCATAGAAAAGAAAGAAGGGAGTTAAACTCCCCTTCTCCCTCCGAAAACAAAGCTCGCCACAAGCACTCCTATAACAATACCTAAGAAGATTATCGTACCGACTAATCCTACTAGTACAGGATATGTTGCGAATTGAGTAATCATGTCATTTCCGGCAGTGCACGCTTCTGAACCCCAGGTGTATGTGTAAGTTATGTTCCAAGAGTTGGTTGTAAACTCACTTGTAAGATTAGTTAAGACACCTGTTGTACCTGAAAATGTATAGTTCGGCGAGTTAATAACTGTGGTAAAATTATTAACGCTAACTGCTACGAAATCAGCAGAACTACAATTTGCAGCACCACTAACAGCGACCCCTGTGTCTGTTGGAGTTATTGACTCGTTAGTAACAGAGGCAGAAGTTGTTCCTGCGAAGGAAGTGTTTATACTTGCAAAGATAACTATGGCCACAATAACCAATACTGCGACTAGGACTAGTGTTAGAACTGCCCCAAATGCTTGGTTCAATGCAATACCGTTTTTGTTTTTTAACATATTTGTTTTTTGCCCCCTTACACAAGTTCACGATTGAATATAATAAAAATAAAAAAATAAAAGATTTTTTACTTAGTTAGCTTAAGAGTGATTAAACTCTGGATCCTCTACCTCCGAATACGAATGAGGCAACAAGAACTCCGATAACTAGACCTAAGAAAATTATTGTACCTACAAGACCTACTAACGTTGGATAAGTACCGAATTGTTCAATCATTGTGTTAGTTGCGTTAGCTTCAGCAGAACTTGCAGTAAACGTAGCTCCTAGGTTAACGAATAAGAATATTGCAATGATGACTAATACAGCGACAAGTACCAAAGTAAGTACAGCACCAAAAGCTTGATTTAGAGCAATACCTTTTTTACCTCTAAGAATAGATTTCATTTTGACATTACCCCCTTACATCTTTTTGGACACGAAAACATGAAAATCTATAACTAGAAGTTTATTACAACATTACCACACTAAAAGTAACCTAAGGTAGCATAAGGTAACTTAAGGTTACTTTTAGTTTAGTCAGCAATCTTCTTAGCTATAATCTCTCCAGCTTCCCAATAACTAGAGTCACAAACTCCGTAGGTTGCTTCTTTTATAGAATCTAATTGTTTATCTAGGGCCTTCTTAAGTAGTGGACCTATCTTTACTACATGCTTCTCTCTCTTGTTATTCTCTTCTTCCATATTATGCTTGTGGCGCATTCTGTAATCTTATCCAGAAGACTCCGAATGCTACGAATAAGATTAATAGATACATCCATTGACTTGCCAGCATTCCCATTATGCCTAAAAGAATCCCGAGGATTCCACTAATAAAGCTTGCAAATATCCAGGCCCTTACTGCTTGCCTTCCTTCCACTATAGATCCAATGAATGCGATAGCCCAAATAGCTAGAAGGATTACTGGGAAAAAGAGGCCACCACTAGCAGAATCATTCACAAATTTAAATACTGTGAATAGATCCTGCGTATCGTTTACCGTTGGTAATGTAAAGTTATTTGCCATTATATCTTCCCCCTACTTATACTACTCAACCAAACATAAATTAATGTAACTGCAATTACTGAAAACCCTACGATGAATAATATATTTGATACTGCTGTTGGAACTCCAAAGTCTGTAGCGAAGTTTATGAATACATTCTGCATTAATCCAAGCGTTGAGAAGACTAATTGTATTGCTGTAAACGCTGCTCCGAATGTTACATCAAACGCTCCTTTGAAACTTAATCCACTACCACTTCTAGTTGCGTTAAGTATGGTCCCAACATTATCGGTAACGTTAGATAGCTTATCATAATTTTCACTAAAGCCCTCATCAACTAAGTCCTGTCTATCATAATTATCAGCCATTCCTTGAACCATAAGGATCATGATTGCTATAACTCCCATTAAGAAAATCCCTGCAATTACAAAGTCTCTAGTTAAGTATCCCTTTTTCCTTATCATTTTTCTAGTAATACGATTATCATAATCGATACCCCTAACATTCCAAATATAAATAAGAATCCAAAATCAACGAAGCCCATAAGGTTTACAGATATTACTGCAATATTCATTAAAACTATCCCTGCAATTTCATTAAACTTAAATGCAAAAGCACTAATCAATATAACAAACCATGCTAGGAATACTCCTAACAATCCTGCAATATCTGAGAAGCTTTGTATCTTAAATATTATCTGGGCAACTAGGGAAATCTCTGAACCCCTTGTTATAAAACCAGAAGCCGTATAAGTATCGCTAACGTTCCCAACACTACAAGTCAATACACCTGAAGCTAAGATAGAGTTTACATCACAGATTGTCCTAGATAAACCAGACATATTTTGTTGGACTACTAATAATCTTGCTAGGGAAAAGTCTCCTGAAGTATCTATATAGATGAAAGTTACAACATTATCTGTTGAGTTAAAGGTAAGACTATTATCTAAATCAGGGAGATCTTCAAATCTTGTCCAAGGAGCTCCTTCGTCTTCACCAACTGTAAATGTTAATGTGAACGGTGCTGTCTCTGGAACAACCTTGCCTGCTATTGTCGTAAGTAATGTAACCCCCTCCTTAACTATGATAAATCTATAATTAACAGTCTCTGTCTTAAAGAATCCTATTGTTTGCCCTGTTCCATCAGTCCTTGCTATCTGAACCGTAGTGAAGTTGCCTGTTCCAGGATTAAACCTTTGGATATTTATCAAGGCCCTTGTTATAGGGAGAAGGTTTGTATCTTGAACTTTTAATATGAATGATGTTGAGGAATCTGAGTTAAGTAAGAACAAGGGAACATCTCTGCTCTGATTATTAATTATCTCTCCCTGGAAGAAATGGTTTCTTGTATTGTAGGTGGTACTATTAAGCACGTCATTATATTCTGTAAAAGAATCAACCCTGTGTTCCCTATGTGCTGGGAAGAGACAAATATCCTTTTCAGTAGTAGACAAATCTGATAATGAACTCTGCCTTGTAACTGTTCCCCCACCTAGCCAGGAAGAAAAGTCCGAAGCTATATAAAATTGATCTATCCTAGAAGAATCTTCTTCATCAAACGCTGTGAAGTTCAGAGCTATTACATTAAAAGATCCTCCGCAAGTCTGAAAATGAATCTTAGAAACGTTTTGTTGATGAGATGTAGTAGTTGAAGATATAGAGTTAACACTATCAAAAACCGTTATGTTCCAGAAGAAACTCTTATTTTGACTCTCAATCGAATCTGGAACCAGAGGAATATCTATTATAGTAGTTATATCACAGAGCCCAAAGGCATCACATGAAGTGGTTGCTAGGTGGGCTGTCCCGCTGTAGATTAGATTTGCAGAAATAGAGACTATTGTATCAATCGTTTGTATCTGTATATCAAATGTTTCATTATCTGTTTCAAACACATCAAAGTTAAAATTCTCTGCTATCACCGAGAACTCTTGAATAGTTAGAGAGAAGTTTTCATTTGCAAACGAACAAAGGCTAGTGTTAGTACAAGCAAATATATTCCATTCATAATCTCCTATCTCAAAACCACTAACATTAAATGAAACATTTACGTTTGATTCATTTGATAAGAATATTATCTCAGTGTTGTTAAATATATCTCCAGATGCATTCCAAACGAATAATGTTGCATTAGATACGTTCAAACTCTCAGAGAATAAAGTCCCGTTAAAGTTTTGGTTGCTAGTTATAGAACTGGTACCATTTGCTGGTTTGTTTAGGGTTACAAATATATCTCCAGAGACACTACTGTATAATTCCTGTATTTCTGTTATGTTCAAATGTCTATCATATATAGTAACCTCATCTATTGTTGCATTTGCAAAGTAAGAAAGCCCACTAAAGTTGATAGCACCAATGGACATTGTGCTTAAAGTTATTGGGCCACTAGCCGCTACAGAAGCCGCAAATGTCCCATTAACATATAGAGTGTTATGAGTTGTGTTTGCAACGAAAGTCAGCATAACCCATTCACGAGGCACAATAGAAATTGGGCCAGTAGCTGATGCAACAGTACCCCCATTGTTTCTAGTTATTACTGTTGGAAGAAAGTCTCCTAAACTTTCTTCAACACGCATTGATGCATGTTTATTGCTTGCTACACCATCAGCAGCAACCACTTTTCCGACTCCTCCTGCCTGCAGATCCCCATTAAGATTAACCCAAGCGTTATATGTAAAGTTAAAATCTCCTGCAACATTTATGAAAGGTAGGAAAACACTATTGTTAACCCCATTAAAACTAAATGCCTTACCGCTTATTCCAAAGACACCTCTAGTTACTCCGCCAACAGCAGTACCATCGAAGTTTCCAGTGTCATCAACAACTGGTCCTGCGAGGCCTTCAAAAGAATATTTAGCAACGTAGTCTGTTGGTTGGGCGGTTGCCATCGGTAAAAACATTAAAAAACAGGCAATAATCATGACACTTATTATAGCTAAACCTATTTTATTTGATGAGAAGGGATGTGAGAGCCTCTGATTTGTTCGGTTAAGTTGTTTTTTCATATTCTCTGCCCACCCCCTGAAGAAAACTTAGCAAACACGATTATCATACTCAAAGCTCCGACTGCAATTGTTATAGTTAAGATATTGCTCATGATAATATTTATCAGTCCTTGCGAAGCTAAAGTTTCTGCGAAGATTGGGGTGTTAACCATATCTTGATATGCACCTCCAAGGTAAACCCCTACGAAAACAGTTATCCCAAGTATGAGTATGTAAAGGAATAAGAATATTGGATGTGTCCTTGCAAAGAATGAAGTAACCATCGTGCTGATTACCAATCCTACGAACAATAAAAAGAATCCTCTCTGGATTGTTATTGTTCCGAAGTCTGAGAGATCACTTATCGCCCCAGCACCTTCAGCAGTATTATTCAAACCAGCTTCATTTAATCCTCCGCTAATTTGCGGAACAATATATGCAAAGATAAATAATCCAATAGCTAATATGAAGACTAGGATTATGAAAATAAGCATATCTGTTATATCTCCCTTTTTACTTCTAAACAATTTCATCCTGTCCGCCTCCTAGTTGTCCTTCTTTTTCTTACCTTATTCTTTACCATCCTTTGGTTAGGGAAATCGAACTTCATCTGGTTTGCTTCAACCATTGCACTAAAGTTTCTTTGAGATAAATTAAACAACCCTCCCAGCTTTTGCCTTAACTTATCCTGCTCCTTAGTTCTCTTCCTATCAAAAGCTGCAAAGAATTTCTTATCTACTATTAATGTTACCCCTTTTCTACTTGCCATTTTAATCTTCTATAAAGAACCCCCTCTTTATTTTATACAACTTAACTCCTGCGAGAAATACCCAGATAGCTAAGAATATTGATGAAGCAGTCATAAGCATAACAAACGCAATGTATAATGTTCCGAAAGAACCAGAGAGTGTAGACTCAGTTGAAAAGAACTCTTGGAAACTACCTGCAACAAAACCAATGTTCATTATTGCTACAATTCCTGCAAGGATTATTAAGAATACTTTCATGGGGAAGAGTTCTATCTTCCATCCAACTATTAATAAGAAGACTGAAATAAACATAAGGGTTAAGATTGCCCCGAACATCAAAGGGCCTGAGATTTCTGGTATGTAATCTTTACCAGAAGGGTTAACCTCAAAGGAACAAGAGAAAACTTTATTCTCTGCTATAGAAGAATAAGAAAAGACTGTGCAATCATACAAACCTATTTTAGAAGTGTTTGCTGCGGGAACGGTGTAATTGAAATCTTGAGAGCCTAAGTTCTTTTGCATAACTTCAAAGGAAACAATAACAATTCTGTCTGGATCATTTATCGTTATGTTTGCCGTAACTGTTGCGATACTCCCATTAGCTGCAGGGGTAACTCTTATATTATAGTCTTCGTTTTGCCTTACCACACTACTTGATGAACTTGCTAGAGGTAGCATTAAAAAACAAAGCAGTACAATTATGAATGATATTCTCATCTTACTTTAAGATGAGGGTTATTAAAATACATTACCTAAAATAGAATAAACAATAAAATGATGAATCCTACCATTCCCCCAAGGATTAATAACATATTAAGATCGTAAACTAATTGCTTTCTCTTTGAACTCCAGTAGATTGGAAAGAATTGTGTAAGGGTTCTTGGATGTTTTAGCATGAATAAGAACACATCTTTCTGCCTCAAGGAATTTACAGGGGTAAGGTCGTGGGCCATGTCTTGTTTGAAAGTGTTTGTATCTTTATGTCCAAGCTCGTGGTCTAGTATTGCATCGTGTAATCTCTGGTTCTCTTTAAGAGCTTCGTTCAATTCTATCCCATCATCAAACCTGTTGGCTAAGTTCCATTTTGTATACGTTATCGGGATCATCCTTAACCTCCTCTTCTTCGGGTTTTTGATTCATTAAACCAGACAATACTTCTTTAGCATAATCTATTGGTTGTGAAACTTTCCTGTAAGATTTGTATGCAAAGTATAAAACAAAGATCATTATGATTGCCATTAAAACTGAAAGAACATCTATCCCTATTCTAACTAGTTCCCAGTTCATCCGCACACACTCCCAAGTCTAGTCCAGACCATTGCAAAACCAACAAAGACTGCTATGATTACTATAGCTATCGCTATAGGGGTTTGGAATTGTGTGAAGAAACTCTTCAACGAATAGGCCTGCTTTGCTGCCTGCTTCCACGCAGCTGCCCAAGCTTTATTCAATCCAGAGTCTATCCTTATATTAACTACTGCTGCTTTCTCGTACATTAAATTCCCATCAGCATCTCTCTTGAAGTTACCCTCTGCATCTTTCATTGGTTCATCATCTTCATATTCTTCCCAGCTTTCATTCATAATTGGGATAAGGAGTTCAGGGGATACTTGTATAAAAGAAACAATATTATCTTCTTGTACGTATTTCCTTATGTCAAATATTGGTATGGGTGTTGCCCTCTGCATTACTCCTGGACGTTTAACAAAACAAACTCCCCTCTTTGCATTAAAGTAAGCTTTACCCCATTCAGCGTTAGTCAATCTTCCACCACTTCTAGTTAGTTTTATCTCTGCCCTTAAGTTCCATTTCTTCTTAACAAACCAGTACCATGCAGCCAACCCCAACAATAGTAATCCAACTATCCCTCCACCTACAATTAGTAAAATCATCCAGAGACTTACCCCTGAACCAGAGGTTACTGCTCCAATTGTTTCATCCCATATTCCCATTTTTTATATCAATTCCATACTTTAAGCGCGTCCCAAACTCCTTTCTTCTGTGGTGCTTGTGTTAAGTTCTCACTAATCTTAAGTGCAGAGAATACTCTGCGTGCTTCCATTCCATTCTGACTTCGCTTAAGAACAGCGAATACACTCATGGTTACTATGTTTCCTATGCGAGACATCTCTTGATAGTCTCCGACTATCCCATACTTCTCATCATTAACTGTTAAATCATCTGCAATGTATTCTATTATGTGATCCATTATTGTATTAATCTCCCCAGAAGAAAAGTTGCTCATCGAAGTGTTCTGGTTAAGGATTGAACCAAGGAAAGACATAAAGTTTGCAACTAAGATCTCATTTATATTTTTCCCATCTTTTGTTATCGCTTCCCACTCTCCTGTTAGATTATTCTTCTTATATCCTTTAATTCTATATTCGATATCTGCTAATAGGTTATCAGGATTAATTTGTGAGAGGATGTTAGTTATCTTTTCCTCACGCATTGTATCTGCGTAAAGAGCGTTTAGATCATTGTCAGGGTTAGGCATTTGCCCTCCCTGTAACATATCAAACTCTACTTGTTCAGGTGATGCTTGTGGCTGCATTGCCTAATATAACTCAAAGATATTATAAACATTACCGTAAAGCTAGGTTTAAATAGGGGAGATTTTTATATTTTGTATGGGTTTAATTAAAAGATTAAAACAAAAGTATAGGGAAAAGAAGTTTAGAACTGAAGGTTTATCTTGGGAAGAATTATCAGAAGGTGAAAAGAAAATATTTACTGACGAAAAAGATCTACATGAGTTTGTTAACAATGATAAATGTTCTTTCATCAAAGAAAAAGATAGCGACCAAGTAATGGGTTACATATTTAATTAAGTCCTTTTCTTTTTAACCTTCTTCTTAATTGATTTAGTTCTTTTCTTACCTTTCTTCTTAGGAACCCTTCTTATTCTTCCAGGAAGTATTCCTATATCAACACCACCAATCACGGTTGCCTGGGGCAGTGGTCCAGTTAATTCAAGTGCTGAGGCTGTGAAACTTGGAGATATCTCGGTCCTCCTTTTCTTCCTCCCAGGAGATCTTCTCTTCCTCCTAACCATCCCCCCAAGTGTTGGTGTAAATGGAAATGCAAACCCTCTAAATGCAAACCCTCTAATAGAACCGAACCGGCTTGTAGGTCTTAGCCCTGGACTAACTAAACTTTGAGAGAGAAATTGCTGGCTTCTTAATTGTAAATCTTGATCTAATCTAACCCTCAGTGGCTGCAACTGCGCAGAGGCTAACCTCGTTGGTTGCGCTTGCACAAGACCTTGCCTTGCTCTACCAAGTACATTTGTAATGTTTATTCCACCTACCCTCCCCCCTT
>Ga0114919_10005359_pt1 | contig 10253 bp, 8 predicted proteins | sample BlataG_FD_88682 | JGI IMG/M metagenome (GOLD analysis project Ga0114919, IMG submission 88682) | Deep subsurface microbial communities from Black Sea to uncover new lineages of life (NeLLi) - Black_00105 metaG | ecosystem: Environmental > Aquatic > Marine > Oceanic > Sediment | place: Atlantic... | reverse complement strand
GACGGGCTTTTTCAGAAGCGAGTTTTAACCTCTGGAGAATGCGTTTTTCTCGTTTTGCCGGAAGTGCTTTATCTTTTTTCTGCAAGGCATTTAGCCGGCGTCTGTGCGCCTTGAAGTTTTTGAAGACGGGCTTGACATTGCGCAGCCGGAATTTCTTATTCAGTTTATCCAGGGAACCGGACAACTCTAACTGCGCTGCGCCGGAGCCGGCCGATATTTTTTCTTCAAGGGTTTTTGCAACGGTATTTTTGAATTTTACGATTATTTCGTCGGGGACATAATCCTGATGGTTTTCCGGGCCGGTGACATCTGCATCGACGAAGATTCTTCCTGCAGCAGCCGTGCAAACCGTCCCCGGCAAAAATACCAACATCACCAGGCAGATGTTTAGATTTATTCTCTGAGCCATTTTTCCCTCCCTGTGAATATGGTTTCTAAAAATGCAGTTTACCAAATTACGGCATCAGAAGCAAGAAAATATCAGACGTTCCCGGGAGTTTTTTCAACCTATGCAAGACGCGTTTCGAAACCGATAATAAAGGTTCAGAGCATCTTTCGCCGGCTTCAAAAGCCGTTCAAAATACAAAAAGCGAGGTGATGTATATGATTGCGCGAAAGTTTCGTTTCACTAAAATATTTGACAATATGTGGGAAATCGTTATATTGCAGGCAGTTAAAAAATTTGGCGCCTGTAGCTTAAAGGAGCATAGTTGTTGCGCATTTTGTTGCGCACCCCGTGGCTGGATTGATCCATTCTTGTTGTTTTCTACATTTTCTTAACAACACCTCAAAGTTCGGGCGTTCCATATTTTCTGCCCAGGCCGAGCGGGGAGGGAAAATAAGAAGAAAAAGCTAAAGCGGTTGCTTGACAAACAATACTCTATAGTGTTTGTTTATGTAGTCCGGTTCTTTTGCATGGAGAAACTCGATACAGTGCCCAGAACGAAAATCATAGCTACATTAGGCCCTGCCGCCGGCAATTACACTGTCTTGCGGAAAATGTTCGCAGCCGGTCTGGATGTAGCCAGGCTGAATTTTTCGCACGGCAGCCATAAACAGCATCTTGATTCCATCAGGCTTGTCCGCCGGATAAACGAGAAGTACCGACGACACATCAGGATAATGCAGGACCTCGAAGGCTTTCGAATCAGAATCGGACGATTTAAAGGCGCCAAAACAAAGTTCTTAAAGAAGCGAACAGTGGTATGGCTGACCAACGATCTCCAGGCCTATGGCCCGAAAACGATACCCTTTGATTACAAAGGGGACCTGGGCCGAATAAAGCCCAGGCAGCTTATCTATATTGATGATGGCAACCTCAGGCTCCGTGTTAAGAGCGCCTCCGGCAGCAGCATAAAGGCAGAGGTTTTGGAGGGAGGCATTCTCAGGGAAAGAAAAGGCGTAAATATGCCTGATGCCGACCTTGAATATGAAGTCCCGGAAGGGACGCCCTACGGCGGGATAACCGAAAAAGACAAAAAAGACATCGAGTTCGGCGTAATACACAAAGTTGACTATATCGCTCTGTCATTTGTTCGCGACGCCAATGATGTTATTAAAGCAGGCGAACTTATAAAGCCAGGATTACCGAACTGCCGGCTTGTAGCAAAAATAGAAAGCAGACAGGCGATAGAAAACATAGACAAGATAATTGACGCCGCCGATGGAATAATGATAGCACGGGGCGATATGGGTGTTGCCGTCCCAATCTATGAGGTCCCCATAATCCAGAAGCATATAATAAAAAAATGTAATGCCGCAAAAAAATTCGTAATTACGGCTACCCAGATGTTGGAACATATGACCGAGCACAGCAGACCGACGCGTGCCGAGGTTACCGACGTCGCCAATGCCATTATCGACGGCGCTGACTTCGTTATGCTCTCAGGTGAAACTGCTGTCGGCCTTTTCCCTTATCAGTCTGTCTTGATGATGAACGATATCATCAAGTTTACCGAAAAATACATGTCAGGATTATAACGATTCTGGTATGTACAGAGATGAGCAGAATGTAGTCCGCCACATCAGAGCGTGCCGCCTCTTATCGCGTATCTCTGTGGCCGCTGTCCTTGGGACTCCTTATGCCTACTACGACCCGCAGCGAGGAAAAACGTATGCGGCCCACGACACACCAGGCGGAAGACGGGTGTTTATGCACGATGTCATTATGGGCCTTGATACGTTGGAAGACGAGTCGTCGCCTTACCCGTTGAGGGTCCAGCCCGGGCGGTACCGGCGGCGCAGGAGAGCGTTGGCCTCAGCGCTGTTGGTGACGCGACCGCTTTTGCCGTCGTACTCGATTTTCTTACCGACGCGATACGCCACCAGACCCAGCAGCATCTGCTCGATCGCGGTTCCGCCGTAGTCGAAATCACAATGCGTCTTCAGGTCGCCCTTGCAGGCATCGACCCATTCCCTCTGAAAGTGACCCAGCGGCGGAATCACGTCGCTCTTGTCCCGCCCCTTGTAGTACGTCAGGTCCGCATCATTGCCGAACGGCAGCAAGATCCGCGAATCAAAATCACAGATGACATAGCCCTTGCTGCCCTTGGCAATCTCCAGGGTAACATTGCTTTTCATGAAGATGGTGCCGGAAAGGAACTTACCGCCCGACAATCGTACCACACCTCCGCCGTTGGCGGCGCATTCGTCGATCGCTTTCTGAATAGCTGCCGTACAAAGGGTCTGTCCATCAGCGACAGCCCCGTAATCCACTGGGGCATATACGCGTTTCGCTGATGGCATCATGGCGCAGCCAGCGATAAAAATAACTCCAAGAATAAAACCATATTTCTTCATCATTTCTCCATTATTTAACCTGGGATTTCCCATTTAACTGTTTACTAAACATTATTCTACCCTTTCGATGCTAACAATTTTACCAAATTCAACTTGAACTATCAAGATTTCTCTTTTCCGAGGTGTTTTCTTGCAGATTTATACGAAAGACCAGATTTGCAGGTTCCAGAGTGCTTGAAATCCCTACTTGAGTCCAGACCTTGACTGCTATAGTGTTCATCAAATCAGGTTTTTCAGTGATTCTTCTCATTAGCTGACATTTCCTATATACCATTATACATGTTAGCCCAGCTACGCCGCTGAGCCTCTTTTCTGATAGAATATCACACTACTCTCAACAATTCAAGATTTCCAACTTGATTTTAACCCGGATTTCCCAAGTAAACCGTGACAAATGAATTGAATTTTGATAGTATAAAGCTTATGGAGATTAATCAAGCCAGTTTTGGTCTTCTTAATGACGTGTAAAACCGCTGAAAATCGGGTTCTGAAACGGAGGGGAACGCCGATGGCCTGCCAATACAGTGGGAAGAAGTGGATTCTTCACGAAAATACGCCGGTTTTTTGGTGTTTGATGCGATATGTTGTGCTGAATTTGGTTGAATTTGTCGGAAAGTTATTGAAATCGCGATGCAATTATGTTATTATAGAGTTCGAGTTGTACAGACTGTCTCAGAAAAAAAGTGGAAACGTGCAAAAGTGCCGTTTACAAAGTAAATGGGAAATATGAAGTTAATGTTGTTAGTCGTGGCGATGGCAGTTATCGTCGGGGCAAGCATGAACCCGGTCAGTGCCGCTACGCTGACTCTTGAAGAGCTGGTTGAAGTCTCGTTCGACAAGAGTGAGTTTAATATCTCGGTTTACCCGGGCAATGCATCGTATTCCAATGTTGATGGGAGCGTAACAGGCGTTTTCGGCGATGGTACGGTGTTGGGCTACCGTTTTTTTAATTCCGATGGCCTTGTCATGAGTTCCTATGCTGACGATGGAACCGGGATCGTTGCCCCCGTTGTAAGCCCTCCTGAAGCTGATTTAGACGGCAGCGAGAGTTGGGCTAATGTCTGGACGACAACCGATCCGGGAGTCGATTTTGCCACTGCCGCCGACATAACTGAGGACACGTTAACAAGAGGCAGTAACATCACAGGGACAATCGACATCTCTTCCCTGAGTTCGGGTACAGTTTATGTTATTTTCGGTGGGTTAAAAAACAATCTTTCCGTAACTTTGACTATGAGCGGTGCAGGTAAAACAGATATTCAGGCTGAATACTCGTGGGATAATCCTGCAACCCTGAACACTTTTTGGGTAGCAAGCTTTGACTTTTCCGATGCCGGGGGCTATGAGACGATCACCTATCATTATACCATCGATGTCGCCAGGCGCGGCAGATTTGTGGGTGTTATCATAGATAATCTTGGTGTTGAAATCCATACCCCGGCAATGATGACATGGTCGAATAACCCGGTAGGATTGGATGCGACTATTACAGATTCCGGTCTGTCGCCACTGACATATGGCTGGACAGCTGTCCCTGATGGTATTGGTGATCCTAATATTATTGTTGATTTTGATTCAGGAGCTGAAGATCCTGTCGTTACGGTAACCAATTTAACCGAAGGAAAGGTTACTGTTGCCATGACACTTACTGCTTTCGATGATGCTAATCCTGATGAGATTGCTGAAGCGAGCGTTGAAATCGACGTTTATCCCAATGCTTGTGAAATGGCTATAATCGGTCTGGGCACACCGGTTGCGGCAACCGACTTTAACCGTGACTGTATTACTAATCTGCTGGACTTTGCAGAAATGGCTTCTGCCTGGCTTGATGATTATGCTGCCACCGAAGCGGTTGACAGATGATTTTAAAGACGTCCTTTAATTCTCCGAAAATAACCAAACGAACCCATTTGGCATAATAGATAAAGGAATGATGATGAGTATTAGCAGACGACAATTTCTCAAGGGGATGGCCGGCGTTTCGGCCCTTAGCGTTACGAACATTTTTTCCCGGATGGCTTTTGCCGGCATTGTTCATAAAGGGGGCGATCTCACATCGTGTCTGCAATTATTGAACTATGGTTACGGCGGGACTTTGGAAGATGAAGATACGACTCAGGTTCCTACTCTCGTCAAAGACCTTTATACAAATGCATATAACGTCCTTGATGTAAGTAAGAGCAAGACGTTTGTAGATGTCGCAGCCGACAGTGTGATACAGACTTTGTGCGATAATAATGGCATTGTTCACCTGGGCGGCCCCATGCTGGGCGACCTGACATCGACCGGCGTGAAAGTCTGGGTACGTACTTTCCGACCGGCAGCTGTTAAGGTACGTGTGACAACGCCGGCTGGCGATGTGGATTTCGGGCCTGTCAATTCAACAACAGCCACCGATCATGTAGCGATTGTCCCGGTTACGGGACTCGACCCGTCTACGAGCTATCCCTACAGTGTCTTAGTTGACGATACGCCAATCACTATTCCTAACGGCGCTGCTATCACCACGGCCCCGCAACAGGGCCAGGCGGGAATTACTCGCATCGCTTTCGGAACCTGTCCGCACCGCTGGGGGTTAGGGCGTCAGGAACTGTGGGAAAGAATTTCCAGCCGCAATCCGACTGTGATGCTGTTGGGCGGAGACATTGCCGTTCAGGACCGAACTAATGATATCGCGATGCATCGCGCCGACGTCCTCGTGCGGGATCTTCAGCCGCCGTGGAAAGACTTTTCCGCCAGCATCCCGGTGTATGGGACCTGGGATGACCACGATTACTTCAACAATGACAAGGCGGGAATTCCAAGCGGATACACCGATACCGACCGGCAGAATGTCTGCAGTGTCTTTCGAAGTTCATGGAACAATCCTTCGTATGGGGCTTCAAAAGGTGTCTATTTCCGAACTCGCATCGGGCCCTGCGATGTGATCATGGTCGACAATCGCTATTTCCGTTACCAATCGGGCGATACCCATCCGTTCCTCGGCGATGAGCAGATGGATTGGTTGGAAGAACAGCTGCTTGCATGTACCGCTCCGTTTATTATTCTTTCCTGTGGTACCATGTGGAGCGATTACGTCAGTGGCGGCAAGGATTCCTGGGGCACGAAGGATCCAGCCGGCCGCGAACGGATATTTAATTTCATTGAAGATAACAATATCAAAGGTGTTTTGCTCATTTCAGGGGATCGTCACGGTGCCCGTGGATTCCGCATTCCGCGTCCTTCCGGTTACGAATACTATGAGTTCGAACCGGCCAGTTTAGGCTGCCGAAGCGGACCAGCGGTGACCGACCCTGCATGGACTACGCAGCTTTTCGGTTATGCTAATAAGTATGCGTTTGGAGAATTTGAGTTTGACACGACAAAATCGGATCCGGAAGTCACGTTCCGACTGAAAGAGGAAGATAATGTCGAACTCTACAGTATAACGCTGAAACGTAGTCAACTGACGCCAAAACCGCCAAAACCGCCAAAAGCAGATATTAATGGCGATGGCAAGGTTGACGCTGACGATCTCAGGATGATGGCCAATGAATGGCTCAATGATTATGCCGCTACCGAGGCGGTTAAAAGACCCTGAGAAAATTAAAAGGGCCAGAGGGGTTGTTGAAAAAGCCCATTATTTCTGATAAGATATTGTACATAAAATAACCACTATATGAAGGATTACACCGGAAAGTTATTGAAATCGCGATGCAATTATGTTATTATAGAACTTGAGTTGTACAGACTGTCTCAGAAAAAATGTGAAAACGTGCGTAAATGTTGTTTATGAAGTTAAATGGGAAATCTGAAATTAGATGAGAAGTCCGGATTCGGGGGGCGTTTGGGGAGGTGAGTGAAGTTTTTTGTAAAGTTTTTTTGGATGGGCCTCATTGACGTAAGTTTTTATCAGACAAGTACTTATCCCCCCCCCCGCAAACATGGCCCAAATCGGCCTTTAGGCGACGATTATTTCCTTGACAATCCCCGTTGAGTTCTTTTAATATAGGCCATATAGGTGGCTTGCGCAATCAGTCGTAAACTTTTTTTGTTAGGAGAATTGTGATGAAAAAGAGAATGAAGTTAATGTTGTTAGTCCTGGCGATGGCAGTTATCGTCGGGGCAAGCATGAACCCGGTCAGTGCCGCTATGCTGACTCTTGGAGATGTGGTTGAAGTCTCGTTCAACAAGAGTGAGTTTAATATCTCGGTTTACCCGGGCAATGCATCGTATTCCAATGCTGATGGGAGCGTAACAGGCGTTTTCGGCGATGGTACGGTGTTGGGCTACCGTTTTTTTAATTCCGATGGCCTTGTCTTGAGTTCCTATGCTGACGATGGAACCGGGATCGTTGCCCCCGTTGTAAGCCCTGATGCTGCTGATTTAGATGGCAGCGAGAGTTGGGCTAATGTCTGGACGACAACCGATCCGGGAGTCGATTTTGCCAATGCCGCCGACATAACAACCGACACGATAGCAAGAGGCAGGAACATCACAGGGACGATCGACATCTCTGACCTGAGTTCGGGTACAGCTTATGTTATTTTCGGTGGGATAAAAGAAACGGTTACCTTAACTGCGACTATGAGCGGTGCAGGTCAAACAGATCTTCAGGATGAATACTCGATAGATCTTCCTACTGACAGTATTTTGGGCAAGAACTATTTTTGGGTAGCACCCTTTGACTTTTCCGATGCCGTTGGCTATGAGACGATCACCTATCATTATACCATAAGCGATCTCGCCAGGCGCGGCAGATTTGCGGGTGTTATCGCTGTACCAGAGCCGATGACACTGTCGCTGCTGGCACTTGGCGGACTTGGTCTTATCCGTCGTCGCCGTAACGGCTAATCGAATTTTTTATCTTTTGATCCCTCGCCGGTGTTTACGGCGAGGGGTTAAAATAAGGGGAAATGAAGAATAGGCTTTTGAGGCGGTCGGCATCATTCTGCTTTTATGCACTGAACTGGACTCGCCTTTCCTGCCACGATTTCGTGGATAATTAGGTCCGTCTTCAGTTGTTCGCCTTAGCCTACAATTTGGGTAACTTCTTGAGGCGGCTGGCACTGCCTAAGTCAGTGAAGCAGTGGTCGCTCAGAACGTTGCGTGATAAGCTGATCAAGATTGGAGCCAAGGTGGTCAGACATTCCAGATACATCATCTTCCAGATGGCAGAAGTGGCCGTGCCGAGGATGCTTTTTCTTGAAATTCTTGACCGAATCAGGCAGTTGCGTTATTTGCCAATACCACCAGCGAGGCCGGGGTGACGTGTAAAACCGCTGAAAATCGGGTTCTGAAACGGAGGGGAACGCCGATGGCCTGCCAATACAGTGGGAAGAAGTGGATTCTTCACGAAAATATGCCGGTTTTTTGGGGTTTGATGCGATGTGCTGAATTTGGTTGAATTTGCCGAAAAGTTATTGAAATCGCGATGCAATTATGTTATTATAGAGCTTGAGTTGTACAGACTGTCTCAGAAAAAAAGTGAAAACGTGCATAAATGCCGTTCATGAAGTTAAATGGGAAATCTGAAATTAGTTGATGGTCAGGTAAGATTTAATCCGATTGAAAAAAGAAAAATTTCCGAACCTTTCAACGTTGATGTTCCTCTGGGCAGAGATGACCGGTTTCTGACCCTGGTAGTAACAACGGGAAAGAGATCAGGATCAGGAAACAGGATGGTTATTGCAGAACCGATTTTGCACATAGGTGATTAGTAAGGATATGATTGACAATTTGTAATTTTATGTTTGGGTATTTTATTTTGGGCGTGTTCTTCAATGTTGAGAATATCCAGTAACCTTTTTTAGTTAGGAGCATTATGATGAAGACGAAAATGAAGTTAATGTTGTTAGTCGTGGCGATGGCAGTTATCGTCGGGGCAAGCATGAACCCGGTCAGTGCCGCTACGCTGACTCTTGATGAGACGGTTTTAGTCTCGTTCCACAAGAGTGAGTTTAATATCTCGGTTTACCCGGGCAAGGCATCGTATTCCGGTTCTTGGGACGCCGAAGGCGTTACTGGGAGCGTAACAGGCGTTTTCGGCGATGGTACGGTGTTGGGCTACCGTTTTTTTAATTCCGATGGCACTGTCTTGAGTTCCTATGCTGACGATGGAACCGGGATCGTTGCCCCCGTTGTAAGCCCTCCTGAAGCTGATTTAGACGGCACCGAGAGTTGGGCTAATGTCTGGACGACAACCGATCCGGGAGTCGATTTTGCCATTGCCGCCGACATAACTGAGGACACGCTAGCAAGAGGCAGGAACATCACAGGGACGATCGACATCTCTTCCCTGAGTTCGGGTACAGCTTATGTTATTTTCGGTGGGATAAAAGAAACGGTTACCTTAACTGTGACTATGAGCGGTGCAGGTCAAACAGATATTCAGGCTGTATACTCGATAGATCTTCCTAGTAGTAGCAGTGATCCTTTGGCCAAGAACTATTTTTGGGTAGCAAGCTTTGACTTTTCCGATGCCGGGGGCTATGATACGATCACCTATCATTATACCATAAGCGATCTTGCCAGGCGCGGCAGATTTGTGGGTGTTATCATAGATAATGTCGCTGGTCCGAATACAGCAAGAAATCCGAATCCGGCCGATAAGGCAAAAGATGTGTGCCGCAAGGTGGTCCTTGGCTGGAACAAGGGAGAATTCGCCGACAAACACGATGTATATTTCGGCACCGATTATAGCGATGTCAACGATGCGAACAACCTGGACCCGATGGGGCCGGATAAGGTCTATAGGGCGCACCAGGACGCTGAAAGCTATCCTATGCCCGAAACCCTGGATCTTGGCCAGACTTACTACTGGCGGATAGATGAGGTCAATGCCCCGCCCGACGAGGATACGATATTCAGAGGCGGCATCTGGCAATTTACGGTAGAGCCCATTGCTTATCCTATTGCCGGCGATAAGATAACTGCATCAGCTTCCAGCTCGAAGGCCGCAGACGAGGGACCTGAAAATACCATCAATGGCTCCGGCCTGGATGCTAACGACATGCACTCGACGGAATCGGCGGATATGTGGCTGAGCGGCGATGAGTCGCAGGGGCAGGCCTGGATCGAATATGAGTTCGATAAGGTTTACAAACTGCATGAGATGTGGGTATGGAACCATAATACGACGTCGGAGGAGGACCTCGGTTATGGGCTCGAAGATGTTACCATCGAGTATTCAGAAAATGGCGCCGACTATACGACATTGGATACTACTCATGAATTTGCACAGGCGCCTGGTGAAGCCAACTACGAGCACAATACTGAGGTGCCTTTTGGTGTGGCGGCAAAGTACGTCAAGCTTACCGCCAATAGCAACTGGGGTGGCATTTTCGACAAGTACGGCCTGAGTGAGGTCCGCTTCTTCAGGATACCCGTGCGTGCAGGAGAGGAAAGCCCGGAATCCGGGACAACGATTGATGGTATAGATGTAGTCCTTAGGTGGAAACCGGGAAGAGAGGCAG
>Ga0114919_10005358_pt1 | contig 10253 bp, 11 predicted proteins | sample BlataG_FD_88682 | JGI IMG/M metagenome (GOLD analysis project Ga0114919, IMG submission 88682) | Deep subsurface microbial communities from Black Sea to uncover new lineages of life (NeLLi) - Black_00105 metaG | ecosystem: Environmental > Aquatic > Marine > Oceanic > Sediment | place: Atlantic... | reverse complement strand
GAAGATTGGCCACTGCTATTATTATTATTATTATTATTATTATTATTATTATTATTATTATTATTATTATTATTATTATTATTATTATTATTATTATTATTATTATTATTATTATTATTATTACTACTAGTGGTGTAGAGAGGGACACCAGTGGCCAGGTCGAGCAATGTGAGGTCACCTGAAGTGGAGTGGGCGACGACAATGATAGCGAGGTCATTGTGGACATGAAAGTGGTGTAAGGAAGATATAGGACCAGATGGGAGGGAGGTAATGGAAGGTGTGAGTTTGATTTGTAGCTTAGTGGTCCCAGATTGGGTGTTGATGAGGAAGAGATGGCCATTATTGGTGCCGACAGCCATGTCTATAGATGAGGGGCGTTGATCGTCGGGGATGAATCGCAAGGCAGTGACGGGGTTGTTGAACTCTACGGCTAGAGTGAGATCTAGATGGTCTTTCCATTGAGGTGTTCGTTTGAAAAGAACGGTGGGTTGGTGTATAGAGTCACAAGCTTGGGTGGATGCAGTCACCGACACTCCTAGAAATGTGATGAGTAGAGCTGAAACCAGGGAGAGATAGTTTCGATGAGATAGCTTACTCATATTTCTCAGATGTGCTGTATATATGTGTTGATATTTGATCTGATGCACCAATGAGGCCATGCATGTATAGGGTTTTCAGCCTTCTGAGCTTGCGCTCTGCAAAAGTTCAGCAGAGAGAGTAGCGTGCCTAAACCTGATAAGATTCGTTAAAAGCAAGCGCCCTAGTCATCTCCAACACACATTTAGATTTCTTGAAAGACTTTAAACACGAGGAAAGCGTTCATAAGCTTCGGTACCACCCTTTCTTTGAATTAAAAGGGACAAATTAATCAAGACTAGTTTGACCTGGAGTGTACCTTGCTAATTAGCAATAAGAATAAATACTAGTATGATGGTTGACCAACTGCAGCAAGCAAAACTAGTTTTACTCGGAGAGATGGGTTGTGGCAAAACCTCCCTTGTGCAGCGTTATGTTCGCGGTCACTATTATGAAAATCAGGTGATCACCGTTCAACATATTCATCTCATACGCGCTAGAAACTCGTGTATGCCACGTTATCGCCCCTCGTTCTTGTTTCCCTCCCAATTAACCTCCCCGCTCCGCCACTCCCAATCTCTCCCCCCTCGTCCCCACACACAGGAGTCCACCATTGGTGCGTCCTTCTTCACCAAGACTGTCCCAGAAAAACACGTCAAGTTTGAGATCTGGGACACAGCAGGCCAGGAAAGATACCATTCCTTGGCTCCTATGTATTACAGAGGAGCAGCAGTTGCCATTGTAGTTTTCGACATTACTCATCCCGCCTCTTTTGATCGTGCCAAGAAGTGGGTCACCGAGCTCCGTGCCAACGTCAGCAATTCAGGTATTGTCATAGCCCTTGTTGGGAATAAAATCGATTTGGAGGAAGATAGGCAAGTAAATCAGGAGGATGCTAAGAGCTATGCAGAAGAGAGTGGGTTGCTTTATTTTGAAGCTTCAGCAAAGACAAATGTTAATGTTACGGAAATATTTGATGCAGTGGCTGATGGGTTGCCCAAGGCTGCTGCTGCTGCGGCAGCTCCCAGTGGTGGTGGAGTTCAGTTGGATGAGCCAGCAGCAGCTCCAGCTAGAAAAAATGCATGCTGTGCTACTTAACATATATGTGACTATATATAAAAGAGAGAGTGGCAAGCAAGCGGCGTGTATGTATGTATACCCTTCTTCTTTGTTTTTTCATCCTTTTCTGTGTGTACTATTATCAGTTTTACTTGTAGTGAGAAAAAAAAACAGTGTTGTTACAGCTTTGCAATTAACTAGATACCGATGAACCGATAATAATCTGCAAGATAGGGGGAGAAGAATTGACAGTGAGTTGATTTTACTGTCGTACATGATGGTGGATGGGGTCCAGTTGTGTGTTCCCCTTTCTCTCATACTTACCTGGTTGATTGGGATGAAGACCAGCTTGACAACAAATCCAATAGCTCCAACAATGAGGAAACCGGTAGCAGTCTTGGTGGCAACCTTGATGAATTCCTTCCTGTCAGGTTTCTCACATCTCTTGACCAGCCTGCATAATGGAGGGGGGTGGGTGAGAGACGGTAAAGGGAAATCAGAGTTCGGCACCGGTGAGACGATCTTCATTCTTCTTTATGAAGGAAAAGAGAACCGCGGCATGACTTACCTAATACTGTTTGCGGCAAATTTCTTGATATCAACGGTGTCCATAGTTTGTATTTGGTTGGTCTCAACTAATTAAACGGAGCGATTGATGTGGCAGTTGTTGACTTTGCAGCAAAACCCCGCCCTATTTAACACTCAACTATAGATCAAGACAGATGATAGTTTTATATCGATTGATTTACCACACGCTGGCTCCGATCAAGACATTAAAAACACCTCCTTCCGTCCCATGGGCCAACGCTCCACACAACCAATCATCTCTCCTCCTCCTGTCTACATCCACCTGTCTTCTTCCCTGGTCCTCTTCGCCACCTCACTATAACCCCCCCCACACAACATCAACACCTCAATCCACAACGGCACTGGCAACTGCAAACACTGCTTCAACGCAATAGCCCTACAGCTCGCCGCTGCCATCCACCTCTCCTCCCTCATCTCCGCTTTCAACTCCCCATCCTTCCACACCACAGCACCAGCAAAGAATTTAAAATCACTAGCAGGGATTCTCCCATCTAAAACAGCCTGGGAAGCTGCCTCTTCTCCCCCTATAAATATACCACTCTCCCCAATTTGTACAGCTCCATCCAAGGGATGTTTATGGAGGCAATGAACAACCCCAGGAGCACTTGACCCACCCCAGTAAATGACATTGTTCTGGAAAGCAAGCTTCATACTGCCGTTGATACTTGAATCTATTGGTACAGGGACTCCTCCATATCCTTGGCTGAATAGATAGCCAGTTGGTCTGTTTAATACAAAACCAATACTGCCGGACTTTGAGATTTCAATGACTAAAATCACGCTCTGCCAAAACTCGCTTGAAATGTGTGGAGCTGCTAAAAGGAGGCATCCAGCTTCTGGTTCTCCAATTTCATGCGCCCAGAAGTCTTCTGAGGCAAGGGGAGGGTCTTGGGATTCAAGTAGGTCGCGATTTTGTGGGGTCATTTCTCCTGCTTTTGTTTGATCAGGTGAGTAGGAGAGTTGGTCGGAGACGAGTTGCTTTCGAAACTGGCGCCAGTCTCCTTTGAGCTGGGGAGGCTCGTCATCACTGTTGCTGTCATTATGACATGTACATACCCGTTTAAATCGGGATTTAGGCTTTATTGAGGGGAATGAAGCACGAGAGAAAGAACCTCTTCCTACTATAGTGTGATTCATGTTGTTTTCGTTTTTGTCACTGTGAAAGCGGGATGGAAATACTAGCAGATGCGTTTTTATCCAAGGGTTTAGTGGGATCCAAGTGTGAGCAGTAAACTAAGAATGGTCATAACGTTCTAGGGAAGAGAATTTGAGGCCTGAAATAGGAGGAGAAGGAGGAGAGACAGGCAGTTTGACGAGGGTTGGAAAATTTAAAAAGAATGGTTCCCCCCACACGAATTCGACTGTTTCTGAGGAATTGTTATGCCATTATTTTGATTTGAATATGTCTCACGAAGTTGAATCTATCAGATCCCGCAGAGATTCTGCATTGGGCGACGGAAATGGCAGTAGAAATGTTCTGCTTGCAATGAGGTCGCCAAGGCAGGGCACAGACAAAGGGCGCAGGAAAGTCAAGGACTTGTCCATTCTAGAAGACGAGGTCCTGAGTTGGAGGAGACCTGCCGCTGAAAAGGAAGAGTTTTTACAGCTCATTCAAAGCTTGAACACAATCACCGGATCTGAAAAAGCCAACAAAGATGACATCCTACCACTCTTAGGGACATTCTATGCATTCAAGAATGAAACCCAGGTCTTCTATGACTTGGACACTTACTGCAAGGAGGTAAATGCCTTGCGTCAGCAGCTGCAAAATCTCTCTGCCAAGGAGTGGGGAACCTTAAGGAAGCTTCCCCCTCCACTTTTCTCACCCCAATCTCACCCCCCCCATTCTTTCCCCCTGCTCCACCTCTAACAGTTGGTAGAGAATACCATCCATCAAGAAACTCAAACTACTAGACCCTGGTACATGATCGACCCTACCTCTAGCTTGAGAAAATGTTGGGACGGTTTGGCCTTTCTTAGCATGCTCTTCCTGGCCATGAGCATACCTGTATGGATTGCATTCTACGCCCAATCCACCGTCTGTGATTACTTTGCAGTGACCTACGAAAACGTTGATACCGATCCTCCAGCTCCTCCCATTCCTTTGGCCTGGAATATCTTGAGTACAATCACCACCATTATATTTATAGTAGACATTGTGCTGAATTTCTTGACCGGCACTGTGAACTCCAAAACTGGTCAGAGGAAGTATGAATTGAAAGCAACAGCCATTGACTATGCTAAAACATATCTAATTATTGATGTGATCTCGTTCTTTCCTCTCCAGTGTATCTTAGTTGAATCTTTAGACGGCAAGAATATGTATAATGCTGGGCTAGCGATCAGGTTGGTGAGATTGTTTGGTATGAGCAGGAGAGTTCATGGCAGTCCGCTTAGGATTCTGGCACTCTTTTACAAAGACATTGCCACCTCCATTCCATACATCTTGAGACAAGTATTTTCATGGGCAGCTATATTCTTATTTGTCATTCATTTATATGCATGTGCTGTTTGGCTGGCAATTAGGGCTCAAGATTATCCAGCTTTGACCTTCCCCGTTCAATTAGACATTGCGGGCCTTGATGCTCCGGTATCTGAGCAATGGTTATTCTCCTTTTTTGCTGTTACTAGTGCTGCTATTGGACTAGGCTATGGCAGTTATGCACCGGTTACATGGCCAGAGGCCTTAGTATGGATATTTGCAATGTTGTCTACTGCTGGTCTGTTTGCCATCATCAACGGTACTATTTTCAACTACATATTCAACTCCAATTCTGGAGAACAAGAATACAAAAGCTTGTGGGATGATATTTACGATAATATCTACAAGAAAGGAATATCTCAAGAGCTAAAAGAAACAGTGGATGCATACATTGAAGCCAGGCATCCAGGAATGAAGATTGACAACTTCACCTCAGTGCTAAATCAACTCCCTCCCTCTCTTCAAGGCAGTATCTTGAATGAGATCTTCCTGAGAGATAAAATGGATGATGCACTCAACTATATGGATATATTTAAAGAGTTTCCTGAACTAAAGCAAGCGGTACTGCCATTTTTGAAACCAGAGGCAGCAGTGAAGGACCAGGAACTTATTCCTCAAGGTAATCCCATCACCACTGCTTACTTCTTACTCAGCGGTGTTCTGATGGTCAAACATACCGACAAAAATAAAACACCTAAAACCATAGAGCTGATTGGTTCAGGTAAAGCATTCAACGATAGTGCATTGCTTCAAGTCCCACTCAGAGAAGATGACTCTACGCTTCAATTAGTAGATGCACAAACATTAAAAAAGGAAGATCAAATCTTCACCACCCTGCTCAACCCAAACATCAGAAAGGCCAGGCACTTCCGTTCCCCTGTATCAGTGGTGGCATTCAACACATGTATGTTGTTTTCCTTGAACGGAGATGATTTCAGAACAGTGTTGGTGGATCATCCAGCTGCTGCAGCTAGGATTAAGGAGACTAGTGAGCACCACTGGGCTAAACATGTAGATATGAAGAAGAAGGCTGGACCGGTGTGGAAACGTGCTCCCGATTCTTCTTCATTTGATATTACCGATAAAGAAGAAGATTCAGTGATATAGTAACATTGAAAATAAATTCTATCTATCTATGTATTAGCAGTGTAATCCTTTATGATTTTTTGTTTCTTACAAACATTTCTTCTATCAGTATTGAGAATATTATGTGTGCTAGAATCATCCTGAATCTTAGGGGGTCGTGACATTTCCAATACTACTATTTTCATCATCAATCAGTACTACTCCCACTTCTATTGGTAAGAATCCAAATACCTCCAGATACTATGTTAGACAAACAATGAGCAACAACAGCTGCCCATACACACCCAGTACTCAGAAACAGCCCCCCGTACACCACCCCAATTGCAGTCGACCATGTTGCAAAAGCAGTTCCTCTCCCTCCATTCACATGCAGCGACCCAAACACCACTCCACTGATAATTGCACCCTTTATATCTGGGGATATTACAGGAATTAATGCCCCCCTGAATAATAATTCTTCACTAATACCTGGCAGTACTGCTACCCATAGTAAGTCTAGTGGGGTGAGGTTGCCCAGTACTTGAGCGTTTGATCTGTCACTGGATGATTTGAAATCAGGCCATGCTGCCAAGAGAACTAGACGGGCTGTTGTTACTAGAGCTGCTGTGCTTGCTGCTAGGCCTAGTGTACTGAGGTAGGATGATGGCGATGAAGAGGAGGATGGGGCAGGAAGGGGCCATTGAAGAAGGGAGAGGGTGGTAGATAATGTTGGTGATGATGATAGTGATGATATTGAGGGAAGGAATGTGGTTGCTGCTACTTTGATGACTAGTGCTACGGTGGCTATGATGGATGATGTGGTGATACAGGCTTGTAATACATCATTTTTAGGAGATGCAGAGATGATGGAAGGGCTTGATGGGGTTGCTGCTGGTGTGATGGTGTTGTCGTCGCTGGATTGGTCGACTGGGATGGATGTTTCAGAGACGGAAGACTTGATGTTTTCTGGGTATGGTGAGTGAGATCTACCGAATCCCTTCCCTTTGGAAGATCTGGTACCTTGAATTTTGGTGCATTGTCGTCTAGAGCTAAAGCCAGCACGATTTTGTAATCCAAACATGGTGGAATGTTGGCAGTGCACGCTCATGGTATTAAAAGCCGACTTTTATTAATATTACTGGTCAATCAATGATTATCAATTTCAAATCAATCATAAAACACCGACAAGTCTCCGTTACTCGTCCTAAAATACATCCCCAACAACAAGGATTCATTTCTCTCTTCATTTTACACACTGAGGAGGTTTTTCCTTTACTTCAAAATCTAATACACATAAGGTACTTTCTCTCTACACCAACTCAATGGTAGCCATTTCTGCATTATCCCCCTTCCTTCTCTGTAGTTCAGTAACAACTCTGCAGTATCCTCCAGGACGTTCATTATAACGGGAAGGTGCATTCTCAAATACTGACTTGACAAGGGCTGGATCGTACACAAAGGCAAGAGCTTGTCTCCTTGCATGGAGAGTGCCACGCTTGGCAAGACCAATCATTTTGTCAACATGTTTCCTGATAGCCTTGGCACGAGTCTTGGTTGTGGTGATCTTGCCATGCCTGAGAACTTCTGTAACCAAGCCACGGATGAGTGCTTTGCGTTGGTCGGCTGGTCTGTTGAGTGTGATTTTTCTATTGCCGTGTCTCATGGCAAACCATTTGCTACCGTTTTGAGCGCCTTCCAATATATTGCTAGCCAGTTCTGCGAGAAGGGAAAGAAAATGAGTGGGAAAAAGGGTGAGAATTGGGGACATCATCACCAATGTGCGGAAAAAAAATCGACTTTGCCATAAGGATAGATGCATTGTAGCAACTTACCAGTAGTTTCTACAGGCATAGATTTGCTAAGTCTCATACCAGTGAATGATGGTAATTGTAGAGACATCTTTGGCTGTGGCTGAGAGATGGGTGCCGCTCTTGGTAATGCATGGCGCAAAGGGGCGAATGTGAACACCGACATTGTGCTATGTAGACGTGGGAAACTATACACAAAATCAAATTATGTTTCAATACCCTCACACCAATCTAGATGAAGTTGAAAGGTGGGAGTGATAACTTTGCCAAATGGTCGTCCGCGGAGGTTTTAAAGTAAGAAATCCAACATATTGAAGCAAATGATAAATGTTTTCCGTTGATTGAGTGGCTGAAAAATAGTTACAACCGACTACAGAACACATACGAGTGGCCAAGTGATTGGAATTGGATGTTTGATGAAAACCATACAGATGAAGTGACTGTTTTAGAATGCTGAGCAAACTAGACGACTTCTATCTCACCGCAGAAGAACTCGATGCATCTCCTTCCCGAAACGACGGTGTTTCCTCCCAAGTTGAAGCCCAGCTCCGCCACTATGGATGCGACCTCATCCAGCAGGCTGCCATTGCTCTCAACCTCCCTCAAGCTGTCTCAGCCACAGCTCAAGTCCTACTCCAAAGATTCTACTGCAAGAAATCCCTCCTAGCATTTGACATCAAAGTCATTGCAGTAGCAGTCACCTGGCTAGCTTGCAAACTGGAAGAAGTACTGGAGATTGACAAGCCTGACAAGCTCCGTTTCCGTGACGTTTTGACATGTCTCCACCGCCTCATTTGCCGGCATGAGCACGTCCCCAACCCGCCAATATTAGACCCACACTCTAATCTATACCAAGACATCAAAGCAGCAGTAGTATGGGGAGAGCGCCACATCTTGAGAGCTTTCGGTTTCATCGTCTCTGTCGAGCATCCCCACCGCTTTGCCCTCACATTCGGCCAACTTCTCGATTTAGACCACCAAGTGCTCCAACAAGCATGGGCCCTGTGCAATGACTCTCTTAGAACCACACTCTGTGTCAAATACAAAGCTGAGGTAGTAGCTTGCGGTGTGTTGTTCACTGCGTGCAAGATGTGTGGAGTGGGGATGCCAGAGCAGTCAGGAGAAGAGTGGTGGCTGTTGTTTGATATTGAGAAATCTGCATTATTAGATGTATGGGGAGGTCTACAGGAGCTGTATTGCAGGAGTAGACCCGTATATATTGTACTCAAGCAAGATATTATCAAAGCAACTGTACCAGCAGCAGGAGGAGTGGACAATAATATTATTATTAATAATAATAAATCCAAGCCTCCACCACTTCCTCCTCCTCTGCAGCAGCAGCAGCAAAGAAAGGTAGGTTGATAGAAGCCCCCCCCCCCTCCCTCCCTGCTATTATTTACTATGCACACTAATAACCCAAAAGGTTTGGGGCTGAATGATGATACAAATTGGATTCCCCTACTGATCAATATTCATTTATTGAGTTGAGGATTAGTCCTGTATTCGTACCCTGACAGCCTAGTAGTATGTATATTATCTCTCTCTCTCGGTTTCTTACATGTTAGACTGACTTACTATTCTCCCTTTTGTCTTTCTATTTCATTCTCAATGTTGCAGGGTAGCCAATCTACTTATCGTCATAGACACAGTGAGGATGATAAAAAGAGAGCTAGGAGTCCTGGACGACCATCATCATCATCATCAGGAAGGGGCCCTGACCGATCAGGCCCATACCACTATGACGATTATCATAGAGGTGGTGGAGATAGAAGAAGAGGTTAGTTAAAAGGAATATGATAATGATGATGATAATGATAAAGGATAACCGACTCAATAACCCGATGACGAATGAATATATACGCTATTCCTAGACTTACCATTTATCATGTTGGTAGTTGAATGCGGACAAATTTACTACTACGGTTTCGGAGGGTTGGGGTTGGTGGAACAAAGAAGAAGAAAAAGTTCTTTTTGTAGTGTGAGGTTCACTTCTTTCCAAATTCATTAATCAATCATGACTTACACAAATATTTGTTCCTTTCTCCCGTTTCCTTATATCTATGTTTGCAGATAGAAGATAGTGGATATTATGAATAGAAAAGTTAAACTCAACAATGGTTATTATTTATTAAAAGTATGAATTTAAATGTTATTTCTGTGTGTACATGTCTTTCTCTGTATCAATTCATGGATATAACTGGTATCGTACATTTATACAGTTTTCAGTGTACCTTTTGTAAACAAGAGACATGTACACACTAATCATTCTCTCTCTCCTCCTATGTACTGCCTTAATATTAGTAATTTGCTACACTCTCTTGTTGGTCTTTACAAATTGAGGTGGGTTGCAGGATAATTTGAATACATAATAGTAGTTTTAGTGCTTCAGCTGGTACCAAATCCATCAACAGGACCTACAGTGATATAATGGATCTTCCACCCCTTTCCAATCCCATTACAACTACTTCCCTTCTCTCTAGTACCACCTCCCTCTCCTCCTTCTCCTTCTCCCTCTCCTTCTCCTTCTCCTTCTCCTTCTCCTTCTCCTTCTCCTTCTCCCTCTCCCTCTCCTTCTCCTTCTCCTTCTCCTTCTCCTTCTCCTTCTCCTTCTCCTTCTCCTTCTCCTTCTCCTTCTCCTTCTCCTTCTCCTTCTCCTTCTCCTTCTCCTTCTCCTT
>Ga0114919_10005357_pt1 | contig 10253 bp, 10 predicted proteins | sample BlataG_FD_88682 | JGI IMG/M metagenome (GOLD analysis project Ga0114919, IMG submission 88682) | Deep subsurface microbial communities from Black Sea to uncover new lineages of life (NeLLi) - Black_00105 metaG | ecosystem: Environmental > Aquatic > Marine > Oceanic > Sediment | place: Atlantic... | reverse complement strand
GGCATCAGATACATTTGCTCTCTATTGCACTCAATTAAGTTGTATGACATTCCTGCCCCCTTCAATTAGTAACTCTACCCCATATCATTTAATTTGTGGAAGGGGTTTGTGCAACAGGCTCTAATAGAGACCCAAAACCTTACCAAAGAATTCGATGGTCTTGTAGCTGTAGACCACATTGACCTGAGCGTAAAGCAGGGGGAGATCTTTGGCTTCCTTGGCCCCAATGGTGCCGGGAAAACGACCACCATAAGAATGCTCTGTACTATATTGTACCCTACGTCAGGCTCGGCTAAAGTATGCGGCTATGATGTTGCCCGCCAGAGAATGGAGGTCAGGGAATGCATCGGCATTGTGTTTCAAGACTCCTCCATTGATAAGTTCCTCACCGGGAAGGAAAATCTGAATTTTCATGCCCAAATGTACCACATGGATAAGAAGACAAGAGAGGAAAGGATGGATGAAGTCCTTAGCCTGCTCGACCTGGAAGGTACGGAGAACACCGTGATCAGTAATCTGTCAGGCGGCATGCAACGCAAATTTGAAGTTGCTCGAGGATTCATAAACCACCCAAAGGTTCTGTTTCTAGATGAGCCAACCCTGGGCTTGGATATACAAACGAGGCGAAGTCTATGGGATCACATCCAAATGCTAAACTCTCGCGAAGGCACGACCATAATTCTCACCACACACTACATAGAGGAGGCAGACTACCTCTGCAATCGAGTAGCTATTATGGACCAGGGCAAGATAATGGCGATAGATGCACCCAACAAGCTAAAGGAGGAAGTGGGCGTTAATTTGATTTCATTACGAATAGCAAATGGCGATGATGGCATTGCAAATTCCTTAAGAGAGTTGGGTTGGGTAAGAAAGGTAGAAGCCCATAGTGGCATGCTTGAATTAGACGTCGATGGCGGAGGTGAAAGGATACCTGAGCTCATCGACTTCGCCGATGAGAATGGGTTTGCCATCTCATCCATTGACTTGCGCCAACCAAGCTTAGAGGATGCCTTCCTATACTACACTGGCAGAGAGATAAGGGAAGAGGAAGGAAATCTAATGGAACTCTGGAAAGGTGTGATGAGGAGGAAGAGGGCGAGAAAATAAGATGCAGAGAATAGAACCCACAAAGCTGATAGACCCACTGCCAATCTATACGATGTGGCTGAGGGAGATGAAGAGGTTCTTGAGGGTAAAGGCTCGGCTTATCAGCTCAATATTGATGCCCCTTCTTTTTCTTGCTTTTCTAGGATTGCCACTGAGCTCCATACCTGCCGTAGGAATTAAGGGAATCCCTGAGGGAATGAATTACCTCGATTTCCTTGCTCCAGGGATAGTAGCCATGACTCTCCTGTTTACCGCCACCATGTCAGGGGTATCCGTTGTCTGGGACAGAGAGTTTGGTTTTCTCAAGGAGGTATTGGTAGCACCAGTCAACCGATTTTCTATCATACTTGGCAGGAGCCTTGGGGGCATGACCATAGCCATAATTCAGGCTCTTATTATCGTGGTAATAGCGGTAGCCATGGGAGTTACAATATCGAGCCTCTCCGGTTTTTTCCTATCAATTGTTTTCATGATTCTTACCTGTGCTACCTTTACCGGCTTTGGCCTGATTCTTGCTACCAAGCTAGGTGGCAGTACTGAAGGCTTCATGGCCATAGTGCCCTTGTTAGTGTTTCCCCTATTCTTCCTCTCTGGTGCCTTATTCCCTTTGGACTCTATGCCAGCAGGAATTAGGTACATAATGTACATTGACCCTCTTACCTATGGGGTGGATGGCTTGCGGGGTACTCTCGTTGGAGGTGCGGCCTTTCCCCTCTGGCTTGATTTCACTGTCTTACTCGTGCTATCAATAGCTCTGGCAAGCCTGGGCGCTTATTTCTTTTCCAAGATGGAGGCTGATTGAAAATGAAGAGAAAATGGCTGGTTTTAATAACAGCGATATGCCTGCTTGGCTTAGTTTCTAGCAGTTGCGCTGGTGGAGGAAACGATGTGCAGGCGGTTGCAGACGTCATCCGAGGCGACTTGATAATAGGCGTCGACGTCAGCGGCAATTTGGAAATGCCTCACAAGGCAAACCTATCATTCGGCACTACGGGCGTTGTGAAGAAAATCACGGTGGCCCAAGGAGAGGAGGTAAGCGAAGGTCAAATATTAGCCAAACTCGATGCTCCCGCCCTTGAAGCCAATCTGAGAATGAGCCAGGCCGAATATGAAATGGCTGAACTTGCGCTTATGCAAACAATCTTTCCTCATTATAGCTATCGTTATTCTAGCGACCAACCTGGGGTATGGCTTGCTCTTGACGAAGCTCAAGCTAATCTCGAAGAGGCACAAAGGCTTCTAAGTGAAGGGAAAAACGAGGAGGCGCAAGCCTTGCTGGATATGGTAAAGGAGAATCTGGACAAGGCGGAAGAGAAATCACAAGCCAGAGTATGGGCGCTTCCTCTTTCAGTCAAACTGGCAGAGCTACAGCTAGATCAAGCCAGAGCAGGCCTGGATATGGCCGAGGCGGATTTGGCCAAAGCGACAATTACAGCCCTTTTTGACGGTGTTGTAGCTGACATTATGATAAATGAGGGGCAACAACTTTCAAGCATGACGTATGCTAACCCCGCCATAATCTTGATTGACCCCACCAAGATAGAAATGAATGGCGTTATTGATGAAATGGATGTGTCCAAGGTGAAGCTGGGTCAGGAGGCAGATATCACTTTGGATGCCTTGCCTGACAAGGAATTGAAAGGCAAAGTGACTTTTGTTTCCAATGCGGGCACAGTCGAGTCGGGGGTGGTATTCTATAAGACTACCATAACTCTAGAAAATCCCGATAGGGAGCTTAGAGATGGCATGAGTGCCACTGCCGAGATTATTATTGACCGCACAGACAACGTTCTGCTGATTCCAAATCGAGCTATTCGGGGAAGCTGGGAAAATCCTTGGGTAGAAGTTATCACAGATAGCGAAATTGAGCACAGAGAAGTCAGCTTGGGCATGAGTGACGGAATAAACACTGAGGTTTTGTCCGGATTGGAGGAAGGAGAAAAGGTAGTGCTGCCGGCTGTCTCCCAATTCCCTTTCACGTCTTGGGGCTAATAGATGATCCAGCTTGATAACATAACCAAGGTCTACAAAATGGGGCGAACGGAACTTGCCGCCCTCAGAGAAATAAGCCTGCGCGTTGAGCAAGGGGAAATGGTGTCTATTACAGGACCATCGGGCTCGGGCAAATCCACCCTGATGAACATCATTGGCTGCCTTGACAAACCGACTTCGGGCCAATACCGATTGGAGGGAATCGAAGTAAACAAGCTCAATGACAACGAGTTAGCCGAGATAAGAAACAGAAAGATAGGATTCATTTTCCAGAGTTTCAACCTTCTGCCCAGAACTACAGCTCTGGCCAACGTGGAATTACCACTTATCTATATTGGTGCTGGTAATCGGCGACAGCGAGCTTCACAAGCCTTAGAATCTGTTGGACTAGCCCACCGAGCCAAACATAGACCTAGCGAGCTAGCTGGCGGCGAGCAACAGAGAGTAGCTATAGCACGAGCCTTGATAAACAATCCCTCTCTTATCTTGGCCGATGAGCCTACCGGCAATCTTGATACCCAGACCAGTAAGGAGATCATGCTCCTCTTCAAGCAGCTTAACCACCAGGGGATAACGATTGTCCTGGTTACGCATGAAGCAGATATCGCAGCTTACACCCAACGCACTATCCGAATGCGTGATGGTCAAGTCGAGGCACCAGGATGAGACTGTGGGACTGCTTCAACACCGCCTTACATGCTGTGTCTAGTAACAAGCTAAGGTCGGGCTTGACTATGCTGGGCATTCTAATTGGCGTAGCCGCGGTTATCTCCATGGTGTCTCTGACCAGGGCGGAGCAGACTATGATGACGGAATCTTTTGAATCGCTGGGAGCTAACCTCATATATGTCATGCCTGGGGCCTCCTCAACCATGTTTGGTATGGGTGGTCCTCTCGGCACTGCCCAAACACTGACCCTGGAAGACGCTGAGGCAATTTCTGATTCTCGCAACGCTCCATCCGTAGCTATGGTAGCACCGGTGATAGAAACCTCTGCCCAAGTAGTGGCTGGGGGGGAAAATCTAGGAGCTAGGATTGCCGCAGTAACACCAGAATACCAATATGTGAACAATCTTGTCCTAGCCGAAGGCAGCTTCATCACCAAGCCAGATTACACCGGAAGGTCGAGGGTGGTTGTCTTGGGGAGTCAGCTAGCCCAAGAGTTATTTGGCCTAAGAAGTCCTGTCAATCAAACTGTGCGGCTCGACGGACGCCAATTCAAAGTCATTGGTGTATTGGAAAGCAAAGGCGGAGCCTTTGGGCTTGAGGACTTGATCGCGTATGCCCCCTTATCCACGGTGCAATCGACCTTAACTGTTCAGCGTACAAGTAGCACCGGGCATACCATTCAGTCCATCAGCGTCCAAGCTAGAAGTGAAGAGACAATAGACTCCGCCAAAGCGGAAATCACCGATATCTTGAGGCAGCGCCATCACATTAGAGAAGGGGAGGACGATGATTTCACCGTTATGAGCATGGACGCCATGTCAGGCATTGCTGACCAAATGTATGGAATGATCGAGCTCGTCCTCGGGGCTATAGCAGGCATCTCCCTGCTTGTGGGCGGCATTGGCATTATGAATATCATGCTGGTTTCCGTAACTGAGCGCACCAGAGAGATTGGTCTCAGAAAAGCTGTTGGAGCCAAGCGTCGTGACATCCTGACTCAGTTCCTCACCGAGTCTGCCACCCTTAGCCTTTGCGGAGGCGCTGTAGGAGTAGCTCTGGGATGGATCGTAGTAAAGCTTGCATCTGCCATATCGGCAAATCTTGGCTTCCCTTTTCCCGCTCTGATTCCGGGTGATGTTATTGCCCTGGCGCTAGGCGTATCTGTCTTCGTCGGGCTTGCCTCAGGCCTTTATCCTGCAATCAGAGCGGCAAGGCTTAATCCTATTGAGGCCCTACGACACGAATAGCTTAGACCCCTTGGATTAGAGATAGGAATTCAGACCGAGTAGCTACCTTGCTACGAAAGGTGCCTCTTACAGCCGAGGTTATTACATTCGCTCCCGGCTTTTCAATTCCCCGCATAATCATACATAAATGTTCTGCTCGAACGATCACGGCCACGCCATCCGGGTTAAGAGCTTCAAAGATGACATCGGCAATTTGCTTTGTCATCCTCTCTTGAAGTTGGGGACGCCTCGCGAAGATGTCCACCACCCTGGCCAGCTTGCTTACTCCCACCACCTTACCACTTGCGCCGGGGATATAGCCTACGTGAGCTGTTCCATAGAAGGGAAGAAGATGGTGCTCACACATGGAGTAAAAGGGAATGTCTTTCAAAATCACCATTTCTCGATGCCCTTCATCAAAACCCACTGCCAAGTCCTCTTTGGGGTCAGCATCTAGGCCGGAGAAAAGCTCAGCATACATCTCAGCCACGCGCTGCGGAGTATGCTCCAGGCACTCTCCGGAGAACCCGGCACCAATAGCATCAATAATGGAGGCCATTGCCGATTTGATTTTGACCTGATCGACCATCTAAATCCCCCTCCTTATGAAGCTCACGCTCCCTTTGTCCGACGTAGCATAGAACTCCAACCCAAGGTAAAGGAGAGGTTTTACCTTCTCCAAGTCGAGAATCCGCTCTGAGGTGAAGACTTCCTCGAGGAAGTGTACAGCTACAATCTCGCCAACAACCCAGATGTGATCCCCGTAAGCCCTACTATCCACGAGCTTGCATTCGTAAGCAGCGTAAGCATCCTTCAATATAGGTGCTTGGGTTACTGAGGGCTTCTCTTTCTCGATACCAAGCCTTTCAAATTTATCCATTTCTCGCCCTGCAGTGCCACCAATCTTAGCAGCAAGTGCGGCTTTCTCAAAAGGTATGAAGTTAATGCCAAAGTCCTTGCTCTCAGTAATAAGCTCGCAGGTGAATCTCTTGGGCGAAATAGAAACGCCATAGAGAGGCGGATTAAGGGAGATAGAGCTATGCCAGGCGGCAGTCATAGCGTCCTCTTTGCCACGACTGGCCGCAGTAACAATCGCTGCTACCTTAGGATAATGTTGGCCAAATGCTCCAATATGCTCTGTGATAGTCTTTAACATTCCTGACCTCCTAATCGTGAAACCTGTCCACCAGCGACCCAAGCCATCAAAGCCGATTGTTACACACGCGACATTTGCTAGAACCGACCAAGACCCTTCGGCCTTGAGCCCTAAGGGGTGAGGCCAAGGACCTCCCCAATTGCAGCAGTGTCAGCAGGAAGTTCAAGCACAGGTTGGGCATATCTACCGGGCATGCCTGGATCCTTCAGCCCTGTTCCAGTGATGATGCAAACCACTCTCTTATCGGAGAAGTCCTGCGTCCTGGCTAACTTAACAAGTCCCGCCAGGGAAGCTGCAGATGCCGGCTCACCAAAGATGCCTTCCCTACTTGCTGCCAGTCTGTAGGCACTCATAATCTCCTCATCAGTGACGGAATCGATGGTACCGCCCGATTCATCTCGGGCTGCCACTGCCCTGTGCCAGCTAGCGGGGTTGCCGATTCGGATGGCAGTGGCAATAGTCTTTGGTCGCTTAACAACTTCACCCCGCACTATAGGCGCTGCACCTGCCGCCTGGAAGCCCATCATCTTCGGGCTACAGCTCGCCTTCCCAATTCCACAATACTCAACAAATCCTTTCCAATAGGCAGTGATGTTGCCAGCGTTGCCCACAGGTATGAAGAGGTAATCAGGCGCATCACCCAGGTCATCCACGATTTCAAAAGCCGCTGTCTTTTGGCCTTCAATCCGGTTTGGGTTCAGAGAGTTAACCAGAGTAGTGGGGTATTGTTGAGCCAGAGTACGAACTATCTGCAACGCCTGGTCAAAATTGCCCTTTATGGCTATGATCTGGGCACCATGAACGACAGCTTGAGCCAGCTTGCCCACAGCTATTTTCCCCTTAGGGACAATAACAATGGTCTTGAGTCCGAAGCGAGTCCCATAAGCAGCCGCTGAAGCGCTGGTATTGCCTGTAGAGGCACAAATGATACTGGAGCTGTTGCTTTCCACCGCTTTAGCCACCGCTACCACCATGCCGCGATCTTTGAAGGAACCAGTGGGGTTACAACCTTCAAGCTTGAAGTAAAGCTCACCACAGCCAAGCTCCTTCCCCAAAACTTGAGACCTTACCAAAGGGGTATCCCCCTCACCAAGTGTAATTATGGGCGTGGCTGAGCTGACCGGCAGAAGATCGCGATACCTGTTTAAGACACCTTGCTTCATCCTTCAACCCTGACAAAGCTGCTCACTTCGTTCACCACTGCCAGTTGCTTTACTTCCCCAAGAGCCTTTTGCACTGCCTCTTCCCTGGCCGAGTGGGTCATGATAACAAGCTCAGCAGTGTGAGCCAGAGGGTCGCTCTCCTTTTGAATCACCGAAGAGATGCTGACGGAATTGTCACCCAAAGCCTTGGAGATTTGAGCCAAAACACCGGGCTGGTCATTTACGCTCAACCTGAAATAGTAGCGCGTCTCTATGTCCGACATCGGCTTTATCTCCAGCTTCTGGTTTAGCTGGACGTCAAGGACATTGCTCACTCCACGATAAATGTTTCTGGATATGGTCAACACATCAGCTACTATGGCGCTAGACGCTCGCAGAGCTCCTGCCCCCTCCCCATAGAAGACTAGCCTGCCAGCCAAGTCCCCCTCCACCTGGATAGCGTTATACACGCCATCCACTTTGGCCAACTGGGAATTCTCCGGGAGAAAAACAGGGTGAACCCTCATCTCGACAGTATCATCATGCCGCTTGGCGATAGCCAAAAGCTTTATGGCATAGCCAAATTCCCTGGCATAACGGAAATCTTGAGCTGCAAGACCCGATATCCCCTGGCAACTTATGGCTTGAGGATCAAATTCAGAGTGGAAAGCTAAGCTCGACAGGATGGCCAGCTTATAGGCAGCGTCTATCCCTTCTACGTCATTGGCTGGATCGGGTTCAGCATAGCCTAGTTCCTGAGCCTCTTGCAAAGCCGCGGGGAAATCCAATCCCTGCTGTGCCATTTGAGTCAAGATATAGTTAGTGGTGCCATTAAGGATGCCATAGATAGCCCAGATTTCATTGGATGCCAAATCTTGCTGGAAAGCGGCAATTAAGGGTATGCCGCTGCCCACGCTCGCCTCATAGCGGAGGCCGACATTGTATTTCTGGGCTAGAGAGAGTAACCCATACCCGTGCTTGGCCATTACTTCCTTGTTAGCAGTAACCACGTGCTTCCCATTGGTGATGGCTTGCTCCATGTACTCCGTGGCAGGATGCTCACCTCCTATGACCTCAATCACGATATCTATTTCAGGGTCAGTAAGGACTTCTGCAACGTTGCTTGTTAGCAGGTGAGCCCCGAGATTCACCGCGCGCCCTTTGCTTACGTCACGCATCAGCACTCTCTTCAAAACGAGCGAAGCTCCCACATGCTTAGCTAACTTGTCTGCCTTGCTGATCAGAACCTCAACAACACCACTGCCCACAACACCCAAGCCCAGCAGACCGATGCCAATCTCACTTTTCACTGCACTATCTTCTTTCCAGGACTATTTCTACAGCCCACAGTTTCTTACTCTCGTCGAGGTGATTCTCGACCTTGCTATTCTCTTTACTGACCCTAAGCCACTCCTCGAGATCTTTGTCCGCCAGACTTTTCTTGCTTCCCTCACTGAGTTCCTGCTCTCCCTTGTCCAAAATCTGGACTATCCAATAACCTCCTTTGGTTGTAACCTCTTCGTCCTTAACCGGTTCACTCACCTCATTGACGTGAAGATCAAAGGCAACCTGGTCAAAAGCGGCAGTCATATTTCCCTTTTTCAGCCAGCCAAGCTCGCCACCGTCATCTTTGCTTTCATGCTGGGAATGTTCTCTGGCCAAAGCGGTGAAATTCCCGCTCGCTAACCTGACTCTAACCTCCTCAGCCTCCACCTCGCTACCTAATAATATCGCTCTGGCTCTTATTCCTTTTTCCTCATCTTTGTCGGTCACCTCTATAAGCCAATAGCCAACGTTCTTGGTGGCTGACTCATCACCGATCTCGCATAGCTCGCTCGCTTCGGGACTAAAAACAGCGTCTCCAATAAGGGAATTAGGCATTAGCTCCTGCGGCAGCCAACCCAAGTCACCTTCAACTTGAGGATTGGAGGAGAACTCCTCAGCCAAGACAGTGAAATTCCCACCACCTTCGATTGCAGCCACTACATCATTAGCTACCTGTTGGCTCTCCACCAACATCACCTTAATATGGGCTTGCTCCATTTCTTCCGGTAGCTGGGAAGCGAAATGTTCCTGGAGTTTTCCCGTCAGTAAGTCGGCCCCGACTATATCTCGATATGCTTTGCTATTTGGCAATTCATACTCCTCGATTTTCTCATTTATCTCCTGGCCGGTAACCAAGATTCCCAGCTTCTCAGCCCCTTGTCTCATCAATTCGACATCCTCGATATACATCGCCACCCAATCCGTCTGGTAATACACGTAGGTCGGGTCTACGCCCTTAGTTTGAGCCTCAAGTATATCTACATAGTAGCCCATATCGAACGAAACATCGTTTACCTCGATGGCAACCTCGCGAAAGGGTCTTACTTCGCTATCATAAAACCCATGAACTACGAAGCCTACGACACAAACGAGGAAGGCAACAGCAATACTGATTACGATTCGTCGTGTTTTCCTCTCACGCTGCCATCTGGAGAGTTGGCGCTTAGTGGGGGCATGCTTAAGTTTGACTGTCTTCTGCTTCTTGGCCAATCGTCACAAACTAGAAATCTGCTATTTTTCTCCAGCGAGTTCTTATGATAACATATGGAGGAAGGTTAAGCGAGACGGGGTGTAGCGCAGCCTGGTAGCGCACCTGAATGGGGTTCAGGTGGTCGGAGGTTCAAATCCTCCCACCCCGACCAAATCCCAGCTACAAAGAGTGTTGCCAGTGTTGCCTGGTTGAACGAATTCCTAGGAGATTGTCCGAGTAACAACCAGCCACAGTCAGCTGGTAACTATAAAGCCACGATGGCAAGCAGCTATATTATATCGTCTTTCGGCGACTACAAAGTCTGATCCCCTCAAAAGGAACTGTCCAAATCCCCGTGCTTGCTTGATCTGGCCGAAAACCGGCTCGGGTAGCTTCTTCCTCAGCCCATAACACTCCCGCCCCTTCTTCGTTCTTAGCTTGCG
>Ga0114919_10005356_pt1 | contig 10255 bp, 8 predicted proteins | sample BlataG_FD_88682 | JGI IMG/M metagenome (GOLD analysis project Ga0114919, IMG submission 88682) | Deep subsurface microbial communities from Black Sea to uncover new lineages of life (NeLLi) - Black_00105 metaG | ecosystem: Environmental > Aquatic > Marine > Oceanic > Sediment | place: Atlantic... | reverse complement strand
TCTGCTAACATTGCATTCTACTCTATTGAGCAGCGTATTTCCTCAGCGAAAAGGGCACTATTAGCGATACAGTACGTTTGAAGGCGTTCCAGAGAGTCAAGTTACGACATGGAGTAAAGCGCTGAAGGATTTCCTAAAGAAGGTGACGTGGAAGAATAATAGTCCTCTTATATTGAAATCGCCCAACCACTTTGGGCGTGTGAGGTTTTTAGTGGATATGTTCCCGCAAGCTAGGTATATCGTGATTACAAGAAATCCTTACGCGATTTTCCAATCGGGTTTGAAAGCTTTTTTACAGGTGGCGCGCGTATGGAATTTGCAGCATGATCCGAATCCCAATAAGGTTGAAGAGGTCCTCCAATATTACCGAAGAGTTTTTCAGGCCTTTATCGACCAAAAATCGATGATACCTGACAACCGTCTTTTCGCTTTGCGATATGAAGACCTGGAGACAGACCCGGTAAGCCAAGTACGAGGATTATACGAAGCTCTGGACATGCCTGATTTTGAAACTGTGATGCCAGCCTTTGAGCGGTATGTTTGCTCCTTGTCTGGGTATCGCAAGAACATTTATTCAGAATTGCCGGAAGTCGTGAAGCGTCAGGTCAGACAAGAATGGAAGTGTTACTTTGAGGAGTGGAATTATCCAGCCTAACGTAGAACTGGAACCGGACAACTGGGCAAAGAGAAACGATCAAGTTTTTTTTTGTGCAAAGATGCTGAGGGAATCAGTGAGTGTGATACGGTCCATAACTGCCAGGGGAATGACCAGGGCGGCGCGGACAATCAAAGAACGATAAACTCTCAAGAGAAGTCTCTTGAGATCAGGTTGTTGCTTTTCCCAACTTTGTGACCAGAATTCCAACGTAATACCTAGCATGGCATAACTGGTGGAGAGGCAGCGTTCAGCCACAACCCTTAATCCCAAGCTGACCAGGATCTGGCGTAACGTTTTCCGTGGAAAAATGTACAGGTGCCTGGGTAAATCCCATCCCGACCAGTAAGGACCAAAAACCTTTGCCTCCAGGCTTTCAAGGTTTGGGATGGAAAGTACTAACCAACCGCCCGGTTTAAGTAGCGTGTAAACACGGCGCAGATCCTGGACCGGGTGCTCTAGATGTTCCAGTACGTTCCACATGGCGATGACATCGAAAGATTCCGATTGCAGCGGAACCTCTGAGAAGCGGCCCGCAAAGATGGGCACACCCAAATTTTTCTGGGCGTTAGCCGCGACTTTCGCATTGGGTTCGATACCAACCATTTGCCAATTCCCCGAGTAGAGCATTTCTTCCAGGAATGTACCGGTTCCACAGCCTATCTCGAGCAACCTGCCTCCCTTCTGGTAATGCTCGATGGCGCGCCTGCGCTTCCAAGGGCCGTACCGCTTATCCAATCTATGGAGCCAATTCCGATGATCTTTGATGAGGAAGTTATAGGAGGCATAATTCTCTGGATAGTATTCTTTTAAAGATGACCATTTGAGGTGTGGGTTTTGGCGGATCAACCCACATACCCGGCACTTGACCAGACGAAAGACGCCAGGGAGTTTTTCTAATCGGTCAGGAGCTTGGAAGAGGACCTCATATTGTGAGGAACCGCACCAATCGCAAGGTGACACCACCAATCTGTTGGGCTGTATATGCATAATTTCTTGTGTTTAGTTTTCTCTGTTTATATCCTTGAGGCCATCTTTGATCCCGCGCCAATAGGCTGCTAGTGTATCCAACTTATTGGAATTTATCAATCGAACTGTTGTCCGGATAGCGCTGCCAAGCCTCCAGGGGATGATAAACACATATTGCCAGCCCCTGGCATGTTTTCGGAAGTACCGTATGCCTGAGCGAGCACTCCAATAGCGTTCGTTGGGTGAATCGAGCCCACCACTGCTTAGAGCAACCTTGTGCCACATCTTAGCCCGTTTTATCACCACAATCTTAAGCCCGGTACTTCGTACCCGTTGGCAGAAGTCGATGTCTTCGTAATATAGGAAATATTTTTCATCAAAATACCCAACCTCATCAAACGTCTTTCTGGGGATTAACATCCCGCAACCTGTAACGAAGTCCTGGTCCAAACTTTCTGGTAAGTCGACCTGCGTCCGTTGAGTGGTGTCATGGGTATGCATATCCAACGTAAGTGGAGAGAGTTTTCCCCCTATCGACCAAACCTTATCAGGCTGAGATTGATAAAAAATTATTGGTGCCAGGATGCCGGTGTTCTCTTTTATAGATGAGACCAATGTTTCAATACACGATAAGTCCAGAATTGTATCATTGTTTATGATGAATAGGCAATCCGCTCCGGATGTAAGGGCATGACTTATGCCAGCATTAATCCCTCTAGAGAATCCCAGGTTTTCAGGCAGGTTAATTTGTGTAACCGCGGGGAACTTTGCTGCTATTATTTGGGGAGAGCCGTCTTCTGATCCGTTATCTACTACAAGAATCTGGAGATTGCTAAAAGTTTGCCTAGATAATGACTCGATACATTCAATCGTTTCGCTGGCATGATTACAATTCAGTATAATGGCAAATACCTTAAGATTTTTCATTGAAAAGAAACATTAAATATCATTATTGACTGACCATTGAAGGCGATGTAGGGAGCTTACGGAATGCACATAATAATGCGCCTCTCGATTCTATGAGTTCCTTGGTGACCTGTCGTTAGAAAGAAATGAATGTTTGGCTGCACCCAGGCACCAGGCGATTTTCGCAAGGTATACGAAAGGTGCAGAAAGTAGATATCGGCGAAAAACATCCATCTTGCTGAAGATTCGTACTGTTGCTACCGCAGCAAGTACAGGCGCAGCCAACACGAGAACCCACCGAGTCCGAAATAGACCTGGCAGTCCCTCTTCATTAGCATATTGGGGATTTATTTTTGTTGAGAACCTACCATGGTTGAAGCTATGACGGAGCAGATCTTTAAATCGATTACGAGGCGGTGCATGCAGGACGGTTGCTGTTGGTTCGAAAAACAAGGTGTATCCAGCCTGACGCAACCGTATGGAAATGTCGGAATCCTCGCATAGGGGATACCGCTCGTCAAATCCTTGGATAGATTGGAAGGCTTGGCGACTGATCGCCATATTCAAACTTGCCAACAATCGGCGTGTACCAGGTGGTTGGAGCGTCATGTGCTCGTGAAACATGCTCAGGTTATCGGTGAGGGTCCAAAAGTTCTTGGAATCGATATCCACAGCCCCGCCTACCACTGAGACTTGAGGATCTTTAAAACGATTAACTATCACCTGAAGCCAATTCGGCGGGGGAATACAATCTGCATCGGTAAAGGCGATAATCTCTCCACTTGTATGATCAACTCCACGATTGCGAGCCTGGGCAGGGTTCAGCGGATGCTCCGTCAGATAAAAGCGGACAATATCGCTTTCATTCACCAAACCAAATCGATCAATCCCTACAACAACTACTTCGTAAGCTTTTTTGTCAAAGGTCTGCTTTTCGAGAGCCTCAACCGTTTGATGAATTATTGGTGAGTTAAGATTAGGGATAACAACGGAAACTTGTATCACATAAGACCTTTACGAACGTAACAATCGAAAAATGCACATTCCTTGCTATTATCTGTAAATCTTATTAAGCTATCACTATTTACTGAAAAACTATTCTCCAATATTCTTTCTGGATCCTTCAGAGAGATTATAACTCCAGGATAAGTGCCTGTAACAAAAAAGGGCTGTGGTTATTATCAGGTTCATACTTCAGCCTCACGGACAATTTGAACGATCAACTCAACCAGATTACTCCAATCCGCTGCAGTGGGATTCGAAAATTCCTCCGACTGCTGAGGCTGCTCCATGGATGATTTGATTGCGCTGGCCAGTGATGCAGATTCCCCGGACGGGACTACGGTGAGACGGTGCTGGTATGCCTTATCGATACCTGTGGCGATTCTGGGAGTGGTGATAATTGGGAGCCCAAAATCCAATGCAATAGTCGCAGCGCCGCTTTGTGTGCCGCCTTCGTACATAGCGATCAGGAGATCGGCGGCTGAGAAGAAAATTGGCACCTCCTCGTTGAGGATGTAACGGTTTTCAAAACGAACCTGGTCTGCAAGTTGGTACTGATATATAATCCTCTTATAAGTTACCTCATCCTCCCAGAACTCACCTGCAATAAAATAGCATGGGCGGAGTCCCCAAGACTTGAGTTTGCCGAGCGCCTCCAGAACTTGTTTTATGCCTTTATATGGTCGGACAATACCAAATGAGAGCAATAGATAAACATCAGAGGGGATATCTAGGAGTGCTCTAGCTTCAGTTTTGCTAGGGATTGAATGTGAGAATATTCGATAGAGTGGATGAGGATTGACATAGATCTTCGCTTTGGGGTAAATACCCAATAGTCGATCTTTTTCGCTCTCCGTTTGAGTTATGAAGGCTTGCCCCTGCCTAAGAGCTAGCTTAGTCAAAGGAAGATCCCAGGGTTGAATTTCATGGGGGAGGACATTGTGGATCAAGTAGGCAACTCGCATGCTGGTTTTACGCAAGTACCAGCTAATCCAGGTAAACGGTATTGCCCAAACCGTCGTCCACCATTGAATCAACACGAGATCAGGATGAAATCGAGCTATGTATTTGGCAGTCTTATACCATGTCCATGGTTTCAATGGATCAAGCATATACTCTGCCTCTACTTTTAGAGGGTGTCTACTTGGATCCTTGTCGGTTTTTCCTGGGTACAGAAAATTAGGGTATTGTCGTTGGAAGGATATCACTTGGGTGGAATGGTTATGCTCCTGTAAAGCGCACGCTAGCATCGTATTGTAATGTGCTATGCCACCACGATAAGGAAAGACTGGTCCTACTATTGTGATATTCATATTCTTGCTAAATTTTCCCGTGACATTCAACCATAGTTACCAGATTACGTCTCAACCCCTCGATCATATTTTGATTGCGGAAGTATTCGACACGATAGGTGTAGAAATTACACACACGCAGAGGTTGATCAATTTAAATCAAGACCCTAGAGATCGAATTCCAATGGCTGTTTGAAACTTCTATCACCTTTGACGATCTCTAATATTGGTCCTCCGGTTTCACGGGTAATAAATGCCTCGGCGCCAACCCAATCGTCAATTAGAAAGACGGTGACAAGAGATAATTGACCGCTTTTTTCTGTGAGATATTGTACTTCCAAATCCTCGTTTTCGCGAGCGTGATGGCTTATGTTCAATCGGGCTTTATCGGACTTATTGGTTATTAAGAGCATCTCAGCCGGGGACATACCACCAGTTAATTGAATTCGATGATCATCTCCCAAATGTCGGCCAATGACATGCCAAGAGATTGCAGCTTGTTGATCTTTTATTCCTTTTGTTTCGTCTACGACAATAATTGGTCCATCATGATTGAAGTAAACAATCCGATCATGTTCCCAACCATGCCAGTCTTTTAATTTCGTATAGCTGATGTCCACTTCAGGGGAGGTTTCGAATCTTTCCACCATTGCATAGTATGGCGGGTCCTGAGCCCAGGAACTGCCGATTCCAGTCAAGTTTTGGAGGACAGCACTCAATCCCGTTCGTTCAATTAATAAGCCGTTCAAGTTTTCTCGGGGTATGCGCTTATCGCGGAATAGTCTTCGCCCAGTTGGAAGCCAGCGTGAAGGTTCGGCTTCACTGATTTCATTCACTAGCGCTCCACCTTGATACAACAGTGTGACGGTGTTCGTAGCTTTGTAGCGGTGCCAGCCTGTGAAACGCAAGTTGATGAGCATATAAACAGAATCTTCCTCCCATCCATCACGCAAGACGACTTTATCCGGAGCTAAAGGGCCAACCTGGTTAGGCAGCCCCGAATCTCCGTATAGTAGACATGATCCCCATCCTGGTGACGATCCATTGAATACGACTGGGCTTTCAACACCGGGTCGTGCACGAAGATACCCTCCCTTTGAAAAAAGATAATCCACCGACCTGCCCGCAACCCATAAAGCAGTTTTGTCTTCCAGTAAGCCGGCGATTTGGTAACCTGTATCCCCGAGCACCGCAGAGCCGATGTGGTTATATCTTAACGGAGCGCCATCTGGAATAGCTAGTAATGATAGCCACTTAAAAGATAGTGCCAGATTATCGATATTCAATTCTCCCGTGTACAAAGACTGGAAGAGTGCGTTGTTTATCCATTCCGGTTGGTATACTGCCGCGTCATCCGTATTGCGGAAACGTGCATTCCACCCGCGTGGATTTTCGGCTAGATAGGTGCGGTTGTCTGCAGATAGTTTTGAGTCGGCGAGTTTCTCGGTTTCTAGTATAGCAAGCAGACCGGCTCCAATTTCCTGGTTTTCGTAAGGACCCTGGGGTTTTTTATTGTATGCAAGCGCGTACATCCAATCCACCCATTCCACCGTTTGGGTCCGCTGGTTAATGGATTCAAACCATTCCCGAATTTCTTGATTTTCGCTTTGTGAGAATAGCTCTTGGAAGGCTTCCATTACCCTGGGGTAATAATACGCTCTCAGTGCTGCTTCATATTGGCTGAACTTCACACTGTTGTTCGGTAGAGTGAAACGCCCCTGACGGGCTTCCTCAAGAAGACTGTCTCGAAACCGAATTGCCCAATCGGATTCCTTATATCCCAGTGCTAACATTCCAAATTCAGGACTTTCTTTATTGGGATTCGCTTCTACTAGTTCGAGGATTTGATTGAATATTTCTTCCCCTGAATATGATTCGAGCTGCGGATCGATGATTTCTCCACAAATATAGGGGGATTCAGAGCTTATTCCCTCGTATCCAGGTGCCGTACTTGGGTAAAAACTGTGTTGGTATGCTTTCACAACAAAATATGTTCCACCTATGATCAGTAGTGCCAATCCTATACCAAAAGGGGCTAGTTTGACCTTCTTAATGGTAAGAGGTTTTTTACCAGACCAATGATGCCACAGTTGGTTGCTCAGCGCTAGGATTCCCCATATAAAAGCCATTTCTAAAGCTTGAAGAACGGCATAGAATTCTTCCTCAGAAAAGCGGGATTCTATTTGACCAATCGCTGTTGAGACTGATCCGGCGAGCAACGCTAATATGCAATAGATAAACAACTTGACCAATAGACTTCGATCAATTGACATCCTCCAGGAAACCCATAATAGGAGTGCATACATCATGCTCAAGAGCATCCAGGCTGCTGTGGTAGAAGATGTTGATGCATATATGAATCCAGTAATGAATCCTAATATCGCCAGTGCAATACCCCCTTTGGAGTTTTGGGTTACGCGTGCCAGGATAAGGGTGATTGCCACAAATCCCCAACGCGCCATCACCCCATGTGTCGTGAAATTTGCTCCTGCAATAAAGCGCAGCCCTTCCAAAAATAATATCGATAGAGTAATAAGGATTGCTCCAATGAAAACAGAACGAGTACGTCCTTTCACAGACTGCCCTCACAAATTTCTTGATTGAGAGCATATATATACACTCTATCCTGGTTGTAAACTAAGTTATAGGACGGATTCTTTTCTAGTTCCTCTGGTGTGTATAACTGCTGCACTCCAGCCCCAACTTCGCCCTGCCCCTGACCGATGTATACATGAGTAATACGATTATTACATAACAGTTGTGTCCCTTCTGAAGATTCGAGAGAGATCGTTTCTAAATCCCCCACAAGTTCAACTACGTTCTTTGTGTAATCTGGTGGGAAAGGTCTCTCGTTTAACAATGGGTACTGCGGAGGCATGCTGTTCTCCCTATTTGTGAGCAGAGATATCCACCAACCGGCATCGGACCCAACAGCGGTCCAGCCGTTGTAGATGCGGAATCCCTCGACCAGAAAGAGTGCTTGTGTGGGGACGTTCTGATTTATCCATGTCATGGCGCGCGCATCGGGTCTTGTTACCAGAGCAAACTCGTTCGGATTGGAAATAGACCGCAATTTTACGGCTCCCAAGATCGCCACCGAGAAAAGGCTAACAGTGATAATGAAAGGACCTAAATTCTTATTACGCTTTTCGATAGAGTTGCTGGCGTCATCAATCAACCAACCGACCAGCAAACCAATTGGGATATAAATTGCGATGATGATAGCAAAGTTTTGCATCAGGTATGCACCGGGCAAATGGAATAACCGCCCCGCGATAGATGCTGATAACACCAGAAACCATAGAGGTAGGACAAATAAGCTCCAGTTTTTGCGGAGAATAGCCCAAACCAATGCGATGATGCTTAGAAATAGAATTGCTGAGGGTGAATAAAATGTCAGATCACGCCATACTTGATAATCGGCTAGCACATTTATCCAGGGAGAGCTTATTTTGACTCCTGATTCAACCGCATTTGCGAGATTACTTCCGGTCAACCTGATTATCCAGGGTAGGACAAGTACGAGACTCATCACGGCGATCGATGCTAAAAGAACGAAGACCTCAATCCAAGCACTTATTTTTAATCTCCAGCGCGGGATGCCCCAAATGATTACCCAGGCAATAACAAATGCTATTAAGAAGAAAGCCATGCGATAGTAGTTAAGCAGCATTCCTGCTATTACTAGGCTCGTTAGTAAGGTAATCTCAACACTGATGGAGTGTCCAGATTTAATCTTTATCTTAGGGTGTTCGCTAGCAGCCTCCCAAAGAAGCCACATAGCTACTGGCAATATTACCTGACCGGCTAATTGTGGGTAACGACCCCAATTGACATAATGGGCAGGCATAGGTATGAGTAAACCTGCAACGATCGCAACTCCAATTCCAGCCCATCGGCTACGACGGTTGAATCGAATTCCCAGAGGAATTAAAGCAAGAACGGCCAGTACATTAAGTATTTGACCGCTTAGCAGGGTGGCTGTAACTGAGTTCATTCGAGTTATCCAGGCAAGTACGGCCACCGCTGTATGGAACCCAAAATGTACAGTAAGGCTGTAATATGGAACGTACGGCTCCCATGAGTTGAAAAGCCCATTATTATCTACCAGCAGTTGTGCGATCATGGTGTGCTGGTAGGAATCGCCCCACATGGGGGCATCTAAACCGCGGATGACCCAGAATCGAACTGCGAAGATAAGACCGATAACGAACAGTAAAGTGATATCATTCCAAGGGAAAGGGGATAGGGGAATTGGGGAATAAATACGCCTGTGCTTCAGATCTTTACGATTATTCCAAATGATAATTAGCACACCTACTATAGGTGGTATCCAGGCGTAAAGCGGACCCAAGTTAAGCCCAATAAGATGAGTCCAAAGGAAGATGATTGGATAAATCGCCAGGCTGACTCCCGCGCTTATTCCCAGTTTTTCTCCCCAATGCAAATTACCCCAACCCGGCCAGAGCAGACCGAGCAGCGCCCAGCCCGGGATGATGTATAAGAAAATCCCTATGAGTATCCACAGGATCCACGTAAGCCCTTCCTGAAGCAATCCTGATGCAACCCGGATTGGGTCGTAGTTGAGGTTAAAGGCGAGCTGCGCGTCCTGCGGGATTTGATTCTGGTACATGGCACCGTTGATGTAGCTATCACCGTTGGATATTCCGACTCGCAAACTGCCTGCTCCTTCCATCTCCAGGCGAATGTAATAATATTTCTGAGTGGAGTCCTTAACGGGTGGGAATTGAAAGCGAAGGTAACCAGAAGAAGCAACATCAGCGAGGTCTATAGTAGCTGTCCTCAAGACGATATTCTCACCCGGTCCTTCACTCAATTGAAGGTGGACGACTCCCTGTGATCCAGGTTCTGGCTCTACGTAAATTTGGAATCCATCCAACCCGTCGTAGCGTGCCACGTATGTCTGCCCGATCGTATTTTCGTTTGAAAGGGTGGCAAGGTCCGAAATAAGCGGCTGCTCAACCTTCTCAATCGAAGAACAACCGGCTAATGTCAGCAGGATGAGCAGAAGGACCAGATAATTTAATTTAGTCGTCATTAAGCGGGGTGTTGTGACTATCTTCTCCTGAGAGCTCCGACCGCCGGAACCTGTAGAGCAGTTCTTCCAAAATTTGGCGGTTGAAACCGATCAGGTCGGCGAGCAAACCAATCAGCAGTACCTGGAATCCAACGATCAATAGGACTGCAGATAGAATGAGGGATTGGACGTGCCCGGCACCGCGACCGAGGATATAAAAATAAGTAAAACGCATCCCCAGTGCCAAACCGCCAAGGATGATCAGCACAGCCAAAATTGTGAATACTCGCAGCGGGCGATACATGGTGTAGGCGCGCATGATGGTTGTGCTCGAATTAGCGATGTAGTGGGGCATGCTGCGCATCAGACGTGATGACCGGGTTTGAGGGTTAG
>Ga0114919_10005354_pt1 | contig 10257 bp, 9 predicted proteins | sample BlataG_FD_88682 | JGI IMG/M metagenome (GOLD analysis project Ga0114919, IMG submission 88682) | Deep subsurface microbial communities from Black Sea to uncover new lineages of life (NeLLi) - Black_00105 metaG | ecosystem: Environmental > Aquatic > Marine > Oceanic > Sediment | place: Atlantic... | reverse complement strand
GTAAGTTTTGTCATAACGGCGGTGTATGAACGCACAACTGTAAAATACAGGGAAAGGGGAATAAGGTATGTGCATATAGAAGTGGGCCACTCTGCCCAGAATATTCACCTTGAGGCAGTTGCTTTGGGACTTTCATCCGTTCCTGTCGGCGCATTCAAGGATGATGAAGTAAAAAAGGTGCTCTTGCTTCCTCTCTCTGAAGAACCACTGTATATAATCCCCGTGGGATATGCAAGGGGACAATGATCGTTTTTCCCCTTGACAGGTGAGAAAAAATGTCGTATAATATTATTTGATGATGAGAAATTGCAATCCATAGAAACCGGATTGTAATGGTAGTTATTTCTATTTTTCAGCCTGACCCCATTTCTTATTGCACAAAAGTTTTTTACATACTTTTAAATAAAATGTGCAAATATAAATAAACTCTGAAAGGGTATAGGAAAAATATGACAGGTTCTTTTTCAGTCAGTAAATCATCAGAAAATAAAATTATAGAATATATAAAAAACCAGGAAAAACATCATAAGCATAAATCATTTCAGGATGAAATTATTGAGAAAGCTATAACTTGAAATATAAATCACTTCTTAGGGTAAAAACCTATGCCAAAACACCGCTCATTCAAACTTGATAAATTCATCAAAGCAATTGATGACAAAAGAATGGGATCAGATCTTCAAATGACATGCCTGATTTGATTATGAAACAAGAAGAATCTAAAAAAGGAGTAAACTGGACGAAGTGGACGGCCATTGGAACACTACTCTATTTTGTAGCCACAGTTGTATTTGTTATAGTAATGATTATAAATTTAAGTCAAATCAAAGAGTCTAATGCCATTTCTCGTAAAACTCTTGAATTGTCTCGCCAGAGTTTTGAAACACAATATCGCCCAGCACTCTATCTTGATGATTTAAAGCCTGTCAAAAGCGAAATTCCAGATACAGGCAAATTGAGATTTTGGTTTAAAAACTTCGGTATAGTAGCTGCTAAAGGTTGTATATTTAACATTGATATAACTAAAAAAAGAAGCTACGTTTTAAATCTTATTTTACACACACATGCAGTAGAGGCTATTTCTCCTCCACAAGGTAAATTGTTTATCGAGGAAAAGTTTTCCAAAAAGGAGCTAAAAGAAGGCTTATTTGCACATATTTTTGTAAGTTATACTGGTGTGAGTAAATTATCTAAAACGCAGAGAAGTTATTATGTTTTAATAGGTACCATAAAAATTGAATCTCAAGGATATCGTAAAGATATTGATTGGGATGAGATAATTATAGAAGGTCCTTTACCTGACAGTGTGATACTCAATTATGAGGAAAAAGATTTGTGGATTGAAGTCTTTAAAGAAAATGGCAAGATAGAAAGATTATGAAAATTCAAGACCTCTTAAAATACGGCATAGAGCCTACTATTATATCCGCATGGGAGAAGGCGGAGGATATGGAACGGAACAGTGGATCAGAACAGGGTCAGGTCTTCAAATTACATTTTACTTGACAATCCAAAGTCAAAGAATACAGACACCAGATGGACGAATTGGTATATAAGCTCTATGGCTTAACGGATGAGGAGATAAAAATGGTAGATAAAGCAATATAAGTGTTACAATATTGGAGGTCTAACCATGCCACTAATAACAATCAACATATGGAAAGGAAAAACAACAGTTGAACAGAAACGAAGGATTGTTAAGGAAATTACTGATACTGTAGCAGATACTTTAGGCTGTCCACGAGAAGCTATTCATATAATTATCAACGAGCAGCCAAAGCAGAACTGGGGCATTGGTGGAATGCTTGCATCGGAGAAGTTTTCTAATAAGTAACGGCTCTAATCTAAAGTTGAGATGAAGCTGTTCAATGGCAAAAGCTCCAAGAAATGCAAAAAGAAATAGATGAAAAAGTAGAAGAAATTTACAATGGCTAATAACATACCCGACATACCCTCTGTCCCGGATCCTATCATTGAATCAGTATCTCGTGGGAAACTTATACTATTTATAGGAGCTGGAGTATCAAGAATAATAGGATGTCCATCTTGGAAGGATTTTGCTGTGCGTTTTTTAAAGTATTTGTATGAAAAGAGAAATATAAATTTCCACGAGTTTGAAAATCTCAAACAATTAGAGCCGAAGAAGTTACTCTCTATTTGTAACCAGATATGCAACAAACAATCAATAGTTCCTGATTTCAAAAATTTATTGAGTGCTGATAAGAAACTAAAGGAAAAATATCCAATTTATGAAAAGCTATATTCTTTTAATGCAGTTTATATTACAACGAACCTTGATGTTTATTTAGATGAGGTTGCTAATAAAGTAGTTCCATTACCGTTAACTTCCTCAATAGAAGTATCAGAAAATCAACCTTCCATTCCTGCAAGAGGGAAACTCTTTCAGTCAAAAGACGAACTTTTGATTACTAATTTACAGCAAGGTGCTGTCTTGCATCTGCACGGAAGCATAAATGATATAAATTCTGTGGTAATAACTACGGCGGATTATCTACAGCATTATCAATGGGGGATAAAACCCACAGTTTTATTAGAAGAAGTTTTTAATCATTGTACAGTTTTGTTTGTTGGATACGGTTTAGAAGAATATGAAATATTAGAGTACATAGTTAGTAAAGGACATAATAAGAGAGGGATAAATCATTTTATGCTTTATCCTGTGTTCAGGCAAGAAATAAATTTGTATGAGTTTCAAAAAATGTATTATGCAGATTTGGGCATCGAGTTAGTTCCTTATCCCATAGACGAATGCGGGTACGAGCACTTATTTGCTGTGATAGAAGAATGGGCAAAACAGATTGGTTCTAAAGCAAGACCACAGAATTTTTATGATAGAATAAGACTAATCGACGAGGTAATTTAATACATGTTAAATCCGAAAGAAGAATCGGTGTTAAAACTCATATCAGAAGATTCAGTATACGAGAATTACTTCTTTAGCAACGTCTCAAATATAAAGTGGTTCTATCCATTAAAAGAAAAAGGATATTTTTCACCTGATAAAGTTCCGGCACCTCAAAAAGCAAAAGAGGGAGGATATTATATACCTGAATGGAATGTACTTCCTTATTTAGAGCAAGTCTCAAAACAAGTTGATAAACCAGAGAATCAACAATATATAGATGAATTACTTGAAATAATTAGAAATGTATCAAAATATAGAGATACTAATGGTAAACCTATTGATAATTACCGAACCTGGTGGTATTTTGTGAAGATTCTTTTGAATTTCCCAAATGATAGAATAACAAAAGATATTATCGATTTAATACCGATTTGGCTTGGGGTTGAGTTTAAAAATGGTAATGTTGTACCATATTCAAAGTTTGATAGTATTCTTCCAGGTGCAGATATTGGAATTAAATCACTTCCACAATTCTTAGATAGCAGTGAGCATGAGGATTGGGAAAAAGCAGAAAAGATTATTGAATTTATTACTGCAATAAAATGGATTCCAAAATACACAGGAGAATATAAGAAAAAACTATTAGAAGAATATAAACCTATACTTGATAAACCTGAAAAGGAAAGAACAGAAGCAGAAAGAATAAAACTCTCTTTTTTTAATCCGGAAGAAAAAGAACCTGAAACTGTTCTTGATACTTATTGGCTTTTAGAATCTTTGAGAAAGAATGCTGATAAGATTGCTGAAAAATGTCCCAATGTTATTTTTTACTTCGCAGATAATCTAAAGCAAATATTCAAAGAGAAACTTGGTCCAGCTCATCCAACAATTGAATTTGGAGGAAATAGGTATCAAATGACTATTGAGCAACCCTCTGATTTTGAATATTCCATTAGGATTGTTTTAGAAAAAGAAGTTTTGGGAAAAGAGCTACCATGGAGAAGCGAAACTACATTTGAGTTAAGAGATTGTAGTGACAAAGAGACTTTTGTAGAAGATGTAAAACGAGGATTATTACAACGCCCAGATTTTAAAGATTTAAAAGATGAATTAGATGAAGAACTTGCAGAAATTTATGAGGTGCTCCCGCAGGATGCTTCATTTATATGGTTTAGAAATCTTTTCTCTGACCCGGAGCCTGGTATTCACGATACTGATGAAGCACTGACAGCAATATTGAGGAATATAGTTTTAGAAAAAGCAAGGCAAGACAACGAATTTGTAGAACAGAAAATATTTTCAGAATTTTTTGGGCCAAAATGCCGATATCCTATTTTTAGGAGAATAGCTCTATTTGTGATAGGAAGCGAATGGGATAGCTTTAAAGACTTTTTCTGGGATTATATTGATACTGATGATGGGAAAATGCTCTTTAGTAGGGATGTATTTGAGCCCGAACTTTATACCTTATTAGAAAGCAATGTGAGTAAATTTAGTGAGATAGAAAAAGAGAAAATCAAGAAAATTATAGAAAAATGTCCAATATCCCTGAGGAAACGAGATTATAATGAAAAACAAATAAATTACTGGAAACAAAAATGGTATTCAGCAGTGAAATCCGATTCCTATTTTGTATCTTTATACGAAAAACAGAAAAAGACTACAAAAACTGAAGAGGAACTTAGTTTCAAAGAACCGGAAGGGTTTATAATGGTATCAGGGCACGAATATTCACCTCTGCAAACAAAAGATATTCTAACAAAATCAAACAAAGATTTAGCTGTATATTTGAAGAATTTCAAAACTGGCCCGAGGTTAAAAAGTCCTAATTTGGATGCACTATCTGGAGTTCTGAGAGAAAGTATAAAAGAAAACCCGGACAAATTTGTAGAAGACTTAAAACCATTTTTAGAGTTAGGATATTTTTGGGTCCATTGTATATTAGGGGGCATTAGCGATGCATGGAATAATAAAAAACAATTTGACTGGAAAAAGTTGTTTGAATTTATAAACCAGTATATTAATCGGAACGGATTTTGGAATGATAAGTTTAAGATTGATGATGACCATTGGAACGCTGACCATCTATGGGTAACAGGTACGATAGGAGAACTTATTCAAGAAGGAGCAAAGGATGATGCCTGGGCATTTTCAGAAGATTATTTTGGATCTGTAAAAGATATTCTTTTCTTAATATTAAATAATCTAAAACCCAAAGAGCCAGAAGGGATGATGGATGCAGTAGACTATGCATTGAATTCGGCTCATGGGAAAGTGATTACTGCTTTGATTTATCTTGCACTTCGTGTTGCACGAATGGAAGCCAAAAAAGGGGCAAAAAAAGAGATAAAATGGTCTACTGATATAAAAGAAAAATACGAAAAGGTATTGCACGATGGAATTATAGAAGCATATACTTTATTGGGGCAATATATAGGGAATTTATCTTATCTTGATAACAAATGGGTTGAACAAAAAATACAATCTATTTCGTATTCACAAAATATGAACCTATGGGAATCATTTATGGTAGGATATTTGTGGGCTGGTAAGATCTATAAATATGAATTAATGCGGAAGCACTTTCTTACAGCAATAGACTACGAATTTGAAAACAAACACATAGAAATGAGATTAGTTCAGTATATCTGTATTGGCTATTTAAGAGGTAGTGAAAATCTAGACGAGAGTAGCCTATTTGGCAAACTGCTACATAAATGGAAAACATCTCAGATAGAGGAAGCTATAAAATTTTTCTGGGGTCATGAAAAATTGATGAGTAGCACAAGTTCACCAGAAAATAAAAAAGTTATAAAAAGAATTATTGAATTTTGGCAATGGGTTTATAAAAAGCATTATGAAAACAAAGCGTCAAAAGATATAAAAGAGGGAGATAAAGCAATTCTATCCAATTTATGTCTACTTACAATATTTCTACCGAAAATTGATTCTGAGAACTTTGAGTGGCTAAAATTATCCGCTCGTTATGTAAACACTCGCTTTAACTCGAACTTTTTCATTGAATATCTTGATAGATTAAAAGATAAAGATACTGAAGGTTATGTCGGCGAAGTATTATTAGAGATGCTAAAAAATTATATTCCATATCCTCATGGAGATACAGAAGTTCACATTAAATCAATTGTGGAGCACCTTTATATGATAGGCAAAAAACCAGGCAAAGAGAAATGTAAGGAAAGTGCAAACAAAATTTGTAATATTTATGGAAAGAATGGCTATGATTTCTTGCGTAGTCTCTACGAAGAAAACAATTCCTGAGGATAAGAAAAACAGGATCTATAACCATGCCACTAATAACAATCAATCTATGGAAAGGAAAAACAACAGTTGAACAAAAACGACGACTATCTTCAAAACGAAACAAAACAAGCCCAAGTCAAAAAATACGAACACCAGATTGACCCCGTTAGAAATTTATTTTATCTTTTGCATAACCTACAATGCCTTGCAAATGAGTGAAGGTAGTAATGAAGTGGTTCTCTGAAGATTTATTTCTAACGGGGTTGACCAGATGGTCTATAAACTTTATGGTTTGACAGAAGAAGAAATAAAAATTGTGGAAGGCAACTATTGAAGAAAATAGGTGCAAAAATGATTTTCTAATGGAGTAAATAACCTATGAAAAAAATAACAGAAATAAATTGGAATAATTTTAAAGCAAAATTTGATGAAAAAGAACAAAAGTCTTTTGAAAGGCTTTGCTATCTTTTGTTTTGCAAGTGGAACCTGGGGTCGTGCTCAACTATTTGATGTGTATTGGTAAATCAGTATTAACCTAAACACAATGGTAAAGGTGTCAATTCTTCAACAATAGGGGGAATTATGTCAAAAAAGATAGAAGACCTTATAAAGGAATTGCAAGAAAAGACCACAATAGGCAAGGAAGTGAAATGTAAGGTAAAAGAAAGAGAGGGAGCTTTCCGAAATGGACTGGTGATAGATGAAGTCGCTGTTATGGACGAGGATGAAAAATACAAGAGGTTTATTCAAAAGATTGAATATACCGACATTGGAACACAATATAGAATCTGCTATTATACCATACGAACAGATGGTAAAGGTATAGCTTGGGGTCAGTTTGCTTCAGAAATGGGTGCAAAAGAACTCAGCGTACTTATTAACGAAGCGATAAAGAAGTGGCAGGAAATACAGATAAATTAATAAAGGCATAGAGTTTCCTCCTAAAGAATTCTGGAAACCCGGGGTCAGGTTCAACTATTTGCATAAGCAACCACAGCAGAACTCCTCTTTTCACCTTATCTACAAATGTCTTATCTCCTACAAATTTTCCTGTTGCCTCTTGTTATAATCCCGGATGATGTGTTAGGAGCCATATAAACAGGGATAGAAAGAGAACTTAAGAGATAAAAAACCTGTCTACCGACAGGTAGATAAGAAATAAAAAATCTCTTCCCATGGATTCACTTCGTTCACCACAGGTCTCTTAAAATCCCTGTTTAAAAAAACATTGAGGGAGAGCTCCCTGTTGAAAAAATAACAGAAATAAAAAGAGAGGTTAGGACAAAGAAATTAAAAAATTTTAAAAAAATTCTTGACTTTTAGCAAGAAGTATGGTATAATTTTTTGTAGACTCCCCAATATTAAAATAGTTGATAAGTTGGTTGATACGCTGGTAAGGTAGGGTAAGGCTTCCTGATACCTGCCTGACAGCAAGCAAGTTTGATGTTATTATGGATGTATATTCATACCTTCTCCAGACAATAGAAAAAAAAGGGGCGGGCTTCCTCTTTCTGCTTGATCCGGATAAGACAGACATCAAACAGCTAAAAGCGATAGTTCCTCAGATTGAAAAGGGTGGCGCGGATGCTATTCTTGTCGGTGGTAGCACATATACATATGATAATGACAATCTCGATAGATATTTAAAAGAGGTAAAATTAAATACCACCCTCCCTGTAATACTATTCCCCGCTAATCATCTCCAGGTATCAAAAAATGCAGACGCCGTTCTCTTTCTATCGCTCCTTTCGGGTAGAAATCCTCTCTATCTGGTAGAAGAACAGGTTAGAGGTGCGCCACTCATCAAAAAATATGGGATTGAGCCCATTCCCTGTGGATATATACTTGTGGATGGAGGATGCCTTACATCTGTTGCGTATATCTCAAACACCCTCCCAATTCCTAGAGATAGAATAAACATTGCGAAATTTCACGCCCTTACAGCGCAGTACTTTGGTATGAAATTTGCCTACCTTGAGGCGGGAAGCGGTGCCGAAGTCCCTGTGCCTGATGAGATGATAAGCAGTGTAAAATCATATATAGACATACCTATTATAGTCGGTGGAGGATTAAAAAGTCCATCGCTTGCAAAAGAGAAGATAGAAGCAGGGGCGGACTTCGTCGTCATAGGAAATGCCTTTGAAGGAGAAATGAAGATTGAGGCGATGGTAGCGGAGTTTACAAGAAATATACATCTAAGGTGATTTAGGGAGTCTTTTGGGGGACAAGAACCTCACTTATAAAGATAGATAAGAACAATGAAACCACTTATCGGTTTAACTACAGGCATAACTGCGTCAAGATACTATACAATAAGCCACTATATTACAGCAATAATGGAATCCGGTGGTATACCTCTTCTTCTGCCATCCGTTGATGTAAACGGTGAGGGCAATATAATTCTCGCCTCGCATATGCTTTCGAGAATTGACGGGGTCTTATTCACCGGTGGTGGGGATATAGATCCTTTATTTTATGGGGAGCACAGAATGGCGTCGCTCTCCAGGGTGTACAGGAAGAGAGATGGGTTTGAACTAGCGCTGGCGAAGGTTGCTGTGAAAGAGGGACTGCCCGTGCTCGGAATCTGCAGGGGATGCCAGGTTCTGAATATTATGGGTGGGGGTACACTTAAACAGCATGTAGAATCACACTGGCAGGAACTTCCCGAAGAAAGAGCCGCACACCGTATAAAGATAGAGAATGACACAAAATTATTCGATATTATGAAAGAGAAAGAGGTGATGGTCAACAGTTTTCATCGTCAGGCAATAAAGGAGCTCGCATTTGGATTTATCATATCTGCCTATGCAGATGATGGGATAGTTGAGGGCATAGAAAGCACAAAACATAAATTCGTAATTGGAGTCCAATTTCATCCCGAGTATCTTTTTCGGGAGAATCTTGCAGTACAACGCCTCTTTTCCTCATTTATATATGCCTGCAAAGGCATTCTATGAAATGGACAGGATAGGAACCGACGAATCGGGTAAAGGGTCTTATTTTGGGCCACTCGTAGTGGCTGGTGTGAAGGTCGATGAAGATGAAGAGAGGTTATTAACTGCTCTTGGCGTGCGAGATTCGAAAAAGGTAGCGGCATCGAACATCAAGGCATTAAGTGAGTCAATAACTACAAACTGTATCCATTCGATTGTTCTGGTTACACCAAAGAGATACAACGAGTTATACTCAAGTATGAGGACTATCAATGGATTTCTTTTGTGGGCACACAAGACAGTAATAAAGAATATTCTGAAGGAGACCGAGTGCGAGTATGTTGTGATCGATGATTTTGGAAGTGCAAAACTCATAACTGCATCCTTTCCAAAGATTAAATTTGATATAAGAAAGGGAGCAGAGGATGATATTGCGGTTGCGGCAGCGAGTATAATCGCACGTGATAGATTTCTTACCTGGTTCACAAAGGCAGAGAGGGAATATGGAATTGCCCTGCCTATAGGTATAAATGATGATACTATCAGTTGCGGGAAGGTGCTTATAGAGAAATATGGCAGGGATGTGTTAAGAGAGGTAGCAAAACTTCACTTTAAAACCACAGATAAGATACTGTAAATAAACCGCAGAGAGCATAGATAAAGATAGTAATTAGGTCATTGGGTAATTAAGTCATTCAAAATACTATAATTCAACACGGGGGCTATTATGTGGGATTTTGTTAAAAAAAGAGATGGATACATGGTGCCTTTTAATCCATTTCGCATACAGAATGCCATCTTGAAGGCAGCAAGCGCTACTGGCGAACAACTCGACGCAAAGGCGCTTACGGATAGGGTTGTAGAAATACTTGAAAAGATGGAGCAGGTTCCCCATATAGAGGACATCCAGGATATAGTTGAGAAGGTTTTGATTGAGGATGGCAAGGCTGATACTGCCAAGGCATATATACTGTATAGACAGAGACATGCGGAGTCAAGAAAGACGAGAAAGCTCCTTATGGATGTCAGCGATACGGTCAACGGTTATCTTACAGAGGACGACTGGAGGATGAAGGAAAATGCGAATGCGGACTATTCCCTTTCAGGACTTATGATGCACACGGCAGGTTCTATGATTGCAAGGTATACACTCGAGAACATATACATTTCGGAGATTGCAAAGGCACACACTGAAGG
>Ga0114919_10005353_pt1 | contig 10258 bp, 6 predicted proteins | sample BlataG_FD_88682 | JGI IMG/M metagenome (GOLD analysis project Ga0114919, IMG submission 88682) | Deep subsurface microbial communities from Black Sea to uncover new lineages of life (NeLLi) - Black_00105 metaG | ecosystem: Environmental > Aquatic > Marine > Oceanic > Sediment | place: Atlantic... | reverse complement strand
GGTTTGTCCCCATCCGTCCCACATATCTTGTCCGTCCCAATCAGCATTGATGTAGGAGCCGGCTCGGATGACATCTCTATTATCTTCAATGTGTTGGAAGAATTCCTTGAACCAGCCAGACCATAGTTCTTCCGGATCTTCCTTATCAAAGTAGTGTCCACGCGCTGTTGACTCTGCAACAAAAACAGGTTTCTTGAGTTTGCGGGCATAGGCGAGAGCTGGTGCGGCATCGCCAAACTTTTTTTCGTTGCCCCACCATGAGTACCCGATCCAGTCGTAATATTCGGAGCCAGGGTCATACTCTTCGAATTGTCCAGGCTTCACGGTACTTGAAGACGCGAATACGGTTGCGTAGTTTGAAAGATTTCGCGTGCGAAGGGAGTCTACAATTCGACGAAAGGCTTTTTTAAAACTTTCGGGCTGATATTTATTCCAGTTTCCATCAAATTCATAACCGATACGTATGAAAAAGACTCGGTCAGGGTGATCCGCAATAAATTGCACAAATTCTTCAATCAGGTGATCGAACATACCATTCGCCACTTTGACCTCTCCGCCACCCTCCATAGAAATGGAAACGTGCATGACGCAATCTTTGAGTTGTGGCGACTCTAAATACGCCTTTTGACACATTGGGCCCGCAGCCCATTCCACCTCAGAATTCAACCCAGCAACAGAACCCAGGGGAAATGTGCGGCCAAAGCCATTTGTCCATCCTTCAGAGAAATAAACGTAGTGGGTAATACCCCCAGGGACTCCAATGCTATCAACGTACCCATCGGAGTATTTCTGAGTACCGCCAACGGAGATATTATCCTGTCCGGCAAAGACAAGTACCTGCCCTGCAGGCGGCGCAAACTTTCCAGAAATTTCTTCAGCGATGATGGGGCTGGTGATGATACACAGAAGAACTATCAGTGTTGATTTCATGAATGTCATTATGGGTTATTGAGCTGAGAGTGCATCAAGTTTCTGCCGTATTTCATTACACCGTTGCGTACTCAGCCGGTAAAAGAACACGATTGGAATGAGGAGAAAATGGCCAAGGGCGGGGAGAAGCGAAATAGCAAGTAGTATGCCCTGGAGGGCACGAGGCGTTTGTTCCATGGCCTCTCCGTCATAGCCATAGGAGGCTAGCACGGTGCCTATGCAGAATCCGGCGATCGCAACACCTAGTTTGATAGCAAAAAGAACGCCTGAGAAAACGAGCCCCGTCACGCGCCGGCCAGTCTTCAGTTCACCGTAGTCAGCAGTATCAGCAATCATGGAGAAAAGAATAGGGGCCGCCATCTGAGTCAGAAAGTTAACGAGTATGTAAAGGCCAAAGATTATCCCAAGGTTGGTAACCGGGGCAAAATAAATCCCAATTGAGCCAATAACAATGACCACTTGGAGCATTGCGTACGATGGACCCTTATCAAATTTGGCCGTCAGTGGGGCTGCAAAGGCGGCTCCAATCATTGCTGCGAACGTCCCTGCGGTGAGAAACTGCGCGGTTAGGTCCGGTCTGCCGACAACCCATTTGATGTAGTAGGCCGCAGTTCCAGCACGTAGCACAATTGCTATCAATGACACCAGGCCGAGCATTGCAACGATCATCCATTGGTCATTTTTGACTAAGGTGCCAACGTCTGACCAAAAAGCACCTTTGGCCGGCTGTGCTTCAACGACTCGCTCCTTGGTCAGGGCAAAACAGCCAAAGAACGCAAGAACAGCCAGAATACTAAAGGCAGCCATTGCCCACGGGTATCCAACTTTATCATCACCATTCCCAAAATAACTAATGAGGGTAGGCCCAAAAAAGGTGATAAGAACACCTGCCGAGGTGGCAAGAAAGAAACGGTAGGAATTTGCCGAGACTCGCTCCTGTGAATCTGAGGTGATAACGCCGCCAAGTGCACAGTATGGAATATTGACGACGGTATAGAGGAGCATGAGGACGGTGTACGTGCCGTATGCGTAAAGAAGTTTTGCATTACCAGCGAGATCTGGTGTCCAGTACGTCAACACAAATACCACAGCAAATGGTATGGAGAACCAAAGGAGGTACGGTCGAAATTTGCCCCAACGGGTGTTTGTGTTGTCGGCAATTACTCCCATGATTGGGTCGGTAATTGTATCGAGCAGACGAACGACGAGGAACATTGTTGCCATTGCGGCTGGTGCGATCCCGAACACATCAGTGTAAAAAGAAGGAAGAAGAATAATTATTGTTTGAAAGACAACATTCGATCCGAAGTCACCGAGGCCGTATCCAATTTTTTCGACGGGTGAAAGTCGTGTACTTGCCATAATTCAAGCCCAGTCTGTCGTTTAATTTAGGAATTCGAGAAAGTGAAATTCTGCAAGAGCTTTCATGCCCGTGAGGTCAACGCATGTCATGCCAACGAAGGTGCCAGTGAAGTCCAGGTGTGATCCATAGTCATCAGACAAGGTTGACGCATCAAGTACTGGTCCAATGTTTGAAAAAGTTTCACCAGTTGGTGACCATGAAAATTGCAGACTGCTCCCTTCAAATGTGGCACGAAGGAAAATGTCAGTACACTCCACCGGAAGTGGTTTGGTTCTGAGCGGGAAGCTGGATGCTCCATCGTCACAGCTGTGAATATGAAGGCAATAGCCAGCCACTTCGTCATGCGAAAGATAGAGGTGGTGAAAGAGTCTGTTGTTGTAGTATGCAGTGAGACCGGCCATCTGCTGGAACGAGGTCGGCGAAAACGACAGGTGTGTCGTTGCAGTTAGGTTGTGACTCGTCAGACGCCGGGCCAGTAGCGATTTAGGAAAACAGGATTCAAGAGATTCTGAGCCATATAGCCTTAAGATGGTATCGGTTGGCTCGATAGTACTGGCGGGACCACGGGGTGTTGCGAAATGAGGTGACGTGAATGGAACCCTCGGCTCCAGTTCAGGCCAGGGATGCAATGGTAAATCCGGAGCGTCAACGGTCTCTTTTGGATTGTTTCCCCCACCCGCCACATAAAGCCACCCGTCATCTCGCCATTCCATCTTCTGAATAGCAGTCTCTCGTCCAAGGTTACACCGTTTTGTGCCTGGCAGAGGCCGTCCACACAGGTGTGGCATGTACCACTGGTCTCCTTGAGTCTGCACAAGGCTTGCGTGCCCTGCCTTCTGGAGAGCAAGGGTGGTGTCACCTTTTGATGTTAATACAGGGTTATGGGGATGTACCTCGTAAGGGCCATCAATGCTTTCAGAGCGGGCAAGTGTGACTGCATGGTTGTACTCGGTGCCACCCTCGGCCGTGAGCAGATAATAGAGGGAATCCTTTTTGTAAATATGGGGACCTTCCGTAAGCCCAATTTCAGTCCCTTTAAATATAAGCTTTGGTGTACCAATAAGTTCAAAAGAACTTCGATCAAGCTCCTGTTTTACAATGCCATAAAATGGATGATGGTCTGGGCGGTGGTCCCAGACCATATTAAGCCAATATTTTTTGCCATCGTCGTCATGGAAAAGTGATGGGTCAAAGCCTGAGGAATTGATAGAGGCCGGTTCCGACCAAGGGCCATGAATTGAAGGTGATGTGACCAGGAAGTTCGGGGTGTCTTTGCTGGCTGCCTCATGCTGGTGCACGATCGTGTAGCAAAGAAAAAAAAGACCATCACAAAAGCTAAGAGCTGGTGCCCAAATGCCACCCGAGCTTGGCACACCGCTGAGGTCAAGTAAGCGTTTTTCATTTAACGCATGAGTGATGAGGTTCCAATGAACGAGATCACGGGAATGGTGAATCTGGACACCAGGAAACCATTCGAAGGTTGATGTTGCGATGTAAAAGTCATCATCAACGCGGCAAATCGATGGATCAGGGTTAAACCCAGGTAAGATAGGGTTCCTAATATTTGTCATTGGCCCGTGTTCGTACCTGATAAAAAAATGCTACCAACGCATAGAAGGATTTCATCACCCCCGTAGCGCCGAAAGAAAGTCTACCATTGAACAAAATATCAAACCACAGGCTTGCAACGTCCAGCATATGGTTTCGGTATCCGAGGCATGGTGAAACCGTTTTCGTTCCCTCAAGCACCAGAGGGTTTCGTACGCGGCAGGTACGAGAGACCTAGCGATTTGGTTCCTTTTTGCCGATGGCTACGGCACGAGTCGCTTGATCCGAAGCAGGGGACCTAGAAACGCTCACTTGGTCTATGGCAGTGAGGACCTGCTTTTCAGTTACCAGATCTCGCAAAATAATCGGTGGTGATTTCTGCGAGGGTTTTGTGATTGGTGGAAAGAAGGCAAGCACCGGTATCGATTTGCTGTTGAGGCTTTCCAGCATTGCTTTGATCTCGGGAGATCCATCGGTCCAGTCAGCAAGCATTGGAATAATATTTCGCTTTTTCAGAGCTTCCTTCACCTTCGGTGTTTCAATAGCGAAATTGAGATTGTATTTGCAGGTGAGACACCAGTCTGCTGAGAAGTCAACCATAACGGTTTCGCCCTGTTCGCGCAGTTGGGCCAGTCGGCGTTCCGAGAAGGGCTCCCACTCGATTAGAGAGTCGCCCGGGCCGAGAAATGAAAATGCTGCCGTTCCGATTGAGCCCGCGATCAAGGCTGCCTGTGCCCACTGCCAAATACCCGCCATGCCTCGTTTCTTCTGGGTGCGACCAACCCACCAACAACCAGCCCAAATAGCGACAAGGAGTGCGAAGGTAGGAACAAAATAGTCGCGATCCAGAAATGTAAAGAGGAAGACGACGGTCCCAAGCATGACAAACCCAAGAACCTCTTTGAGCGTTTCCATCCATGGTCCGGGTTTTGGAACGAACCGTACCAATGATGGGAAAATGCCCACAATGAGGTACGGCAGCGCCATGCCTGTTGCGATGGATGCAAAGACCGCATAGGTGACGGCAGTTGACTGCGTGAGTGTGAATCCGAAAACTGGTCCAAGGAATGGGCCACTACAGGGAGTGGCAAGGATAGTACTCAGTACGCCTTTGAGAAATGACCCAGTTGCGCCTTCTTGTGTTTGAACCTTGCCTGCTGTTGAACCGATGAATCCAGGAATGGGTAATTCCCAGACTCCAAGAAATGACAAAGCGAAACTAAAGACAAGTGCCGACATCGTAATATTGAAGCCGGAGGAAGTGAATTGCTCACCCCACGCAAGATTGTTCCCGGCTAGCCCGAGGTTTGCGGCCACACTCGCTGTTGCCAGCACAAAGAAGACCGCGTATAGGCCCGCGCAATACCAGAGGTTGAGCTGAAAAATTTCTTGCCGCGCTCGCCCAGACTGTTGCGCAAATGACATGAGTTTCAGCCCGAGGACAGGAAGCACGCACGGCATGAGGTTAAGAATGAGACCCCCCAGGACGCCTGCAAGCAAGGCAAGCGGGAGAGAGAGGGTCTGCTTTGACTCAGAAGTTCGGTTAACTGGATCCGTAGCCGCCGATGGCGGTTTTGCCGTGGAGGGAAGTGTGACAAGAGCGGGCTTCTGTGATGCTTCACCATAACGGCTGTCCGAGAAGGCAAGGGTGGGTGTGCCTGTCTCGTCTTCCGGAAGACTGATTCGTAGGCGGCTCGCCCACGGAGGGTCGCATGTGATGTCACTACAGGTTTGATAGCCAATAATAACATCGAGTTGACGATCCTCAGGCGAAACGTTGTTCGAGTTTTCTTCTGGAGGCTCAACTTGTACCGTGAAAACTACTGGTCCTTCTACAGCTCCAGCCTCGCGAAGTTCTGGTTCCTCGACGAGGTGTGCTTCATCAGCGAGAATGCTGCAGACCGTAATTTGACCATGTGGCACAAGGGAGACTATGGATGGTTTCCCCTGGCCAACCTCGGTCGTTGCAGCACTCTTGGGCGCATAGAGATGCCAGCCGGTCTCCGGCATGAGTTCAACACTGATCGGCCAGAAGTGACAGCCTGCAGTGTCTTTTGTAAGCGTGCCTACAGAACCCTTAATTGCAAGATGACCACGCTCGGGAAGATGCTGGATTGCCGTTGTCGTGATTGCTGGTGTCGTTCCGTGTAGATTCGCTGTAAATGCAATTGTCTGTGGTGGGGTGCAGGCGTTGTCCTCACATAACTGGAGGCTCACATTTCCACTGACTGCTGTGCCTTCTACCTGATCGTTCTTTTCAAGCGGTGCGGTCCAGGTGACTCTTCCGGTATGTTCCTCAACAACCAAACCTTCCCACCCGGGTACCCCTTCGATGGTTTTCTTTGTTGGCGGTGGCTTCGCAGTAAAGGAAGAAGAAGGGACAAACGCCGATGTCGGATCAAGAGATATTTTTGTTGGTCTTGGGCCTCCCGGTTTTTGATCGAGAGAATAAAGATGCCATCCCGGTCCGAGTTCAGCAATGACAATAAGAACCTTTGTCCCTGCCTGTGTTTGGACTCGTGCAGAAATGGTAACCGGATCTGAGGCTGTGTCGCCTGGCCCGAGCAGCGAGTTTGCCGAGAATGGATTTGTCGCGAAGTCGCCAGGATCAGCCCGAACGGTAGATAGATGAAAAGCTATCGCCAAGCACAACGCGACTGGAACAAGATGCCGTAGGTTGAATAGCGCGGAGGATAAAGACACGACACTTCTCGTGAGTGATAGAAACCAGCGGTACTGACTGGTCGATAACAGATACGTCATACGGGGCGACGGCTCCTCGTGACGAAGAGAAAACGATTGATATTTCAAACGTATTTATACTTGGTGTGGTTACGCAATGGATAGGCTATTTCTTAGAATCGCGAGTCTATCGGTGCGAAATCAACCACGTCAATTTCTATTGGCAGGTGGTTGGTATTATTCAAGACGCTGGATTGCAGCCGGGGCGGCGTGGAGCAGGTGGGTTATTCGGCGGAGAACCAGTTCCATGTTAGGAAATTGTCTTTTTTCTGTAAAAATCCAAGCGAACCAACGGTCGAGTCCACAGAGTATGCCCGTGTCGTGGAGATGCTGTACCCGTGAAGGGAAATCAACTCCAGAAGCAGCGATCGCTCCGTACTGCTGGAACGCCTCTGGCCAGATGTCAACGAGTTTTCCTTCCCACTGGAGATTTTCAAGTTGCCAGGAGCCAAGGAGACGGGACATATCAACCGCCGGGTCATCCCAGCCGGCCGCATCAATATCGATTATGCCGGTCAGCCGATCGTGTGAATCTGAGAAAAGAACATGGTTCCACCAGCAGTCCTTCAAAACTGGCTGGTGGACGGCAGACAAATTACGGTTCAGTGCGTTCTCAATAATCCGAATAGTTTTTGGCGTACGAATAAGTTGAATAAATCGTTGGTGTAATGCGTGCAGCTGAGTGGGCCTGAAAGCGTCAGTGTTGTTTTCTACTTGAGAAAACTGCTGTGATAAAAGTATTGAGCGAAGCTGGTGCACTCGGCGATGCCATCCACAGAGAGCCTTCGGTCGAGGCATTTGAAACGCACTCGTAACTTTATGAAAATTGGCTAGGGCTCTAACGGCCATGACTGTCTGGCGGGTGTGTGGAGTTCTACACGGATTCCCATCGATGTACTCAAGACACTGCCACAGTGTCCCGTCTGCATGAATGGCGATCTTTGGGGCGGCACCTGCAGAACCTTGGCTTGAGTCACAGCGGTTGATAGCGACTGGTAGCAGCGTGTATCCCTGGCCGCGAGTGAAGGCGGCTAAGCTCTGTGTCCATCGAATGTGGTCAATTGAAAGATGAAGGGGAAGTTGTTTCAAAACATGTCTGCGTCCCGTGTCGCAATGCGTGAGAATGCAGGTTGTGGAGCCACTCAGCCCATCTTCAGTCGGTGTGACCGTTAGCACTGATGGCTGCGGCACGTCGAGAAACTGACACGCTATACGTTTTATTTCATCGACAGAGAACTGAACTGTCGTGGACCTAGGTTGGTGCATCGTTGCCCTTCCAAAGAGATCTACCCCAGCGATTTCTCTCCAGAGTAGCAAAGTTGTCTGGGTGCTTCACGGTTCGGAGTCCGTGTTGGTATCCTGTTTGTGATGAATACAACGAAGCCTCTGGTAGTTATCAATGTTGTCGGGCTGACCCATGGTATGTTGGGCCGCGACACACCACATATTTCAGCTCTGGCGGCAGAAGGTTTTGCACGGCCGTTACAAACCGTATTTCCTGCGGTGACTTGCTCCGTTCAGACGAGCCTTCTGACCGGGTCACTTCCGCGGGAGCATGGCATTGTGGGGAACGGGTGGTATGACCGTGAACTGGCGGAAGTATTTTTCTGGAGACAATCCAATCGCCTTGTGCATGGCGAGCGGCTGTATGATGCTGCTCGACGAATCGACCCGGCATACACCACTGCCAAGATGTTCTGGTGGTACAACATGTATGCAGATGTTGACTATTCAGTAACACCACGGCCGACGTACCCCGCAGATGGCAGGAAAATTTTTGATACATATAGTCAGCCACCAACGCTCAAAGATAGTTTACAAAGACGCCTCGGCTGTTTCCCGTTACTAAAGTTCTGGGGGCCTGGAGCTGATATAACGAGCACAGCATGGATTGCTGACGCCTCAACTGCTGTCATTAAGGAGCATCGCCCCTCTCTCACCCTCGTCTACTTGCCACATCTTGACTACAACCTGCAGCGGTTGGGCCCGTCTGATCCGAAGATTTCCGAAGATATAGCTGCTGTGGACGCGGAGGCGGGGAAAGTGATTGCTTTAGCGAAGCAGCAGGGAGCGGATGTTGTTGTGTTGTCTGAATACGCGATAACGCCCGTGGAAACTCCTGTTCATATCAACCGGGTACTTCGAAACCATGGTTTTTTGAAGGTGCGACAGGAATCCACTGGCTGGGAAACACTCGATGGTGGTGCATCGCGAGCGTTCGCTGTGGCCGATCATCAAGTCGCACATGTCTATGTACGGCAACAGCACGATGTCGATCGCGTCGAAGCTATTCTTGAAGAGGTCAGTGGAATAGACAGAGTTTTCAATAGGGAAAAACAGACAGCGATTGGTATCGATCACAAACGATCCGGAGATCTTGTTGTGCTGTCCGAACCAGGGTGTTGGTTCACGTACTATTTCTGGATGGATGATTCACGTGCACCAGACTATGCGAGAACCGTCGACATCCACCGAAAGCCGGGCTACGACCCAGTTGAGTTATTTCTTGATTCAGGGATGCGTTTCCCAAAGGTGCATATTGCCAAGAGGCTCATGCAAAAAAAGTTTGGGTTCAGGTATCTGATGGATGTCATAGGGCTGGACGCCTCTGTCGTGAGAGGTAGTCATGGACGCTTGGCAGATCCTGGCCGTGAGGAGACAGACGCACCGGTTTTTATCTGCTCGTCGCGCGAGATCGAGGCTGATGCGGTTGCCGTTACGGGCGTGAAGAAGCAGCTTTTGCAGCTACAGTTCGGGGTTTAAGTATCATTTATTTGTAGAAAAACTTTATTAGGTTCGATTGGTGCCAGACCTAAGGCGATGCTAGCCTTAAGGTTCGGTGGAGGTATGTCGTGCATCACGTTCTAAGAGGCTATGTAATTTCTATGAGACGGACTTTTGGTGAGAAAAACCTACAGTGTGCTGGACGGTATATCGGGGTGGTTCTGGTTGTGCTGGGTTGTTTGTTTGGAGAAAGAGACCTGATCGCTGAAGAGACAAAAGGGAACACCGAGGGACAGGAGAGCAAGGAAAACGTTGCATCGTCCACGACCAAAAACGAGTCAGCTTCTTCCTCCAAAGGCTCGACGGCATCAGGCGCACAGAATTCATTCGAGAAAGTGGTGAAGGATTTTCAACGAATCGAAGGGCTCCTGCCGCTCTATCAGAGTGAGGAAAAACTGTTCGTCGAAGTGCCAAATAAACTTCTTGGAAAAGAATTTTTTGTAACGATATCAATCGCACAGGGTATTGGATCTCGTTCGTTGCTCGGTGGAATGAGTTGGGGCGACGGTGATGATTGGGTATGGACATTCCGGAAGCGTGCTGACAAGTTGCAGATTGTCCGTAAGAATGTTCGGTTCTTTGCGAAAAGCGGCAGCCCTGAAGCGGATGCCGTCGCAAACGCCTTCACTGATAGCATTCTATTTAGCGTCCCAATTCTTGCAAAGACGCCATCTGGGGGACTTCTCTTCGACCCGGAAAAAATATTTTTCACAGATCTTCCTAAAATATCGAAACAGCTTTCGGGTTTTTCCTTAGCCAAAGATAGGACGACCTGGGAGAGCGCAAAAGGGTTCGACGATAATGTTGAACTACGAGTCGCCGCCACCTATTCATCAAGTGGGAAGAGCGAACTTGATACGGTTCCTGATTCACGGGCCGCGACACTGCATG
>Ga0114919_10005352_pt1 | contig 10259 bp, 9 predicted proteins | sample BlataG_FD_88682 | JGI IMG/M metagenome (GOLD analysis project Ga0114919, IMG submission 88682) | Deep subsurface microbial communities from Black Sea to uncover new lineages of life (NeLLi) - Black_00105 metaG | ecosystem: Environmental > Aquatic > Marine > Oceanic > Sediment | place: Atlantic... | reverse complement strand
TTTTATAAAGAATAGTATATGAGATTATTGATAAAATCATGGAGTAGATAAAAAATGTTAGCAAAATCAAACATTAAAGATAAACCACAAAAACCTGAGGATGTATTCGATCTAGATAATAACTCAGCAATAATAATCAAAGATCTCGTAAAACAATTTGAAGACGTTACCGCCGTCAATGGATTGAACCTTGAAATAAAAAAAGGCGAACTTTTTGGCCTTTTGGGACCTAATGGTGCCGGTAAGACTACAATAATAAACGTACTTTGTGGGTTATTAAAACCAACAAAAGGAACTGCTATTGTGGGTGGTTATGATGTAAGGAAAAATCTAAAAAAGGTTAAAGAGTTAATTGGTGTATGCCCCCAAGAACCTGCAGTTTTTAAATTTCTAAATGCTAGGGAAAATATAGAACTCTTCGGAAATCTACACGCAATGCCTAAGAAAAAAATAAAAGAACGTACTGATAAACTTTTAGAATTATTAGACTTAACTGAAGCCAGTAAAAGGAAGACAAAAGGTTATAGTGGAGGCATGCGTAGAAAATTAAATATGATAATAGCATTAATCAGCGATCCAGAAATTGCATTTCTTGATGAACCTACGGTAGGAATGGATCCTCGTGCCCGTCGTTCAACTTGGGAATTTATTGGTTCCCTCAAAAATCAAAATAAAACAGTTATCCTAACAACTCATTATATCGAAGAAGCGGAAGCTCTCAGTGATAGAGTAGGTATTATTGATTATGGTGAACTGATAGCACTTGGATCTCCTAAAAGATTAATGGAAAAGTATGAATCTAAAAATTTAGAGGAGGTTTTTTTGAAAATAACTGGTAGAAGAATAGTGGAGGGAATATAAAATGAATCTACAAAGAATAATGGCTCTTGTAAAAATGGAGCTGAAAAAATTGATTAGAGAACCAGCCAATTTGTTTTTAATGCTATTATTCCCTGCAGTCCTTACATTAACATTTGGAATAGCTTTTGGAGATCCTGCACTTGGAATGGATTTTAGTGTAATGACACCTGGTTTAATCTCTTATGCTTGTATTTTTATAATAATGACCGTAGCTATGTCTTTTACTGATGAACGGGAACAAGGGTTGCTAAAAAGAATAAATACAACACCTATGACGTCTGGTGAATTCATGGGAAGTCATATGATATCAAATATGTTTATATCCATTTTACAAGTGGTAATAGTTTTGGTAATGGCTCTTTTTTTTGGTTTTAGACCACTCAGTGATGTTGTCGGATTTATTTTAGCATTTCTTACAATTGCATTGTTTTCACTATGTTCAGTTGGATTAGGGCTTATTACAGCAACAATTGCGAAAAGTGCTGGAGCCGCTACTGGAATTTCGTTCATTTTCATTCTTCCTCAGATGTTTTTTGGAACTTTTATACCGATAACCGACACCACTAGAATAATAGCAATATTCCTCCCAAGTTATTACGTAGTAGATGCTTTAACATCGATCTTCGGGGGCGTCCCATTAACAAGTGAAAATCTTTTGATAGATTTTGGTGTTATATCAATAGTTAGCGTTGCAATTATAATTATTGGAATACAGTTATTTAAAAAATATGGAAATAAATAGAATAAAACTTGATTAAGACATTTAATGGAATAAAATTTTAAATTAATTTATTTTTTTTATTTATTTAGCAAAATATCCTTATATTTTTTCAGTAAATTTATATTATTACAAGATAATAAAGTAATAGGGACTCGATGACGGAGCTATTATACATTTATCGAGGACATATACGATAACCCATGAATATATGTGCATAAAAATGTAGACATCCGGAGTGTATAATCAGAAATTACTGCAAAAAAAATGGGCTCTTGATTGAATAATGGAGTGTATCCAACATAATGAAACCGAGCCAGACCCAGATTGTGGACAGGATTATTTTCCCTAATATAGCATAGAGTTTAAAGCCCTGCACGAGAGAACTTTTTTGATTTATGGAAAATCCTAAAAATGAGAAAATGTGTTAGTGTTTTGGGCTAAATCTATGCTCCCTTTTTCTTAAAAAAGATAAAAAGAGAGCATTTATATAAATTTAAAATCTTCGGAACCAAATAACGATTTGAGTTCGCTGCTAATAACTTTGTGGTCAGTATATAAATATCTTTTTAATACTTCTTTTATTTTAGGAGCCCATTTTTGTAAAATCATTTTTAAAATACCTATTTGGACATCCACATCTGTAACAACGCAAGCAATTCCATCATCAAGTTTCATACCAAATAAAAAACCTTTATCATATTCAGTTATTTGAATTTTTATTTTACCAAACCCCAAGATTTCTCCTTGTTCTTCTCCTGCTTGAAATACTGCTACTCCAATAGCACCAATTCTCTCAACCGTTCCTTCCACTCCCTCAACGGCAAATTTTGAAACACTCATTAGAGTTATTCCAGAACTATCCATCAAAATAACGTGTCTAATTCCGATTGTAGAATTCATTATTTTCTCAAGTATTAATTTGAGATTACGTTCATCTTTTGAACGGTCTATAGCAATACTCAAATCCTAATTACTCCCTTATCTTTAAATTTGAACTTCAAATAAGTTTTCTTTTCTTTATTTAAAAACCCTAATATAATAAATAAACAACTAACTTTATTATACTATTGAGGAGGAGGTTAAAAAATTTAACCATATTTTTAGAATAGAGATTGTTTAGAGAGTATTTCATTTAACTGTTGAAATTTATCTGAATATTTAGCTGATTTCTTTAATAAAACAAGCAATTTTATTTTCTCTTTTTTTCCAATTTCTTTCACAATTTTTGTATATCTTGAGAAGTCCATAAAATCATTTTCACAAATAGCACTTAGTGCAAGAAAATCCTCATTAATATTTAATTTTTTAGGGATCCTTGATGCAATTGGAAATCCATTCTCATCGGATAAAACTCCAGCAATAAAATTTGGAAAGGTCTTTTTAATTTTTTTTAAGAGTTCATCAACCATTTGCTGAGTTATGATAATTTTGCTTCAACAGATTAAATTTTAATTTAAATTTTCGATAATGTTATAATTAAATCAACTTTAATCGGTTTTTTTAAACTATATAATATGAAGATAATATAATGCGAAGAAAATGAGATATTGGATAAATTTATGCTGAATCAGAATTTTATGCTAAGCTACATCCTTTAAAGGAGATGTAATAAAAATGAAGGTTAAACTGAGATTTATAAAAAAATTAAAGGTGATTTTTTAAAAATTAGAGTTTTATATTTAAACTCCTTATTAATTCTCTAAAACGTTTTTGAACAGATATATCCGATATATTTTTTTCTTTTGACAATTTATTAGCCATAAATATGGCTGCCGCTGCCAAAATTCGCGTTGGATCATGATCTGATATAATTTCATGTGATTTTTTAATTTCTTTAGTATGTTTCATATACTTTAAGAATTTAATAACACTTTCCTCATTAATATCATCTAGATTAAGTAAATCCTTAATCAATTTGATATTTTCTCCATTCATTTTTTCTTAACTTTCTTGAGAACTAAATTTTCTATTATAATGGCCTTGAGCTAATCAAATTTAATCTTCCTTTTAAAATAAAAGAATATGAAGATAATATGTAATTGAAAGATGCAAATTAAATTAATGAGTTTAAATTCATTGCCTTTAATTTTTTTTGACGAAAAATATTGGAGTTAAGATATTTTATGACATTACAAGAAAGTCAAAAATCACTTCTCTTTTTTAATATGTATTTTTTCTGAAAGGAAGTTTAAAATTCAAATTTTCAGCTAATTCTTTATATCTATTCCGGACTGTTACCTCTGTGACTTGACTAATTCGAGCAATATCCCTTTGGATGCGTTTTTCTTTCGATAAAATAGAAGCGAAATAGATAGCTGCAGCAGCGACTCCAGTTGGGCCACGTCCTGAAATTAAACCTCGAGATTCTGCAATTTCGATAATTTTCATTGCAATTTTTAGACAGCCTTGAGACAATTTTAGTTCAGAGGTAAAGCGTGTTATATAATCAAAAGGTTTTGTTGGATTCAGATTTAAGTTTAATTCACTGGAGATAAATCTGAAGGAGCGCCCAATTTCTTTTTTATTTACTCTTGCAATTTCAGAAATTTCGTTTAGAGTTCTTGGTATTTTATATATTCTACACGCTGCATACAAGGAAGCTGCAGCAACGCCCTCAATACTTCTTCCACGTATTAGATGAGCATCTACTGCATCACGATAGATTTTCGCGGCGGTTTCCCTTAAATTTTTAGCTAAATCTAAATTTGATGCCATTCTATCTAATTCACTTAATGCAAATGTTAGATTTCGCTCTGTAGCATCCGATACACGTATTCTACTTTGCCATTTTCTTAATCGATAAATTTGCCCACGAAGTTTAGCCGGTATTTCTTTTCCAAAAATATCTTTGTTTTTCCAGTCAATCATGGTACTGAGCCCCATGTCATGAATAAGATATGTCATGGGTGCCCCTACACGAGTTCGTTTCTTTTTTTGATCTGCATCAAAGGCTCGCCACTCTGGGCCTTTATCAATATATTTTTCTTTTGTAACTAATCCGCAGTGTTCGCATATCATTTGTCCTCTATTTTCATCATAAATAATTCGTTTACTATTACATTCAGGGCAAATATCATCAAATAAAGATTGATTTTGAAATTTTAATTTCCAAATTCCGATGTTTTTTAACACCTTTTTTAATTTTGGGGGGATAATTTTTTTTTAAGTCGGCTACTTTTTTTTGATTTCTTCATTTTTGTAAAAAGAGATTGAGAGGAGAAGTCAAAATCAACTTGTTTAATGTTTGTATCCAGTTGAATAGAAACAAATGGCATATCTACCGGGCCAAAAACATCTTTTATGTGTCCAATCATATTCATTTTTTTATCGAATACTGGACTATAAATATTAAATTGTCCCTTTTTAAATGCTCTTGACCTAAAAATCTGATTTTTTTTCGAAGTTCCAATGAAATTTAAGTTTAATTTGATCCAACTCATGTAAGGGGAATGCAAAAGTATTGTTAGAATGAATAACTTATGAGTAAGCACTTTTTTATTTAAATTTTTTGAAAAGGTAGAATAGGAACAAAAATTTGAGTAGGTTTTATCACTGAAGTTCTTACATCTAATTAATGGTATTAAACTAATATTAAAGAAAAATATATGTCACTAAATTATTCGTGTTAATTTAACTTAGTTTTCACTATTATCCGACAATTTTATTTTTATTCCCAAATCATTTTATCTTTAAAAAATACCATTTTTTATTACATCTTTAAAATATAGATTTTACTGAAGTAAATTGAATTCATATCGTTTCTTACAAAAGCATTGGGGTGAATAATTTAACTCATTTACATCTTGGGATAATGTGAAATTTTTAATGATTTCTAAATTTTGTTTATTACAGTCTGAATTAAGACAGTTATGAACCCCACGATTTGTTCCTGCTCCAGATGGATCACACAAGATTCGAGTTGTTCCAAAGTCTTTATCTTCTAATGACTCTTTTAAACAAGTAATAATAGAATATATCCATGGAGGTCTATATCTATTTTGAAACCAGAGATATTCCACTAGGGTTCCTTTTTGAATATTAACTGGATTGATTGAAATAGAATTAATTTTTATTTCTAACAGTTTTTTGATTGATTTTTTACAGTCATCTATTGCAGCTTGTTCTGAAAGAAATGGTGGTTTAAATAAGAGGTATGCTTTTACTCCAATCTTATATTCTCTGCACATCTTAAGAGCTTCTTGGAAATCATTGAATTTAAAACCTTTATTTATGTAATTAATTCGAATATAATCATTTACGGTTTCTAAGCCAATACCAACTTCTACATATTTATTTGGCAAAAATTTTTTTATTTCATCCAGATTTTCGTGGCTTAGATATTCTGGTCGTGATTCTATTACAAATTCTTTAATATTTTTAGTTAAGGCAATTTTTTTATATATATACCCCCTAGCTCTTTTAGGCATTTCAGTATCATCCAAAAAACTTCCTGAATTAAAGATTTTAACAATCCATGGTCCTGTATTACTTTGAATTTTATCTAAGGAATTCTGAAATGCAAAATCGAATTGATTTATAATATTTTGGGGATTAACATCGTCAATATTTGAATCCCTGATATATCCGCACATTGAACACCCCCCATTATCTCCTAAAGCCCATTCACACCCACGAGTCCTTAAAATAATAGTTAATTCATTTCCTACTTCATTTAATAATCGATCTGGTTTTGTCCAAGAAACAACCGGTTTATTCAAATCATTATTAGGAGATCTAATTTTGACCTTTTTGATTGTATCTTGCCTAGTTTTTCTTATTTTCTCTTTTATTATGGGTAGTTTATTTATTTGATTCATAGATATCAACAATTTTCCCTGTTTTTGAATTTTTAATAAAATTAGTTCCAACTAACATTGTGCCCATTCCGATAACTTTATCCTTTGAATTATTTAATGTGACAACTAAATCGTTAGGTTGTAAGTCAGAACCATATTCTAATATACCTGGTCGAAAAATGGTATTACCTTTTATGATATCTCCATTAAAAACAATAAAATTATTAATTTTTTCTAAAGGTAAAAGGTCCTCCACAGATTTAACTGTTAAGAAAATTTGACCTGTTGATTGCCGAAATTTTCCAATCAATTTGTTTGTATTCTTATCATAGACAAATTGAAGATCTTTATTTTTATGTCTGATTATTTTAACATTTTTTGTTATTATTTCCTTACTTAAGTTTTTACCGAAATAATAATCTATTATTGCCGAAATTTTTCTAGTTTCTGAACTTGTTTTTTTATTTAAAATCGGGGTTTTTTCCTTTGCATCGAATGCTCTGATAAATTTTTCAATCATTTTTTCTAAAGAAATTAAAGCTTTTTCGTTAGTTATACCTATTGAAGTATCGGTGTAATAAATATCGAATTGTAGATGCTTTTGAACTCTCTCTATTATTGATCTATAATTTTCTTCTACATGAGCTATAATTGGAATAGCATTAGGATACTTAGATAAAAAGGCAATTAACATATCAGAGGTTATTTGTATTTCTTCCTCGCTCCATAAACCTGTTACTGAAATATCGTAAGAATTTGCGGGATATATATTTTCTAGTTGTCTTGGAATAACACCCAATGGAGAAGTTAAAATAAATTCTTGGATTTTAGGAAATTTAGATTTAGCAGTATCTCTCAGAACTTTCAATAATTTTTTATGAGATTTAGAACTCGAATATGGTTTTTTTGCCGAACAAGGAAATAAAAGAATTACTTTAGTAAATTTCTCAGGTATAAAATTACTTACAATTCTTCTTCTGAATTCATGGAAATCTGGGCGATAAAATGAGAGTTCACTAAGACAATTAACTTTTTTTATTTTTTGAAATAAAGGCGTGTATTGTCGAATAGTTTCAAAATATTCTCTATCTAATACTTTTAACATGGATGTTAAGTAGGAATCATTTAAAGAGGATTTTTCAACTAATTCTCTAAAGTCTTCGGTGGTTAAATATTGTTTAACTTTATTCATATAAGCTAATGCTGATAAGAGGTTATGTCTATATAAAAACACCAAATTTTCTTCATTTTTTTTTTGTTGTAGCATATCTAATGAGGTAAATTGACAAAACTTACAAGAACAAGGTAAAAATCTCATTTTATATAAAGGAATAAGTTTCTCATCAATATTGTAAAAATTATCACATGATAGAATAAATAAATAGGCTGCATCAATAACATCAAATCCTAAATAAACAAGCATTGGATAATATTTAGGTAAGATTTTCCCTGAAGCGATATATAGAAGATTATTATCTAACTCGTTTCTAAATGCTACAATAACTTTTAGAATGTTTCTAAAATTCTTCAAATTATCAAAAAGATCTAAAAAATTGAGTGCTTTGATGTTTTTATGCTTATTAATAAACTCAACATAGTAATCTAATAAAGAAATATTATCAAAAAATTTAATACTAAGACCAAAATCAAGATTTTGATATTTTTTTAAGAGGTTTTCACATTGTGATAAATAATTTTGTAGTTCTGAAATTGCAAAATCAAGACTCATCGCAGTTGTGGGGACATTAAATGGAATGATGGGAAATACATTATTTATCTTTTCTTTTATTAAAATATCTTCCAAATTGTCTTGAAAGGTTTCAAATGTCCCACTATTGGAAAAAAAGAATCCATTACTATGAAAAAACGAATCATGGAAAAAATTTAGTTTTTTTAATTCATCAAGATTTAAAATTTTAAAAAGATCATAATTTTTCAGAATATCTATTAGTTCCTTATCATTAAATAATAAATCATTTAAAGGAACTATCAATTTTGGAGTATGAATATATCCTTTTTTTTCTTGAATTAGATTAATGCGAGCGATTTTTCCAAATCCACCCTTGAAATTTAAAATTTCGAAAAAACCTTTCATCTTATTAAAGAATGACGTAAGGAAAAAAAAATAAATTTTATGATTTAAATTTAGTTCGAATTAATAGCTATTTTTTAGAGTTGGATTTCCACTATAACTGCAGGGTGATCTGAGGCAGTTCCTCCAAAATATCGACATGAGGACACAATTGTTCCAGGAGATACGAACATATGGTCTATTCTCTCTGCTGGTAATCGAGGGATCCAAGATGTGGGGAGTGTTCCCAGAATTGAATTATCTGCAACTTCCCAACAATTATTTAAAATGGCAGTTGTAATATTGTATTGTTCAGTATTCGGAATGAAATTAAAATCACCCATTAATATTACATTGCTTTTTCCTTCTATCCTACTTATAATATTTTCTTGCTGAATTATTTGAGCTCGACTAACTGAAGTATTAACATAATTTCCAAGATGAGTTATGAATATATTAAATGTGGTTGTTCCGACTGTTATTTCTGCTTGTATTGTCGCAGTTTGCTCGCCTCCTTCACTATACATATAAAATGTCATAGCGTTTTCGATCGGATATTTCGAGAGTAATGCCAATCCAAAGGTTCCTGTAACAGTTTTCGGTCCAAAATATGAATACATTTTTAAATTACTATTCATGTATCTTACTATATCCGAATTTCCACTTGAAATTCTGCACGTATCTGATTCTTGCAGTCCAATAATATCGGGATCTGATTGTATAATTACATTTAATTGGCTATCAAAGTCTTTATTGGCTTGCTCATTAATTCCTTGCTGGATATTATAAGATAAGACTTTTATGGAATTTCCTGTCGTTGCTTGTTCAATTGAATATGGTTCAGTTAAGATTGCGCTAACAATTGTTCCAATACTAATAATTCCTAATATTACTGTAATAGTTATTTTGGGCTTCATTCCATTTATAGCTTTTTTGAAAATCAACGAGGATTTCTTTATGAGAAGAACTGGTAAAACAATAATAATACCAATTATTAGAAATACAAACCAAATCATATCTCTAAAAAATGGACCAACTAAAGGGATGTAATCCGACACTATTGTAAAAACAGCCGATAAGACCATTATTATGAAATATCCTGACGCTATAGTAAAACTTCCACCAATTTTCCATGTAGAAGGTCTGCTTTTTATTAACTCTCTTGATAATAGCGTGAAATCAATTAAAATTATGGGTGATAGAATTAACATTAAGATTACAGATATTTGTTGTATTATATTGGTTGGTGGAGGAACAACGGGGTAGATACCTTCTACAAAAGGAAGGGGTATTTGATGACCATATATTGTTAATACCAGGGTTAAAACAAATAAACCATTCAAAAGTAAAATAATCCATAGTTTTATTTTAGCAAAAATCTCTGGTTTAAACAATGTAAATATAGTAAATAGGGCAATCATAATTATCAGTATAACTAAAATTGCTACATAATCGAATTCTGCCCAACGACTTATAATTGTAGGACTGGAGAACGAAAAATAAATCAATAAAAAAATGCTTATTAGCCCAAAAGTTAAACCTAGAACTTTCCATATACTAGCAGGTTTTTCGTTTATTAATGTCTCTTCAATTTTTGTATCTCGTCTTTTATTTAGCAGATTAATTATCATAATTGCAGCTATTATAGCTAAAATCCAGCCGATACACTGAAACCAACTATAGGTTGAAAGATCAAGACCAGTACCTAGAGTTCTAAATAAAATTGAAGATGCAAGGGCAAAACCAAGTCCCAATCCTAATGTCTTGCTGTCTTTCTCCTGGTTACGTAAATCTTTTTTCTGAAGAAATA
>Ga0114919_10005351_pt1 | contig 10260 bp, 10 predicted proteins | sample BlataG_FD_88682 | JGI IMG/M metagenome (GOLD analysis project Ga0114919, IMG submission 88682) | Deep subsurface microbial communities from Black Sea to uncover new lineages of life (NeLLi) - Black_00105 metaG | ecosystem: Environmental > Aquatic > Marine > Oceanic > Sediment | place: Atlantic... | reverse complement strand
CTGATGTATAGTCATCATTTTCATTCTCAACAAAAAGCCTGCTGTTTTCAATAGAGGCCCTAATTTACCCACCGCAAGCAAAATCCGCAATGGCTTTTGCACAGCTTGAAGGAAAAGTTTTACATCTGCCGCGACTTTATGTATAATTGCAGACCCGAATTAGCTTACTAATAAATCTTTAGGACTGGAGCTGACAATGCCCTCAAGAACAAAGATTAGAAATATAGCGGTAGAGCTGAAAAAGCATGCACCGTTTACATTGTTCGGCGCCTTGACCGGCATCGTTTTTATGCTGCTGTTCAAGAATATCGAGCATGGGACAAGCGAAAGGCTTTTCTACATATTTCACCCCGCTCATGTGATATTAAGTGCGATTGTGACGGCCTCAATGTTCAAGCTGCACACGAGAAAAAGCAACTTTTTTGTAGTTTTGATAATCGGTTATGTCGGCTCGATTGGCATTGCCACTGTTAGTGATTGCCTGATTCCCTATGCAGGCGAGCTTTTGTTAGGGCTTGAGGCCCACCCTCATATAGGTTTCATTGAGGGCTGGTATATGGTCAATCCTGCTGCCGTTTTGGGCGTTTTGATTGCCTACTTCTGGCCGAAGACAAAATTCCCCCATTCCGGCCACGTCTTACTCAGCACCTGGGCCTCGTTATTCCATATCCTTATGGCGCTGGGCGGCGACATATCCGTTCTCAGGGGCGTTGTGGTTTTCATCTTTCTGTTCATCGCCGTCTGGCTGCCCTGCTGCGTAAGTGACATAGTTTTTCCGCTTCTGTTCGTCAGGGGCGAGCATGTGTCCCACCACTGATAAAAGGTTTGTTTCACCTCGAAAACGCGAAGCAACTGGTGGACAAGAAGTCGGCGGCAAGATAGAATATCTGCAATGAAACCATACCCGCTAAAATTTCGGCCGATATTCAAGCAGCGTATATGGGGCGGCCAGAAGCTGCGGGAATTCGGTAAGGACATACCGGCCGAGGAAAAAATCGGCGAAAGCTGGGAATTGGCCGACCTGCCAAATGATAAATCCGAAATCGCAAACGGCGAACTGGCAGGCCAAACTCTAAGCTCGGCAATTAAAAATTACCCGAAAAAAATAACAGGTGATGAAAATTTCTCCCGACCTTTTCCCCTGTTAATCAAGCTCCTCGACGCTCAGGACATCCTGAGCGTGCAGGTCCACCCGGATAAACAGACCTGCCGGCGATTGGGCAAGGGAGAGCCAAAAACCGAGTGCTGGTATATTATAGCTGCTGAGCCGGGTGCGGTAATTTATAAAGGGATAAAAAAAGGGGTGAGCAAAGATAAATTTGCCGAAGCTATAAAAGAAGGCAGCGTTGCGGAACTATTAACAGAAGTAGCTGTTGAGGCCGGCCAGTGCTATTTTCTTCCGGCCGGGACCGCTCACAGTATCGGAGCAGGTCTATTGATAGCTGAGATTCAAACCCCCTCTGATACGACCTACCGCGTTTTCGACTGGAACCGAGTTGATGACGCAGGAAAGGCCAGACAGCTCCACATCGAAGAGGCGCTTGAAAGCATCCACTTCGACGCGGGCGACGATGAGCATCCGGTAACAACTATGGGTCGGCTGGTTGATTGCGAATACTTCAAAATAGACAAGGGACACGAGACCCAGGGGTGTGAGCTGCTTCTTTTCGCAGGGGAAATGAAAATTCTAATCATTTTAACCGGCAGAGGCAAAAGCACGGGCGCGGACCCCGTTAGAAATTCCGGAGGCCGAGAAAAAATGCAGCGAAAATCGAGCATTTCTAACGGGGCGGACGGCAGTCGCGTTGAATTCAGGGCGGGCGATTGTTTATTAGTCCCTGCCGCCTACGAAGGGGCGATTCAGTTCCATGCCGATACCGAATACCTGACGGTAAGCATTTAATCAATCAGAAATCCGGAGTAACAAAACGTCAAATTCTAACAATCTCAAAGTCAGTTACATTGCCGTGCTTTTAGCGGCGGCTGTGCTTTATACGGCAACCTGCGCGCCGGGGCCGCTCTGGCAGGACAGTGGAATATATCAATACCGAATCTGGCACAACGACATCGAGGGAAACCTCGGCTTGGCCCTTGCACATCCGCTATATCACATTATCGGCATCGCCGTAAAATACATACCACTCGGCGAATTCGGATACAGGATAAATTTGATTTCAGCGGTTGCAGGGGCTTTTGCCGTTGCAAATCTGTTTTTGCTGCTGCGATTGTGGCTGAAGAAGAATTTGCCTGCGCTCATCGCCGCTGTTACTTTGGCCCTTTCACATACATTCTGGCGACACGCTGTGATTGCGGAAGACTATACTTTGTATGCGGCACTATTATTAGCTGAATTGCTGATGCTGCTGCAATACGTTAAAACCAAACGAGTGGTCTTTCTGTATCTGTTGGGTCTTTTCAACGGCCTGGCAATCGCCACCCACATGTTTGCTTCTATCGGCTTTGTCTGCTACCTGGTATTTCTGGTTTTTTTATTAGCTAAGAAACAAATTACCTTAAAGCATCTTTTAATCATGGCCGTGCTGTGGGTCATCTGTGCAGCACCATACGAATATCTAATCATAAAGAACATCGTTGAAAGCGGTAACTTTAGAGCAACTATGGCTTCGGCGCTTTTCGGTAACAGGTGGCAGAGTAATGTTTTTAATACAGGTCTGTCGGCCGGGCTTATCAAAGAGAACCTGATACTTCTGGCATACAATTTCCCGACGCCGAACGTCATATTCTTCTTTGCAGGTCTCTACGGGCTGAAGAAGGTGTCGCCGGGCCGCGGTTTTAAAAATGTCCTTATAGCATTGTCAGCTCTTTTCTTTATATTCGCTTTTAGATATACGGTGCCGGACAGATATGCATTTTTCATACCCTTTTATTGCTTGGCCTGCATCCTGTTCGGTGTTGGTTTTAATTTGCTTATCAGCCTGCCCAATCGCAAGGTCGCCGCTTACCTGGTTTTTATCCTTTCCCTTCTGCCTATTCCGACTTATATCATCGCTCCTGCGGCAGCGGAAAAATTGCAGTTTGGGCTTGCGACAAAGAGGAAAGTCCCCTGCCGCAATGAGTACACATGGTTTCTACGCCCCTGGCGAACGGGCAGTGACAGTCCGGAGCGATTCGCCAATGAGGTCGCCGGCTCTGCGGAAAACAACGCAGTAATCTGGGCCGACACCACGACGGCACCGCCGCTGTTGTATGCTCAGCAGGTCAAGGGAAGGCGCGCCGACATCAAGATTGTATCAGACCTTATTAACAGCGAAGGTTCGCCGGAATTTAATGAGAAAACTATAGAGAAATTGTTGGCTGAAAGACCTGTTTATGTGGTCTCGCCAATTGACGGATACTGCCCAAACTTTTTACTCGAGCGATACGGTTTTGTACCGTCAGCAGTTTTTTGGCGTGTAGTTGAAAAACAGACAAAATAGGTTTTGTATGCATACCAAAATTAGTCCGGACAATCCTTATCGATATAATCGCTGGGCTTTTGCGTGGGAATATGTGCCTGCAGGGACAGCTTCGCACCTGGGAATCGGCAAATAAAGCGTTTGACCGCCTCCAAAATCTCGATGCAAAGTTTTTTGAATCAGCAACACTATTTTGTATCGCCGAGAAAAACCAGATGCCCACTTAGTCTTCCTTGTGAATTGCTCCCCGCAGGCCTTCCATTTTCAGATAGCCTTTTTTCCAAACAACCAGGCCGGAGACCACGAAAACAAGAACATACACAACGGCTGCATATCTTGTTCTTATCTGGCTCATAATCAGTCCTATGGCAGCGTAAATACCGGCGAGGACATAACAAATTGTAACCGTCCGTTTTAGAGGTATTCCCCTGTCAATCATCTGGTCGTAAATATGGCCTCGGTCGGAAACAAACAAAGGCCTGTGATTAAGCAATCTCCTTACAAGCGCGACGGCGGTATCGAGGATTGGCAGGCCAAAGACGACTATCGAAGCAAGCCACCATCTCGGGATTCTCTCGGCAAATAAAAGCATCAGTGCCGCCACCATAAAACCAAGCAGCATACTGCCGGCGTCGCCCATAAATATCTTGGCCGGATAACGATTGAAAGGCAAAAACCCACAGACTCCGCCTACAAGACCAAGACAAATTATTATCCTTACAGGGTCACCTACGTCACTGAAATCCCAGGTTGCCAGGTGAATGGCCAACAGAAGCATAGCGACAGTAATAATCCCCGTTACACCTGCGCAAAGGCCGTCAAGGCCGTCCAGAAGATTTAAGGAATTTGTTGCACCAACTACAAAGAACACCACCGTCCCAACGCCAAGAACCACCTCAAGATTATGTGGCATCGGCAAATGCAATGGGCCGGCAACATATCTGAGTCCCGGCATGATACCTACATACAGCAAAATAATAGCAGCGGTCACTTGCCCAAGGATCTTTTTCGCCGGTGTTAGCTCGAATATATCGTCCGTCAGCCCAACAAAACAAGCTATTGCTCCGCCGGCCAATATTCCGAGAAGCCATTTCAACGCTGGCCCGAGGATCTCCTCGTTTCTCAGACATCCAATACCTACCAACACGCCGACTGTTAAACCGATAAGCATACCAAGACCGCCGAGATATGCTATGGGCTCTTTGTGTGTTTTGACCAGATCGTCCGGCCTATCAACGATTCCAAATTTCACGGCTATCTTTTTGCACAACCAGGTAGCTGCCAGTGCAAACACAAATGATGAGGCCAATACCGGCCAAAACCGCAATGCCCAGCTTACTGGTCTCTCGTCACCAATCAGGTTCTCAAACATCATCTCTTATTTTCTGCCGCGAAGGCACCAGGACACCAGGATTATAACATATTTATTTTTTAACTTTGTGCCTTTGTGGCTTTGTGGCTAATTCCTTTTTAGACTTGATTTTTTCAACCCAGACTTCGCCGTCATAGCGGAGCATAATTAGATTATCTTTGAACCCGTCGAAACGAATACGGGTTCTTCTACCGAGCAAACCCTGCAAAATCCATTTTGGGAAGTCGGCTCCTGCTTTGATTGACAGCGGCGCTCCGCCTCCGAATCGTGGATTTATCTCAATGAATTTCACCTTATCATCCTGTGTCAGGAACAATTGCAAAGTTATAACTCCCGGCCCGGCGCCGAGCGTTTCAACCAACCTTGCAGACTGGCCCATAATGTCCGGGTGCTTTACGACCTGCCCTTTGCTCACCTCGCCGGCCCTTACCTCGATGCGCTTTCTCGGCACGACACAGCGGACTTTCATACTAAAGTCAACGTACACATCGCAGGTATGTTCTGTACCGTTGATAAACTCCTGGCAAATGGCGTTTGGTATCCTTTTTCCAAAGAACAAGAGCTCTCGGCGATTGCTCACGACAGCATTTCCTCTGCTTGCGGAGCCGTCCCACGGCTTTAGAAAACGAGGCCAGTTAAGTTTCTGGCTCGAAAGCGCCGATGCTATACTGATAGTAACAGGAGTATCAAAACCATTTGTACGCAAAAAACGATACGTTTTCCTCTTGTCCTGACAAATATCGACTACATTGGGAGCTGAGATAAGCACACAACAACCGATTGCGCCAAATTTTGCCTTGTTCTCAGCCAATACTTTCAGGTCCAAATCAACAGTAGGGACGAGCAATTTCACCTTGTTTCTTTTGACAATATTGAGAAGCTCCCCTGTATAGCCGGGATGTGTTACCGGCTTAACCAAAAAGGCTTTATCGCATAACTGCATGGCCGAACTATACTCAGTGGTATCTGTGCCAAAGAACGAAGCGTTCACTTTCAGATGTCTGGCCGCTCGTCGAAAGCTATTGAGAAGGGACACCCTTCTGCCAATGCAGGTGAACAAAACGCCCAGTGTGTTAGAAGCTTTCCGCTTTTGCATATTACCGCCCGTCATAGAATTTCCAACGCGGTTCGACGCACAAAAACCGGCAATCATTCTTGTGCTCCCATTTTGACATAAATTACAAAATAGGGCCTTTCAATAATAAACAGGCGACTGCCAATCGTCAATCGAAAATAGTAAATTGTAAACCGGTCAATTTCTCCGGCTTTTGGACATCCACTTCTACGGCCTATTGGGGGGATAAAACGCCAGGTGTCCGGCGTACTTGACAAAGATTCTTAACGCTGTAAACTAATTGTACCGATTTAAGCGCGCAGAACTAAGCGCTCCATTATTGTAATTTGAAAACATAATATTCGGCATAACTGTGAATTACGAGCGGCGATAATTGAGTACGTAACAAAAACGACGCTTAAATTCTACAGATTGGAACAGGAGAGCTAAGTTGCTTAAGCCAAGTGATAATCCACCTGTCATCTGGCCTGAGACAGAATCGATACGTGATTTTATCGGCGTATGGTGGGTCGCTCACACGAAAAGCAGAAACGAAAAGGCATTGGCGCAGGATTTGATTCGCAAGGATATGAGGTACTTTCTTCCAATGAGCTGGCGGGTCCACCGTCACAGACAGCGAACGATACGGTCGCTTCTGCCCTTATTCGCCGGATATTTGTTCTTCTGTGCAGAAGAGGGCGAGCGGATTGAACTCTGGCGAACCAACCGTGTAGCGAACATAATCGAAGTCAAAGACCAACAGAGATTCCTTGATGAACTATTACAAATTGAGCAGGCAATTAGAACCGGCGCCCCGCTCCTGCCGCATAAATACATCAAGGCGGGGCAGCGGTGCCGCGTTATAGCAGGACCATTAACTGACTTGCAGGGTATTGTAGTTAAAACAAGAAAAGGCACACGTCTGGTCTTGCGGATAGATATGCTTGGTCAGGCGGCAAGCGTCGAGATAGATACTGATATGATAGAGGTCATCGAAGATAGATAAGGGGCACGGGTCCCGGGGCACAGGGTACGCAGCAGGAGATACTAAAATGAAGATTTGTGTAGTTGGCGTTGGTTACGTCGGATTAGTAACGGCGGGGTGTTTGGCAGGGGCTGGTAACAATGTTGTATGCGTGGATAACGACGTCGAGAAAGTCGACGGTCTGAAAAACGGCGTAATCCCTTTCTATGAACCGGCTCTGACCGAGATAATAAAACACAACGAAAAGCTCGGCAGATTGCACTTCACAACCGATTTGAAATTCGGAGTGGACAATGCGCTCATTATATTCCTCGCAGTGGGCACACCTTCCGGTGCGGACGGCTCAGCCGATATATCAGCCGTTCTCACAGTCGCTGCCGACATCGGCGAAAATCTGGGCGACTATCGTATTATCGCCACAAAAAGCACCGTGCCGGTAGGGACATATAAGAAAGTAACGGACATTATAAAATCCAAAACCCAAACACCCTTTGATTATGTGAGCAATCCCGAGTTTTTGAAAGAGGGGGCCGCAGTCGAGGATTTTATGTATCCCGACAGGATAATCATAGGGACAAATAATCCGGCTGTTAAGGAGATAATGGCCCGGTTGTACGGACCATTTATGAGAAAGCGAAACCGCATATTATTTATGGAACCTGCTTCTGCTGAAATGACAAAATACGCAGCCAATACTATGCTTGCAACGAGAATCTCTTTTATGAATGAGGTCTCGGCGCTTTGTGAGAAGCTCGGAGCGGATGTCGAACAGGTCAGAGCAGGTATCGGCAGTGACTCTCGGATCGGGCCGGCCTTTCTGTTCCCCGGCGTCGGCTTCGGCGGAAGCTGCTTTCCGAAAGACGTTCGGGCGCTGATTCATACGGGCTCCGAACACGGTGTTGAAATGGCCATAGCCAGGTCGGTAGAGCGGGTAAACATAAATGCACAAGAGCGATTTGCACAGCGTATTAAGGATTATTTTGCCGGACGAGAAAGCAAAACTGTATTGGCCGTTTGGGGACTGGCGTTTAAGGCAAAGACAGACGATGTCAGGGAATCGCCGGCAATTTACTGCATAAAGAAGTTTCTCGATTGCAGGATGAAGATAAAAGCCTACGACCCTGAAGCTGCATCCGGTGCGGCGAAGGCGCTGGACGGAAAAATCGAAACTTTTCAAAACGGATACGACGCGCTCGATAACGCAGACGCCCTTGTTATCTTCACAGACTGGCTCCAGTTCCGGAACCCCGACTTCGAAGTCATTACAAGCAAACTGAAAAAACCTGTTATCTTCGACGGCAGAAACCTCTATGACCCCTCGTACGTAAGAAAGAAGGGAATCGAATATTACAGTATCGGACGAGCTCCCGTTGTGCCGTAATTAAAATTCGCCCTGAAAAAGAAAGGAAAAGTTATGGACCTTGTTATTAAAATTATAGGCATAGTTTTCGTGGCCATCGCGGTTGTGTACATACTAAAGCCCGGCGTGATGAATCGACTACTTGAATTCTTCAAAAAAGGAAACCGCCTCTACATTGCAGCCCCCATACGACTGGCACTCGGAGTTGTGTTTCTATTAGGTGCACGCGAATGCAAACATTTCTGGCCTGTTTTTGCGTTTGGTATTCTTTTTTTAATATCGGGGATGTTGGTTCTCGTACTCGGGCCGAAAAAGCTCAGACCCATAATCCAGTGGTGGCAAAAACAATCGGCTGTGTTTCTTCGAGCTATGGCCCTAATCTTTCTGGCCATCGGAGTCGTCATCATTATTTGCGCGTGAGGATTGCTTTATGAAAGTGTTGATAACGGGCGCCGCAGGTTTCATCGGCTCGCATTTATGCGAACGTCTTCTCGACGATGGCCGGCAAGTCGTAGGAGTTGATAATTTCGACGACTTTTACGACCCGCAAATCAAACGCCGCAACATCACCTCTTGCCTTAAAAACAAGAATTTCCAGCTCATCGAAGCCGACATCCGCGATGGGTCTGCAATGGACGATGCCGTCGGTGACAGTGTCGACATAATCGTACATCTGGCTGCCAGGGCCGGCGTTCGGCCGTCAATCGCCCAGCCGCTGCTCTACGCCGACGTCAATATAAACGGAACAACGGTGTTACTTGAGGCGGCGAAAAAGCAAAGGATAGGTAAGTTTATCTTCGGCTCAAGCTCGAGCGTTTATGGCAACAATGAGAAGGTCCCGTTTTCCGAGGACGATAACGTTGACTTTCCCATATCTCCGTATGCGGCCACCAAAAAGGCCTGTGAGCTTATCTGCCATACGTATCACCACCTTTACGGAATTTCGGTAACGTGTCTGCGCTTTTTCACGGTTTACGGCCCGCGGCAAAGGCCGGACTTGGCAATCCACAAATTCGCCGGACTTATCGAGCAGGAAAAAACGATACCCGTCTATGGCGACGGTACTATGAGCCGCGACTTCACATACATTGACGATATAATCAACGGCACTGTCGCCGCTATGCAAAAATGTGCCGGTTTTAATATCTATAATCTCGGCGAATCACGCCCAATAACGGTAAATGACCTGGTCGCTGAAATCGAAAAAGCGCTCGGCAAAAAGGCAATCAAAGAACACGTGCCGCCTCAGCCCGGAGATGTCGAGCGCACCTACGCCGATGTCAGCAAGGCCGTTAAGGAACTTGGGTATAATCCAACCACAACAATTGAAGAGGGTCTTGCGAAATTCGTCGCCTGGCTGAGAGATGAATGTTAGAAGACATGCAGGAGTAAGCCTGAGTCTGTTCGTCAACTTTTTTTCTGTTGTGATTTGAAAATGAACAGGAGGTGCGGAAATGGCAAGCCCGGAAAACAGGGCGTCAAAACCGCGTGGCGGGATGAATTTCTTTTTTTTGATAATTTCCTTTTGGGCCGGCACGGTGGTTATGTCCTTCGAGCTGGTCGGGGCCCGGCTTCTAATGCCGCTCTTTGGTATGGGGGTCCAGGTTTGGACGGTAGTTATCGCCACGTCCCTTGCAGCACTTGCGGTTGGCTACTGGATTGGTGGTAAAATCGCTGATGCCAGGCCCTCTGTTATAACACTGGCCATGGTATTGCTTCTTGCCGCGGTTTCATTGGTTTTTGTCCGAGTCTTTGGCAGGAACATACCTGCGGCGTTCCAAAACATGTCACTTGTTGCCGGGGCATGTTGTTCTGCAATCTCGATTATAGCAGCTCCTCTTGTTCTGTTGGGGATGGTCCAGCCTGTCCTGGCTCGTCTGCTGGTCCGAACGGCCGCTCGGACAGGTACGGTAGTCGGACGCCTGATGGCGGCCGGTACCATAGGGGGCATATTCGGAACCGCGATGACTGGTTTGCTTTTGATACCGCACATAGGCTTATCAACTACTCTGTTGATCCTGGTTGTGGGGACACTGTGTGTGGGTATAGCGGCGTTGGGAAGCGCTCGGAAGT
>Ga0114919_10005350_pt1 | contig 10261 bp, 11 predicted proteins | sample BlataG_FD_88682 | JGI IMG/M metagenome (GOLD analysis project Ga0114919, IMG submission 88682) | Deep subsurface microbial communities from Black Sea to uncover new lineages of life (NeLLi) - Black_00105 metaG | ecosystem: Environmental > Aquatic > Marine > Oceanic > Sediment | place: Atlantic... | reverse complement strand
GGAACCAGGACAATGCCCCGCTTGCCCTGCCTCACCGTCTCAGCCAGCGCCTGCAGGTAAATCTCCGTCTTGCCGCTGCCGGTGACCCCGTGCAGTAAAAAGACGGCTGGTGACGTCCTCCCCGGCTGAAGCAGGCTTAACTTAATAGCTGTGAAGGCTGATTCCTGGTCGGCAGTGAGGGGTAGGGGGGATGATGTGGTGATGTTATCGTAGGCAATCGGTTCCCGCCTCACTTCAACCTGCTGAAATTCAGCGAAACCCTTGCCCACCAGGGCATCAGCTACCGCTTTGGCGCAGCCGGTCTCCTGGCTGACTTCTGCCCAGGGGAGCGGTTTTGCCTGTCGGGCTAAGAAGTCAAGGAGGGCTGCCTGCTTGTTGGCTCTTTGCTCGCGAAGCCTGGCTGCTTCCTGCCGGGCTTCACTTGCCTTCATTATTATATTAATATAAGGAACCTTCTTGGCACTTACCTTGATTGGCTCCATTTCATAGCTCCTGACCAGTAGCCCTTGTCTTACCAGTTGGGAGACGGTAGCCTGAGCCTTTTTCCTGCCCAGTTTTCTCTCAAGCTCTTTCAGTTGGGTCTTACCCTGTTTCGGGACTAGTTCAAAGGCCTGCCTCTGTCCTGGGGGAAGCGTGGATATTTCATTTAGGTCAGCGCCCGGGGTTACCGAGACCAGGGTGACTGCTTTCCGTTCGAAACCCGGCGGCAGCATTAGCGCCACAGCGTCAAAAAGGGGTGAGAGGTAGTGCTCGCTTATCCAGCGGGCTAAGGAAACCTGGGCCGGGGACAATAGCGGGTGGGGTTCGATAACGCCGATTATCTCCCTGGTATCCTCGACAGCCGGGTAGGGGCTCAGCTCTAAAACGATTCCCTGCAGTATTTTATCACCGAAGGGAACCCATACCGCCTGCCCGACGGCAAGGCTCAAGCCGGGGGGGATGGCGTAACTGAATGTCCTGCGCTGGGCTACCGGCGAATTAACGCTAACCTCGGCATATCTCATCCTGCACTCCGGTGGGCAGCTCTTAGTTACCCAGCATCAGGGGCTGTTACTGGCTGTATTAAGGCGTTATGCTCGCTTAATCCTGTTTCTGGTCCTGTTCTTCAACCTGGGCTTCGGGTTGTTCTTCAACCTGTGCTGCTGCTTGCTTCTCAACCCGGGCTTCGGGCTGCTCTTCAACCTGCGCTTCTACCTGTTCTTCGACCTGGGCTTCGGGTTGTTCTTCAATCGGCTCTTCCAGCAGTTCTTTGCCCTGTGCCTTTTTCTTGTCTACTCTTCTTTCCTTGATGCGGGCCGACTTTCCGCTGCGCTCGCGCAGGTAATAAAGCTTGGCGCGGCGTACCTTGCCGTGGCGCACGATTTCTACCTTCTCCACCAGCGGGGAATACAGCGGGAAGGTGCGCTCGACGCCAATACCCTGGAAAACGTGTCTCACCGTGAAGCTGGCACCATTACCGCCGCGCCGCAGTCGGATGACCACCCCTTGAAATACCTGGATGCGTTCCCGGCCGCTCTCCACTATCTTGGCGCTGACCTTTACCGTATCCCCGGGGGCAAGCTCCGGGATTTTGCGATTTGGTTTGACTTTGACTAAAGATTCAATGTTCATTCTCTGGACTCCCTGTTTTCACTAAGTTTTGATTTTTTTTCATCCGCTGGGGAAGATGAGGTTGATAGCTGTTCAATTAATCGTTTTTCCGCCAGAGGTAGCTCTGCCTTGTCTAACAGTTCCGGGCGACGTTCCAGGGTGCGCCGGATAACCTGCTCGTAGCGCCACCGGGCAATTCGGGCATGGTCTCCCGAGAGCAGGACATCAGGCACCGGCCAGTCCCGGTAGACGGCGGGGCGGGTGTACTGGGGGTATTCCAGTAGCCCGCTGGTGTGAGAATCATCCTGCGGCGAATCCTCCGAACCGAGTACACCGGGCAGTAGCCTGACCACGGCGTCTATCACCACCATTGCCGGCAGCTCGCCACCCGTCAGCACGTAGTCGCCGATACTAATCTCATCGGTAACCAGGTGCTCGCGCACGCGCTCGTCAACCCCTTCATAGTGGCCGCAAATAAGGATTAGGTGGCTGTATCCGGCTAGCTCCTGAGCGAGCTGCTGGGAAAAGGGGCGACCCTGCGGGGTGAGCAGGATAACGGGCAGTTCACCGCTGTCCTCTTTAAGATGGATTTCCGCGGTTACTGATTCCACCGCCTCAAAGAGGGGCTCCGGCTTGAGTACCATGCCGGCACCGCCGCCGTAAGGGTAATCATCCGCAGTGTGATGTTTATCGTGGGTGTAGTCCCGTATATTGTGCACATTGAGACTGACCAGACCTCGGTCAATCGCCCGCTGGAAAATACCAAAGCTAAACGGGAGCTGAAACATCTCGGGAAACAACGTCAGAACATCAATGCGCATTGTCCTACTCCCCCCCGACCTCCGCCGCTGCGTGCTCGGTAACCTCGCCTTTAATCATTTCCACAGCATGGGGAATGGCCGGCAGGATAACCTCAAGGCATTCCCTGACTGCTTTCGGGCTGCCAGGCAGGTTGATAATCAGGCAATTCCTCCTGACCCCGGCGACAGCCCGACTCAGTATTGCTGCCGGGGTTACGTTGAAGGTTTGAGTTCGCATCACCTCGGTGAAACCAGGCACGACTTTATCGACGATGGAGAGGGTCGCTTCGGGGGTAACGTCGCGCTGGCTTAATCCGGTGCCACCGCTGGTCAGGATGACATCCACACTGCCTTCATCAGCCCACTCAATGAGCTTACCGGCGATAGCCGACTTCTCATCCGGAATGACCTCGTACTTTACGGCGCGGCTGTCCACTGAAGACAGGACAGTCCTGATTACCTCGCCGCTTTTATCCTGGCGCTGTCCCTGCGCCCCTTTATCGCTGATGGTGAGTATACCGGCACTAAACATGACTCTCTCCCTCCGGAAACGACTTATTTTACCACACATGGGGCTCTGCGTGAAAGCGTGGGGTCAGGTGGGTGACGTGGTGATAATTTTTGGCGAACTGTCTTTTCATACCGCGTTTTTTGAGAAAATTGTGATTTTTGGCTTGGGAAGAATGGCGGAAAACCCCAAAAATTAAGAATTATCAGGGAAATTTGAGGAAAATTTGGAAAATTCTTCCCAAAAGACTTGACAAAAGGGGGGGTGTGTGTTGTAGAATGGCGCAAAGTGGTGAATTGTGGTGAATAGTGGGGATATAGGTTGAGTTATGTTTTACGGTGAGTTCGACTATAAGCTTGATGAGAAGGGCAGGGTAACCGTACCGCCCCGATTCCGTAACGCTTTTAAGGACGGAGTGGTCTTGACGCCGGGGCAGGAGCCCTGCATCATCGCCTATACCTTGTCGGAATGGAAGAAGTTGGCTGCTGAGCTTACCGGCGGTTCGGTGGCACCCACCAGCAAGTTGAGACGGCTGAACCGGGCTATTTTTGGCACTGCTTTTAGTACTCATATTGACGGGCAGGGTAGGGTTGCTCTGCCAGTGCCCCTGCGGGATTATTCGGCTATCGAGGAAGATGTAGTTGTTGCTGGAGCCAATAACTACCTGGAGATATGGAGCAAGGACCAGTGGGAGGAAGAAAAGGCCGTTAGCCAGGAACAGGCCTGGCAGATTATCGAAAGCCTGGAAAAACGCTGAGGAGTTCATTATGACGACTTCCAGCCATGCCCCGGTTCTTCTCAATGAAGCTGTTAGCGCACTGAATGTCCAACCAGGGGGGCGCTATATTGACTGCACCCTTGGTGGTGGTGGACATGCTGCTGCTATCCTGGAGCATAGCTCGCCCGGCGGGCAGTTGTTGGGCATTGATGCTGACCCTGAAGCTATCAAACTGGCCAACGCCAGGCTCGATGACTACCGTGATTCCATCCTGCTGGTTAATGAGAACTTCGTTAATTTACAGGCTACCTGCATCAAATATGACTTTTTCCCGGTGCATGGCATCCTGCTTGACCTGGGTCTCGCTTCCTTTCATCTTAATGGGAGCGGCCGCGGCTTCAGCTTCCAGCGTAATGCGCCCCTGGATATGCGGTTTGGTCCCGGCCAGGAGGTTACTGCCGCTGATATTGTTAACAATTACTCTGAGGCTGAGCTGAATCACCTTATTCGTGACTATGGTGAGGAGGGCTTTAGCCATCGGATAGCCCGCCGCATTGTGCAGGAGCGCCCGATAAAAACTACCCTCCAACTGGCTCATCTGATAGAGCAGGTTATTGGCCGGCGCCGGGGCAGGATTCACCCGGCCACCAGGACCTTTCAGGCGCTGCGAATCGCGGTGAATCATGAGCTTGAGTACCTGGAGGTGGCTCTAAAACAGGCGGTTGAGCTCCTTGGCTTTGAGGGCAGGCTGGTGGTAATCAGCTATCACTCACTTGAAGACCGCATAGTCAAGCAGTTTATGCGGCGGGAAGCAAAGAACTGTATTTGCCCCCCGGGTACACCGGCCTGTATTTGCGGACATCAAGCCAGCCTGAGGTTGGTCAACAGGAGGGTTATCACGCCTTCTGAGATGGAGATAAAGCATAATCCGCGCAGCCGTAGCGCCAAATTAAGGGCCGCCGAGCGCGTTATTACTCAGGGTGGCAGCTATGTCACTGCTGAGGAGTCTGGTTTCGGGGTTATGGCTGATGCTGCCGGGTGGCGAAGGCCGGCGTTACTGAGAAAGATACGGCTGGTCTTTTCCATGTCCTGATTTTTCGGAGAGCAGTCAAAGGAGGGCTGTAAAAATGTAAAAGTCGATATAGCAAAGACGGAGTCAAAGTCCAGTTAATAAGGAGGGCAGATGAAAAAGCGAAATGTTATCGCTTCTATTGATGTTGGTACCACCAAGATATGTACCATCGTGGCTGATGCTAATGAAGAGGGTGGTATCCGAGTCGTCGGGGTGGGTATCGCCCCGTCCCGGGGATTACACAAGGGCTTGGTGGTCAACATTGGTGAAGCCAGAGAATCAATTCGTGAGTCGGTTCATAGAGCCGAACAAGCCAGCAACTACAAGGTAGAATCAGCCTATGTTGGCGTCACCGGGAGGCATGTCAGCTCGCTGAATAACCGCGGGGTAGTGGCTATTACGCGGAATGACCGTGTGGTACGCCCCGATGACCTGAGGCGAGTCCTTGCCTCTGCCCAGAGTGTTAAAACTGCTGATGACCGAAGGCTGCTGCATGTTATACCGCGGAACTACGCCGTTGATGGCCAGAGTGGAGTTATGAACCCGGTAGGGATGCATGGCTTCCGACTTGATGTGGAGACACATGTCATCACGGCTGCGGTAACCTCCGTCCAGAACCTGGTAAAGTGTATCCGCAGCATTGGCATCGATATTGAGGACCTTATCCTTGAGCCTCTGGCCAGTAGCGAGGCGGTATTAACGGAGGACGAAAAGCAGGTGGGGGTTATCCTGGCTGACATAGGCGGCGGGACCACGGATGTGGCGGTGTTTAGGGATGGCAGCATCTGGCATACCTCCATTCTACCGGTAGCCGGCTATCAGCTCACCCGGGACATTTCCATAGGACTGGGGCTGCCATTTGATGTTGCCGAAGAGATGAAGAAAAAGTACGGCAGCGTCATGCCAGTGTATGAGTCCAAAGTGGAAACTAGCACCGAAATGTCACAGGATGGCCACGGTGTCTCCTACCGGGACCTGTGCGACATTATCCGGGCTCGAGTCGAGGAAATCATGAAGCTTATCCTGCTTGAGATGCCGAACTCTGAGTATGAAACGATGATTCCGGCCGGGTTGGTGCTTACCGGCGGTAGCTCCAATCTTGCTGGTACGGCGGCACTGGGGCGCGAGCTGCTCCGGCTCCCGGTGAGGGTAGGCACTCCTACTGATATTTCTGGCATTGCCGATGTACTTCGTGACCCGGCCTATGCTACCAGTGTGGGTCTCCTGCTCTGGGGGTCAAAGCACGAAGGTACGCAGAACTGGAGGTCAGGGTCGTTTGGCTCAGCTTTGCGCCACTTAGCTTTCCGGCTAGGGAGGCTGTTCCGTTAAGGGATACCAGAAAGAATAGACTCTCGTTAATTCGTAGCAAAAGGAGGAGGAGATGGCAAAATCAACTTTTGTGGCTAATCCAGCCAAAATTAAGGTTATCGGACTAGGTGGTGGTGGCTGCAATGCAGTAACCCGCATGGTCAGAGAAGAAATCCTTGGCGTAGATTTTATTGCGATGAATACTGATGCTCAGGCTCTGGCTATTTGTGAAGCCCCGAATCTCATCCAGCTTGGGGAAAAGCTAACTAAGGGGCTGGGTGTTGGCGGCGACCATACCCTAGGTCAGCGGGCGGCTGAGGAGAGCCGTGAAGAACTCAAGGAGATTGTTTCCGGGGCTGACATGGTATTTATCACCGCGGGAATGGGTGGTGGTACTGGCACCGGTGCTGCTGGGGTTATCGCTGAAGTAGCCAAGCAGAGCGGCGCGCTCACCATCGCCGTGGTCACCAAACCATTCGACTTTGAAGGCGCCCATCGCTGTCAGGTGGCCGACGATGGCATTACCCACTTATTGGGTAAGGTTGACACCCTGATTATTATCCCCAATGACCGCCTGCTGGCCCTCTGTGACCAGAAGACGGGCGTGGATAGTGCTTTCCGGTTGGCCGACGATGTGCTGAGGCACGGTGTTCAGGCGATTGCTGAGGTAATTACCACCCCCGGGATGATTAATCTTGACTTTGCTGATGTTAAGGCAGTAATGAAGGATGCTGGTCCGGCCTGGATGTCCATGGGCAGGGGCTCAGGTCAGAACCGTGCCAGCGATGCAGCCAAGGAAGCCCTGGCCAGTCCGTTGCTGGATGTTTCCATTGACGGGTCAAAGGCAGTGCTGTTCAATGTTGTCGGCGGTAGTAGTCTTACCCTGTATGAGGTTAATCAGGCCGCTGATGTCATCAAACAAGCCGTGGCTCCTGAGGCTAATATCATTTTCGGGGTAGCTCATGACTCGACTATGGAGAATGAAATTAGGATTACCCTGATTACCACCGGGTTCACTGCCAAGCTGGCGCCGACCGGAACCGATGAGGATGAACTTGCCCAGATGCTCAAGGGCTTGAAGAGTGAAGAAGAGCTGGACATGCCTTCTTTCCTGCGCCGTCCGCTCTACAGTCACCGTCGTCAGCCAGTGCCTCCGGCCACCCAGTCAATAAAGACACCGGCCAAGACATCAGCGCAGACTTCGCTCTTTTAGGGTTCCTGGTGCCTTCATCCTTTAGAGGGTGATTTAACAACAGAAGAAGCGTGGCCAGGTTGGGACGATAAAACATGGGGATGTGCCGTGTTTAGTGGAGATAATTAATATGACTGCCTGAGGCGGGGTATACTGCCGTGTCTTCAACTATTAAAATACACAGGCAAAGCAGGAAGGGGACCATCGGTAACGAGATGAGGTTAGGGGTTTGCCCGTACTGCGGCAAAAGGGGGCTTTACAATATCTCTCGCAAGTACGGGCGCTGCCAGTGCTGTGGTCTATACCGGGTACTTTGGCCCTGGTAGAGCCTTAGTATGGTCAGGATAAGGGCGGTAGTGGTTCAGGACTGCTAGGCCTTTTTACTTGTCGTCGCTGGTCTTCATCATTAATGCTATTATTGACAATTCCATTGGCAGCGGTTATCCTATTTGTTGTTGAGAAATTAAACAGTGGGGAAGTGTTGGTTTGTCTACCACTAGCCGGGTAGACATTAATCTTTAAGATGCTTTATACTGAGGATGCGAGTAATTGCGGGTAAGGCGAAAGGACACCGGCTCAAGTTCCCTAAAGGGACAACAACTCGTCCGGCGACGGATTTAGTCCGTGGAGCGATTTTTTCCATTTTAAATGCCATTGTTGTTGACTGGGCGCAGGTGCTGGACGTGTTTTCCGGTAGCGGCGCCCTGGGTATTGAGGCGTTAAGCCGGGGTGCTGGCTGGGTGGACTTTATTGAACGCGAGCCGCGATGTTGTGATATAATTAGAGAAAATTTGGAGAAAACGAAGCTGGCGGCGCAGGCTCACGTTTATTGCTGTAGCGCTGTCAAAGCACTCTCTTTCCTTGATAAGGAGTACAACGTCATACTGATGGACCCACCCTATTCTGATTTATCTATAGGTAATCTGATAACACAACTGGCAACCTCGGGACTGGTCGGGACAAACTCAGTGGTCGTGGTGACACACTCTCCCCGCTTGACTTTAGATTCAAACTACGCTACATTAAACCTCGTTAAAGAACACCGTCATGGTGATAGTTGTATCGCAATCTATCAGAAGGAGAGCAGAAATTGACGATTGCTGTCTATCCCGGCTCTTTTGACCCGATAACCAACGGGCATATTGATATTACCACCAGGGCTGCCCGGCTCTTTGAGAAGATAATCATCGCTGTCTCCGAAACCACGGGCAAGCAACTCTTTTTCAATACCGAGGAGAGGGTGGATTTAGCCAGGCAAGCCGTAGCCCATCTGCCCAATGTTGAGGTGGTATCTTTTAATGGACTTATGGTTGATTTTGCCCGGCAGGTAGGGGCTAAAGTTATGGTGCGTGGGCTGAGAATGAGTGCCGACTTTGAGCGAGAGTTTGAGATGGCAATGATGAATAAAAAATTAGACCCTGGCCTGGAACTGGTTTGTTTCATGACCAGCCAGGAGTATCAGTTCCTTAGCTCCAGCCTGCTCAAGGAGGTAGCCAGCCTGGGAGGTGATACCACCAGTCTCGTTCCCGCACACGTCGCTCAGGCTATCAGGCAGAAAGCCAAGGGGGGAAATTAACGATTATTAAGACCGAGAAAGACGGTTAACAACTCGTTCTCAGGGGAAAAACAGGAGGTATTTTAGATGGCGTATAAGATTACCGATGAGTGCATTAGCTGCGGTGCCTGTGAACCGGAATGTCCCAATGAAGCGATCAGCGAAGGGGAAACAATCTATGTAATTGACCCTGATAAGTGCACCGAATGTGTTGGTGCCTACGAATCCTCTAAGTGTGCTGAAGTTTGCCCGGTTGATTCCTGTGAGGCAGACCCGGACCATACGGAAAGCCGCGAGCAGCTACTGGAAAAGTGGAAAAAGCTGCATCCAGGTGAGACCCCGGCTACCAGCTAACATTAGTCCAACACCAGGGATTAGCTGGTACTGTGTCAGTGCCTTCCGCTGCCTGTCTGTTACTGGAAGAAAGAGCGGATGGTATCAAACTCATCAGGCAGCAGAGCCAGTATCAGCGGGAACTGGTTCAGTAACAGGGTTGCTAGAGCGGAGTCGTTAAACGTCTCTCCTACCCCCAGGAACTTAGCCCAGATGGCTAACAGGGCGCCACAGAAGATGACGCCCAGCAAAAGACCAAAGATAGCGCCGCCAAGGCGGTTGACCCAGCCCAGCAGCACCAGGGAAACCAGCCACTTTAACACCGAGGCGAGTACTGCGGCAATTATCATTACCACAATCAGGATAATGGCGAAGGCAACGATGTTAGCCACGTTGGCCTGAGAAATAAAGGTTAGCTGCTCGCCGAGGGCCTGATGGTACTGCCCGGCCAGTATTACCCCCACGATTACCCCGACCAGGGATAAGACAGCCTTGATGAGCCCTGCCTTAAGTCCGATGAAGGTAGGGATGGCAATCAGCACTATAATAACGATGTCAAGCCAGTTCATGGTTGATTAGCCTCACATTAGGTATTACCGTATTATATTACCCGTAGTGCAGGGCGTCAATAGGATTTAACCTGGCGGCTCTCATTGCCGGGTATGTACCGGAGAGAAGGCCGATAATAACGGAGACGCTAACTGCCAGTAAGATAATATCCGCGGATACTACCGAATCAAGTGGAAATCCCATTTGGGTGGCTATTAGTGATATTCCAACCGCTGCCAGCCAGCCGCCAATGATGCCGAGAATACCACCAACGAAACTGATTGACGCTGCTTCAAAGAGGAATTGAAGCAGGATGTCACGCCGTTTGGCACCAACGGCTTTACGCAGACCTATTTCCCTGGTTCGCTCGGTTACGGATACGAGCATGATGTTCATAATCCCGATGCTGCCCACTAACAGTGAAATGCCGGCAATTGCGCCAAGGAACAGGGTGAGTACGCCTGTTATCTGTGTCATAATGCCCAGTACCTGCTCCATGCTGATAACGGCAAAATCGTCATCATTGCCCTCGGCGATGTGATGGCGTCTCCTCAGCAGGTCGGTAATATCCTCGGTGACAAAGTTAGCCATGTCCATGCTGGCTATCTTGACGCTGATTGACTGGATGGATTCTTC
>Ga0114919_10005349_pt1 | contig 10262 bp, 8 predicted proteins | sample BlataG_FD_88682 | JGI IMG/M metagenome (GOLD analysis project Ga0114919, IMG submission 88682) | Deep subsurface microbial communities from Black Sea to uncover new lineages of life (NeLLi) - Black_00105 metaG | ecosystem: Environmental > Aquatic > Marine > Oceanic > Sediment | place: Atlantic... | reverse complement strand
GTCCTCTGTCCTCATTTTGCTGCCACACTCATAAGGTAACTCGTCAACACCCGCACTCCGAATCCGCTTGAGCCTTCGGCTGAATATTCCGTCGCCCTCTCGAAAAGCTCCGTACCTGCGATATCCAGATGTGCCCATTTTTTCTCGCCGACAAACTGTCTCAAAAAAGCGGCTGCCGTGCACGCACCGCCCCACTTATTGCCGATATTTTTCAGGTCTGCTATCTTGCTCTTCATCTCTTTTGCATACTCATCCCCGCTCGGCATAGGCCAGACATTTTCGCCGCTGTCATCTGCCGCCCTTTGCAGTTGTTTTATCAGTCTTTTATCGTTACCCATCAGGCCTGCCTTATGGCTGCCAAGCGCGACCTTGCACGCGCCGGTCAATGTCGCTATATCAATGATAACGTCGCAGTTTTCCTTAACAGCGTAGTGGAGCGCATCGCACAATATCATCCTTCCCTCGGCGTCGGTATTCTGGACCTCAACCGTTTTACCGCTGAAAGTCGTAATAATGTCACCCGGACGATAGCTTGTACCGCTCGGCAAATTCTCCGCAGCGGGAATTATCCCGACGACTCTGGCGCCCAATCCCAGTCCTGCCGCCGCTTTCATTATGCCTAACACCGCCACGCCGCCCGTTTTATCTAACTTCATCTGGTCCATATTTTCTGCAGGCTTAATACTTATCCCGCCGGAATCGAATGTTATCGCTTTACCGACCAGGCCAACCGTGGGAACTTGTGGGCCGACTCGGCTCGCTGGAGTATATCTCAGCACTATCAGCCGGGGCTTATTTTGCGAGCCGGAACCTACTGCTAATATCCCGTTCATCCCTTTTGCTGCCAATTGTTTTTCGTCAAAAACCGTACAGCTTAAGCTCTTGAATCCGCGGGCCAGCTCCTTTGCAGCCGCTGCCAATTTGGCCGGATTTATTACGTTCGCCGGACGGTTCATCAATGTCCTTGCATAGCTTTGCGCTTTGCCGATAACGGCACCGCTCGAAAGTCCCTTCTTTAACCTTCTTGTTTTAGACGAATCGGAATCTATCACCTCGACGCCGAGTCGGCCCAATCGCCCGTCTTCGCTCTTGGTAACATACTCATCATACCGATAGCTGCCGAAATATGTCCCTTCAGCCATGGCCTGTCCCATCGTCCCTAAGTCAAACCGTCCGCCGAAGGCCTTGTGCAGCCCCAGGCTGATAGTTTCCGCTTTCATTGATACCGCCTTATTGGCCGTGTTGGCCGCCGCCTTGCGGATGGTATCCAGAGTCGTCTTTTTCCTTTCGCCTAAGCCGACCAGCAGTATGCGCTTGGCGCCTATATTACCATTACCGTAAACTATTGCGCTGGTTCCTTCCTTTCCCTTGAAATCGCCTGATTTAATCAATCGCTCAATCGCACCATCGAGTTTCCTGTCCAGTTCTGCGCTCACTTTGTCTAATCTTTGGGCGTCGCTGAATTGACCCAGCGCAAGCAGCTCTGTTTCGCATTTGCCGAAATCAACCGTTCGCGCCCTTACCTCGACTTCAATAATCTCTCTCATCTTTTTTACCCATTCACTGTTTACTTGTTTTTGTTCTTGGCCCTATGCCGGAGATAGCTTTCGACAAAGCCACCGAGTTCGCCGTCTAATACCGCGTCCACGTTGCCCGTCTGAAACTTGGTGCGATGGTCTTTAACCATTCTGTATGGCTGCAGCACATAGCTTCGTATCTGATTTCCCCAGGCGATTTCGCCCTTCTCGCTATACAGTCTCGCCAGCTCAGCGTCGCGTTTTTGCTGTTCGAGCATATATAATTTTGCCTTCAGCACCTTCATCGCCTGCGACCGGTTTTTATGCTGGCTTCTTTCGTTTTGGCATTGCACCACGATACCGGTCGGCTCATGTGTAATCCGCACTGCTGAGCTTACCTTATTGACATGTTGCCCGCCGGCCCCGCTGGCGCGGTAAAAGTCAATACGCAAATCGTCTTCATTTATTTCAATATCGGCATCGTCATCGAATTCAGGAATACAATCCACCGCCGCAAAACTCGTATGTCGCCGCTTATTTGAATCGAACGGACTTATCCGTACAAGCCGATGCACACCCGTCTCGCACGACAGTTTCCCGTACGCAAAAGGCCCGCTCACACCCAATGTTATCGAACGGATTCCCGTCTCTTCTCCCGGCGTAATATCGAGCTCCCGGAACTTGTATTTGTTTTTTTCGAAGTATCGGCTGTACATTCGAAGAAGCATATTGGCCCAATCGCAGCTTTCTGTACCCCCGGCCCCCGCGTGAATACTGAAGAAGCAGTTCTTCACATCGTCCGGCCGGGACAGCAGACCCGACAATTCGATTTGCTCACACTTTTTTATCAGGTTTGCAAGGTCATTTTCTAATTGTATCAGCTCGTCCTCATCTGACTCAGCCTCAGCCAGCTCGAACAGCTCTCTCAGGTCTTCGGCCTCGTGCTGGATTTCTTCCACCGGCTCAATCACTGATTTAAGGGTGCTTAGTTGGGAGACTACCGATTGGGCTGTTTCCGGATTGTCCCAGAACCCCGCACCGTACATCTTATTTTCCAGCTTTCCAAGGGCGGTTTTCTTATTAGACAAGTCAAAGCCAGTCCCGGATTTTTTCAATCCGGGCCGTTAGCTTTTGTATCGCCGTCTTCAATTCAACTGCTTCCATATATTCTGTCCTCTATCTTCTCTCCTCTGTCCTCTGTCTTCTTGTCCTTATACCACATCCCCAAATGCTATGCAACTTGTCATTTTATCATATCGGGTATTATTATTCGTTTAGCCGTCGCCGGCACGGCGACGCAAGAAACCGTCATTCCGAGCGGAGCGCAGCGCAGTCGAGGAATCTAATGAAAATTGTCATTGCGAGGCCTGCGAAGTCCCGCACCAATTAGGCGCGAGCCTAAGCTCAATTGGTGCGGGATGGCAATCTCAAAAAAATGTTTACCGCCCCAAATCCATTTGGGTCTTCGTTTTTTACATACTTTGTGAAACCACGATTATTTCAACATAAATTACTAAAGAACCCATAAGCCGCCATCTTGGCAATAATCGGCATTCTAAATTTTCAATTCCTTCCACCTGATTAGTTCCTGTTGCGGAAACAACATTTGTCATTCCCGCGCAGGCGGGAATCCAGTTTTTAGGCCATAGACCCCTGCTTTCGCAGGCTGACATTGCCAATTTCGGCTTTCCGCAACAGGAACTGATTAACAACTCACCAATTAACCACTCACTAATTGCGCCTTATCCAAATGCCCTAATAGATAATCCTTCTCCGGCCCGCCAAGATGCTCCCACGGCAGAACCTCATCACGCCCGAATTCTCTCTCTGCGAGCTTTTCAACATCCATTCCGAACTTCTCAAACGCCTTTTGCCAGAGCGTATAGTCGAAGCACTCGGCCCACAAATCGAACCTCGCACCATTCCGCCACGCCGTTTCGATAACGTCGCACAGCCGCCTGTCGCCTCTGCCCATCGCCGACTCCAGTACGCTGAGCTCTATATTGTGGAACTTGAACTGCAAAAATCTTGCACGAAGTTTTCTTTTCTCGTCCAGTATTATCTTTTTTGCCTGCTCGAAATACGATTTCGGTTTTTGCCCGAGCCACCCGAACGGCGTATGCGCCTTTGGAACGAGCCAGCTTATGGTAATGTTGATTTGGCCTGTCTTCCCGTCAACCTTTTTACGAACTTTCGCCAATTGAAACGACAGATGCACAATTTGTTTTACATCTTCTTCGCTTTCACCGGGCAGACCGACCATAAAGTATAGTTTCAATCGCTGCCACCCGGCTCGGTAAGCCGCCTCCGCCGCTGCAAACAGGTCCTCATCTTTAAGCGGCTTATTGATAATCTGCCTTAGTTTTTCACTGGCCGATTCAATCGCGATTGTCAGCCCGCTTTTTCTAACCGAGCTCAATGATTCAGCAAGTCCCGCTATCGCTGATTGCTCAACCCGAAGACTCGGCAGTGACAGCCCGACGTATTTATCTCGAAAGTATGCCTGCAGCCCGCCGACTAATTCTTCGAGCTTCGGATAATCTGCGGTTGACAGACTCAGCAGGCTGACCGTATCGAACCCCGTTGCCTCGTAGCAGGCCTTTGCAATATCTATAATTCTTTCGACACTGCGGCATCGAATTGGTCTCCTGCAGAAGCTCGCCTTGCAAAACCTGCATCGCCCCGGACAGCCGCGCATAATCTCAACGCTCACTCGTTCATGAACAGCCTTGGTAAACGGAACTATCGGCCGAAGCGGGGCGGCGGCGTTTTCAAAATCCTCCACCACCGCATTTTTGAATCCACGCCGCAGCTCAGGCATAATCGACTGAAACGATTTTATCTTTGCTCCGTCATATTCAAACTCATACAGGCACGGAACATAAGCCCAATCGAATTTTTGCGCAGCAGCAAACAGGATTTCTCTTTTTGTTGCCCCAGACCCGTTAGAAATCTTCCCTCTTTTTTGGAAATTGCCCGTTCTCGAATTTCTAACGGGGCCACCCTGTTTTTGGCCCTTAACTAACTCGACCAGCTTAACAACGGTTTCTTCACCCTCGCCGAGCACAAACAGGTCAACGAACTCAGCTAAGGGTTCACAGCAGTTTGTCTGCCCGCCTCCTGCTATCACCAATGGCTCGTTTTCGCTTCTATTACTGCTGCGGACATTCAGGCCGCCAAGGTCGAGCATATTAAGAACATTGCTGTAGCACAGTTCGTTGGTTAAGCTAAAGCCGACGATATCAAAACTTTTTAGTGGTGCTTTCGATTCCAGACTAAACAGTGCAATCTTTTTCTCGCGTAGTATTTTTTCAGCGTCAATCCACGGCGCAAAAACTCGTTCAGCGGCCACACCTTCCATTTTGTTGATAACATCGTAAACAATCATCAGCCCTGAATAACTCATCGCCACTTCGTAAACATCCGGAAAGCACAGCGCGACCGTCAGGCTGCATTGCGACGCCTCTTTTTTGATTTGATTTATCTCACCGCCGATGTATCTGCTCGGCCTGCGAACAAATGGCAGAAACTCACGCTCTACGCGCTCGGACAATATCGTTACTTCTTTCTTATTCACAACGGCATTATAAATTGATTACTGATTATTTTCTATTGATTATTGTCCGGTTATCCATTACCAATTACCAGTTACCAATTACCAATTGTTATGTGTCGAAAGGTGTTTATGAAAAAGAAAAGTCGTCGGCTTGCAATTGACATTATTGTCGTCCTCTCTTTGCTTGCGGTCATATATTTTTCCTGGCCTAAGAAGCGTATCGAGGCCGATAGTGGCTATCGCCTGGTTATGGGGACATTCGCCCATCTCAAGGCCGTCTCTTATGACACGGACACGGCAAAGAAATGTGTCGAGACCGCTTTTACAGAAATTCGAAAAGTTGATGACCTGATGAGCGGTTATAAAAGCGACTCGGAAATAAGTAAGGTGAGCCGGGACGCATTCAAACGGCCGGTCAAAGTCAGCAGCGCGACATTCGAGGTCTTGCAGAAAAGCGCCGAATTTAGCAGACTTTCAGAAGGCGCGTTTGATATAACAATTGGGCCGCTCACCGAGCTTTGGCGTTCGGCAGCCGAGGCAAATTCCGTCCCCACCGATGCCGAGCTTGAGCAGGCCCGCTCGAAAGTCGGCTACGAAAAACTCTTCCTCGACGCGAACGAATTGACTGTGCGGTTCGCCGTTGACGGTATGAAGCTGGATTTAGGCGGCATAGCGAAAGGATACGCAATCGACAGGGCAATTGAGGCAATGCAAACAGGTGGGGCTATCGGCGGAATGGTCGATGTCGGCGGTGACATTCGATGCTTTGGACTGCCCCGCCAGGACAGAGACACCTGGCGAATCGGACTGCAGAACCCCACACAAATCGAAGACGGAGGAACAAATCACGTTGTTGGTGCAGGTCAGGTTTTGCTCGTCTTGAAATTGGAAAACGCCGCCGTTGCTACAAGCGGAGGGTATCGGCGGTTCCTTTTGATAGAAGGCAAAAAATATAGCCACATCATGGACAGGAGGACAGCGGCCGGAGCGGAGGCTTTGTCAAGCGTAACTATTATTTCGCAAAACGCAATTGATGCCGACGCCCTGGCGACTGCGGTCAGCGTCATGGGAGCTGAAAAAGGAATTGCCTTAATCGAGAAAACACCAAAAACCGAGGCAATTCTTATAACTCCGTCACCCGAATATCAGCTTATCAAGACCACCGGCGCTGAAAAATATATAAAACCGGATTCCCCCGTTACCGAGTGACAAGCTGCGAAGGTTTTGGTAGTATAGCCATTATGGAAATGGTTCAAAAATATTGCCTCTCTCAGTCGGAAGACATCAATGGTTGAACAATGCAGGAACGTTATGACGCTCAATTTTGAATGAAACCGGACTTTGTAAATTTATTTAATACTGGAGGTATATATGGTTCGCAAAAGAAAATCATGGTTTGTTTGGTCCAATTCTGGAATTGTCATAGTGCTTTTGTTGGCAATTTGGCCCGCTGCACTTTGCCCGGCCTCAAAGCGCGCAGTTGACCCTTATTCTCAAAACCGCAAGCTCGGACGCGGCGTAAACATCATCGGCTACGACCCTATATGGCGCTCAATGGACAGGGCACGCTTTAAGGCAAGCTATTTCCGAATGATTAAGGACGCCGGCTTTAGCACCGTGCGAATCAATCTGCATCCTTTTCGTCACATGGACCCGGATAACAATTACGCCCTCCGTGATTCCTGGTGGAAGGTTTTGGACTGGGCCGTCGAGAATGCCTTAAAAAGCGACCTAATGCTCATACTGGATATGCACGAATTCGGTGCAATGGGCAAAGAGCCGGAGCAAAACAAGGACAGGTTCCTGGCATTTTGGCGTCAAGTTTCCGAACGGCTAAAGGATGCGCCTGACAACGTCCTCTTCGAGATACTCAACGAGCCCAGCCGAAAACTGACTGCCCAAATGTGGCATAAGTATTTCCGTCAGGCACTGGCCATCATCCGCAGGACAAATCCGACCCGCACCGTCATCATCGTCCCGGCCCATTACAATTCCATCGGCCAGCTCCACACGTTGGACCTTCCCGAAGACGACCGCAGCATCATTTTGACTGTCCACTACTACTCACCTATGGACTTCACCCATCAGGGCGCCTCCTGGGCAGGCCGAAAAGATAAGACCGGCGTTGAGTGGAAGGGGACTGATGAAGAAAAAGCGGCCGTCGAACGCGATTTCGCTAAGGCTCAGGCCTGGGCAAAGGAGCACAAAAGGCCCGTCTTCCTCGGCGAGTTCGGCGTCTATGACAAAGCGCCGTTGGAATCTCGCCTGCGATATCTAAAGTTTGTAACTCGCACAATGGAAAAATTCGGCTTCAGCTGGGCGTATTGGCAGTTTGACAGTGACTTCATCCTGTATGACGTCCGCAAAGAGAAATGGGTTGAGCCTGTCCGCGATGCACTAATACCAAATTAACAGCATATCCGAATAACCCTTCGGGTTTGTCATTGCGAGGAGCGAAGCGCTGAAAGTCCGGCCCCTGGACGGAACGAAGCAATCTCGATTTTCGAGCGTTTGAGATTGCCACGGCCTTTCAGGCCTCGCAATGACAGGGATTCACAAAAGTTATTCGGATAGGCGCTAAGCAAGCCGCAAACTTGTATCTGCTGTATGCCGGTCACAATTGCTATTCTTTATTGTTTGCGATTGCAGCTTTTTTCGCTGCTCTCGGCGGCGGGGCCGATTTGCCGACATAGATAATTACGCCCGTAGGACATTTCTCAAAAGCCGTTTCGGTTTCCTCGGTACGCTCGTATTTTTCGTAAGCTAAACGCGCCAGGTTGTCCTCCACTGTAAATTGCTCGCTCTTTTTCGCACAGATGCCGCAGCCGATACACCCGACTTTGCACATCCCCCTTGTGCTCTTGCCGGCCTCTTTACTGCTGCACGCCACTGTCATCATATTGTCCTGGCTGAAAGGAACCATTTCAATCAGATTGCGAGGGCAGGTTCTTGAACACGCGCCGCAGCCGGTACATTTCGCATAGTCAACGGTGGCCAGACCATCAATGATGTCAAGGGCATCGAACCTGCAGGCTAATATGCAGTCCCCGAACCCGAGGCAGCCGAATTTACACGCCTGAACATTGGCCAACGCATTTGCGGCTGTGCACGTTGCTATCCCCTGGTATTTCGCATAATATGTTTTGTCCGCGGTCTGCGCACGGCAGTGCACTATCGGCCTTTCAGAAGGGCCGGAATCGCTGATTTGAAGGTTCAGTATACCTGCGATTTTAGCTGTTGTTTCTGCTCCGCCCGGTGCGCATCTGCCGAGCAGCTCCGGATTTTCTGAAACTCCTTTCGCATATTGAGCACAGCCGGCAAAACCACAGGCACCGCAGTTAAGATTTGGCAGGGCCTGCTGGATTTGCTCGATTTTCGGGTCCACTTCGACCTTCAGCTTTACGCTCGCAATCAGAAGCACAACCGCAAAACCGCTTCCCAAACCCAGCATAGTCAGACCGGCCGGCCACGCGATGTTCCATAATTCAAAATAATTCATTGTTCGTTGTCCGTTTTTCGCTGTCTTGTAACTACGAGCTCATAACTAGTATCTGTTGCGGAAACAACATTTTGTCATTCCCGCGAAAGCGGGAATCCAGTTTTTAGGCCATAGACCCCTGCTTTCGCAGGGGTGACATTGTCGGCTTTCGCTTTCCGCAACAGGAACTAACTACGAGCTATATCATCTTATCATTCCCGCAAAACCCATAAACGCCAACGTAAGCAGGCCCGCGGTAATCAACGTAATCGGCGCACCTTTCAGGCACTTCGGCACGTCCGCCAGATTCAGGTTTTCACGGATACCGGCCATAATGCAAATGGCCATTGTAAAGCCGATGCCCGCTCCGAAGCTAAGCACTACTGCTTCGGGCAGATTGTCGATACCCCAGAGGTGTATAAACAGGCACAGTCCTAAGATTGCGCAGTTGGTTGTAATTAGCGGCAGAAATATCCCGAAGCTCTCGTACAGGCTGGGGAAAAATTTGCGCACATACATCTCCACAAGCTGAACGGCGCCGGCTATGACCAATATAAAGCACACATATCGCGTAACTTCAAGGCCCGTTGGCATCAGAATCATGTGGTCAATCAGCCACGTCAGCGTCCCGCTCAGTGTTACAACAAACGTTACCGCCATACCCATTCCGAAGGCCATATCGATTCGGCCGGATACCCCGAGATAGGGACATATCCCCAGAAACTTCGTAAACACGAGGTTATTAATCAAAACGATGGATATAAATCCCAAAAGCAGCGTATTAAGTGTACCCATTATTGCGTACCTCGTATTATGTCATTCCCGCGAAACTTGTCCTGAGCGAAGTCGAAGGAGCGGGAATCCAGTTTTTAGTCATCGAGAGCCCCAGCTTGTCGGGGCGCGGCAATCTCGTTTTGAATTCTACCCTTTAAGTTTTTCCCTTTTTGCTGGCTGCGTTCACAAGTCCGAGCAGCAGCCCTAAAGTTATAAACGCTCCAACAGGCATGCTCATCGCGGCCCACGGAACAAACCAATCAGGCATAACTTTTGCCTCGAATATCATCCCTGTCGATAACAGCTCCCTTACGCCCGCCAGAACGCACAATGTTAATGTAAAGCCCACACCCATTCCAACTGCATCGATAATACTTACCAGAATGTTGTTCTTACTGGCGCACGCCTCAGCTCGGCAGATGATTATGCAGTTGACGATAATCAAGGGGACATAAGGCCCTAACGTCTCGCTCATTACAGGCTGGTATGCCTTCAAAAACAGGTCCGCTATCGTAACAAAAGTGGCTATTGTCAGCGTAAACATCAGGATTCGCAGGTGTGGTTTGAGAAGATTGCGCATCAGGCTGACCACGATGTTACTGCACACTAATACAAAGATGACACTAAGCCCCATAGTCAGGGCCGGCTTGACCGCCGCCGTCACCGCCAGTGTCGGGCACATCCCGAGCAGAAGCCGAAACACCGGGTTCTCACGCCACAGTCCTGCTAACAGCGTTTCCTTATAAATACCTGCGGTTGCTTCACCCTTATTTGTCATTACCGAAAAGGCCCTTCCTTTGCATTTCTTCCTTAACTTCTTTGACATAGTGATTGATTATCTTGACAACCGCTTCGCTGCTTATTGTAGCTCCGCTTATCGCAAGGATTTTATTGTCCCTTGCTTCGCCTGACTTGATAACCTCGAGTTTTGCTGCGG
>Ga0114919_10005348_pt1 | contig 10263 bp, 8 predicted proteins | sample BlataG_FD_88682 | JGI IMG/M metagenome (GOLD analysis project Ga0114919, IMG submission 88682) | Deep subsurface microbial communities from Black Sea to uncover new lineages of life (NeLLi) - Black_00105 metaG | ecosystem: Environmental > Aquatic > Marine > Oceanic > Sediment | place: Atlantic... | reverse complement strand
GAAAGACAAGATGATGCTGAAAGGGCAATTCTGGCAGCCAAAGAAATCAGAGAAAAACTGGCAGCAATGATGGCCAAAAAAGAGGATCATACAAGGAAATTCGACATCCGTATAGGAATTAATACAGGGCGGGTCGTTGCAGGAAATATTGGATCACCCAGACGGATGGATTACACGGTTATTGGAGACCCTGTCAATATTGCCTCACGATTAGAGTCAATTGCAAAGCCAAATCAGATCCTTATCGGAGAGGAAACGTACAATGCTGTCGGAGACAGATTTGAAATAAGGAAAATCGGCCCACAAAAGGTCAAGGGAAAGAGTGCAGAGATAATGGTTTATGAGGTTACATAGACGCCATCAACGCTCTGCCAGCTATCTCAATGTTCCTTTTTTAGATCTTCTACCTCCTCCTTGAGGCTATTCATCTCTGTCTTAAGCTTGCTTATATCAGCTTCTTCGTGAAATCCGCCCGCGCCCTTTCCGCGAATATAGGTAGCCAGGTTCTTTCTTAACAAGGCATATTCATCGGTCAGGCTTTTCAATCGTTCATTGGCCTCTGTTTCATCCCTTTTTAATTTGTTCATTCTCGATTTCAGATCCGCTATATCGGTATTAACAACTACGCATTCCTTGGATCTCCTATCACCTGCCTGGATAGCATAGGCACTTGCCAGAACATACCGCGGCTCCCCTTGGGCTGAATAGTATTTCCATTCTTCTCCCGCACACGGTGCCCCTCTAAAAGCCTTTATCACCGTCTCTCTAAAGGATTTTCTGAAAGATTTCGCAACCAAGGTCAAGGGGCTTTTCCCTGCCATCTGAGAAAAAGAATAGCCAAAATATTTCTCGCAAGCCTTGTTCCAAAAGTTAATTCTACCAGTGGAATCAATCGCAAAAACAGGATGTGGTGAACGTTCAACTGCCTGTTTAAGACTATCATGTAATGTGTATTTCTTTCCCGAAAGATTCGTCACATTCTGTATCGTCTCTATAGCTCCTTTTATTGAGCCGTTTATGTCAACAATAGGGGCAACCGTTACCATTGCCCGAATACCTTCTTGAATAGCAGGAAAATGCATTTCCATCTGAAAGGCTCCACTGTCAGTCTTGGATACAATAGATTCAGAGAATCTTTCCTCTATAGAATCTGGCTTCTCTATAATGATGTCAGCCAGACTCCACTGGTCATCTGCATATAAGGCATTATGGACCTTCTTGCCAACCATTGCTTCTTCCAGAATACCTGTCATCTCTTGCAGTGCACGATTCCATTGAATAACACGATGTCCCGCATCTATCACAAAGGTAGGGAGTGGAGATGCTCCGATGATGGTATCAATATACCGTTTTGACTCAACAAGGGCGCGGGATTTGTCACCCACCCTATCAGCAACATCATCTTTTTCCTTTTCGTACAGAAAGCCAATGATAAGGATCACCAAAAGTCCTGACAAATAGGCGCCCAGGGAATAGGCGGGTGAAATATCAGACGGTATCATGTTTGGAAACTGGTATCCGCTTCTAAACAGATGGATTGCCGCGCCTGTTTCAACAAATATTACAGTCGTCCAGATAGTCCCTCCGAGATAGCCTGTAATGAAAATAGCCATCAGGATAAGGACAGCATTCCATATCCAGGATAAGAGCATCAAACTCCCTACACTCATGCCGCCTGTGTTCCATTTGATGACCAAAAGGGTGGCCCAAAGGATGAAAAAAGCAAAATTTCCAGAAATGTTAATATTTTTGGTCCATCTGGGAAGAAAAATATCCGAGACCCCTAAGAGAGCCGCTATGATGGTAACATAGAAGAGAAAATCAGCCCCGATGAAAAAATAGAAGATTCCTAAGACAGGTGCACCAATGGTAAGAATCAGGAGAACTAAATTCAGAACCTCAACCCTCTTTATAGGCTCCAAATCCGGGGATTTTATCCCGCTGGTAATGAAATTGTTAAAGAGAGGTTTGAGGTTCATGTTTACCAGTGGATATTACACGCATGGTTAAGGAGATGAACATGACCGAGTGGTAATGCAATGATCAGCAAAGATAAGAATCTACCTTGTGCATTCCCGTGCTTGCATAGCGTAACAAAAAAAATGAATTATGGAAATGGGGTTGGCCCCGTTATTTTTCCCGTTTTATCAACAGTTCCTCTGATCCGAGGGACTCCGGGGAAAAGGTTAAAGTTCCCGGAAGATGTTATCTCTACCGTAGCTGGTGATCCAGCGGGGTCAAGGTTGTTACGATACACACGAAAGTCAAGTAAATGACCAACCGGAATAGATACCTTCAGTGCATCTAATGCCCTTTGCTGATCGGCTGGGGAGGGGTCAGCACCATTATGCCAAACTAGGATTTCATTGTCCCCAGCCTTCGGAAAAAATTCGTCATAGGACAGATAATAGATGATCTGTGCCTCAAGAAGCTGCTTCATCATTACCGTGGCTTCAGATCCAACGGTCCGCTCTCTATATTTCGTTAGAAATCCAACTGAAGTGGCAGCCAAAGCACCCAGAATGGCTATCACCACCATTAACTCTACCAACGTGAACCCAGCCTGTTTTTTCATTTGGTGCCTTCCTCTGATGGAGCAGTGTACTCAACACCCTTTGAGGTCAAAATAACATTCATTTCGCCTGGCCGGGGACTCGCAAGAGACAAACGGTAGCCTGTCTGTGGATCCAATTGATACAATAGCTGCTTCAGATGGAGGATTTGCTCCCCTCGCAGAGATAGATACCTGGGGATGAGATTAGTGAGCTTTTCAGGATACTTATTCCCTTCGTAGTGAGCATAGCGCTTGACGGCACCGTCAACCATAAACAAGAGCACCCTCCCCTGTTTACCATAATCCACCGTGGCTATTGTGGCTGGTAACTCCTGGACACCGAAAATGATATATCCCCACATCACCAAGATCAAAACAGAGGAAACAATCACAAAGTACCGAAAAGGACCCCATCTCTTTTTTTTCTTCTTTTCCTCCTGTTCCCGCTTCTCCTTAATAGAGGTTCCGATCTCAGAAACAGACTGGATCATGGCACACTGAAAACAGAGATAGTTGCCAGGTTTAACCTCTTCAGCGCATTCTTTGCACAGAGGAGCATTACAACTGGCACAGAAAAACTCTGCCTTACGCTCAGGGTGGTATTTACACTGCATTTACGTTCCTCTTCTGTGGATGGAGGTGGAGATTATAGGGAAAAATAAAAGAAGATAAGCGAATAGTCAAGAAATAAATATCTTGGGGTTCAGGTGGGAAGTCTCTAACTCGCAGCCTCTAAATTATTTCTACAGTAAGGACATACCACCCACTCTGGCTGCACTATCCGTTTACAAGAGCTACATGAAGGAACTAATGGCTTTTTGCAATAAGGGCAGTCCTTGAAATCCAAGCTCACTGCTTTTCCACAACTCGCACAAATGGTCGTCAATTCCTCCTTTTGGTGCACCGCCTTCAGAACCTCTTCTACGGTAGTTATTCCCTCTTTTATCTTATCCAGACCCCTAATGCCGAGGGTGGTCATGCCCAATGCCATAGCCGCTTCCCTCACGGTATCGACCGAGGCAGAAGAGTGAAGGAGTTCTCTTATCTTGGCATTCATAACCATTGTCTCTTCAATAGCGGTGCGCCCCTTATAGCCCGTGTGGTTGCAATGGGGGCACCCTGCCCCCCGATAAAATTTGAAGGGCAGGTCGTTCTGATCCAGATTGAGTCTGCTCAAAAGATCCTGGGTTGGGACATATTCCTCCTTGCACTCAGTACAGATCACTCGTACAAGCCGCTGGGCAACGACCCCCACAACAGAAGAGGAAATCATGTATGGCGGGATCCCGATATCAATAAGCCGTGTAATTGCCGTAGGGGCATCGTTTGTGTGAAGCGTTGAAAGAACCAAATGTCCGGTCAAGGATGACTGGACAGCTATCTCAGCCGTCTCTTCATCTCTAATCTCTCCGATCATGATCACATTGGGATCCTGCCTCAAAATCGAGCGCAAAATAAAAGGGAAACTCAGGCCAACCTTCTCGTTTATCTGTACCTGGTTGATACCAGGCAGCTCATATTCCACAGGATCCTCAACAGTAATGATATTGATCTCGTCTGACTTGATCTCCTGCATGCAGGCATACAGGGTTGAGGTTTTCCCGCTGCCCGTCGGGCCCACGATCAAAATCATCCCCTGGGGACGGTGACTAAGATTTCTGATTATTTCCGCATTCCTCTGGGTAAACCCAAGATCATCAATCGCGAGAAACGCCTCCTCTTTCCGCAAGACTCTTATAACGGCCTTTTCACCATAGTAGGTAGGGAGGGTAGATACTCTCAGATCCGCAGACATGTTCTTTGCCTTTACCTTTATCCTCATCCTGTGGTAGCCTCTTCTCTGCTATGTTCAGACCGCCTAAGACCTTTATGCGTGAGATAATGATCGGCTGAGTCCATTTCGGGAGCTTGATCGTGTCCTGCAGCACACCGTCTATGCGATTTCTTACTCTTACCTGATTTTCCTGTGCCTCAATATGGATATCGCTCGCTCCTCTCTTGATTGCATTCCTTATTATGAGATCAACCATCTTTATAAAGGGTGAGTCCTTAAAAGATTCAAAATTATCTTCTTCGATTTCCTTTTCTTCAGGCAAGAATTCTAATCCCACATCTTCTACAAACTCGTCAGCAACCTCTTTAAAGGATTTTTCCGGGTAATAATGGTTTCGAAGCTTTTCAATTATCTGGCTTTGCGTAGATATAGCCGGCTGAATATTGTAACCAGTTATGAACTGAAGATCTTTTATCGTATTCAAATTAAGCGGATCAGCCATAGAAACATCAAGTATATTATCCTTCACAGTAACAGGGATGCATCCAAATTTCATGCAAACTTCCTCAGGTAAACACTCGATAACATGACCTTGAATGGTATAATCCGTGAGATCAACAAAGGGAATCTTCAGTTGCATGGCTAAAGCAAAAGCTATCTCCTCCTCTGAGATGACCTTCATCTCAACCAAAACCTCGCCCAGTCTCTTCCCTGTTCTTCTCTGAACCTCCAGAGCACCCTCTATTTGGTGAGCAGTCAATAGGCCCGATTCTATTAATAATTCGCCCAGCTTACGCTTGGAAACGAAGTTTTCCTTCTTTTTCTTATTCTGATTCTGTGTTGGTTCCAAATCCATATCTCGCATTGGTAGCAGCCTTATTGGTATCTCAGATCTTACATCCCTTTGTCCTATCTTAATATCACCATTTGCACATGTTTTCAACTCAATATGACTATTTTAACATTTAACAATACAGACCCCCCGGCTTTTCTTTGACATAAGGGTATTAATTTGTTATAAATTTTAAATATTTTTTTGCGTACGTTTATATACAGAGTTCATCGGCAAGTTCCCGATAAAAATTAACATCAGCTGCGATTAATCAGAAATATCAAGCAAGAGTAAAGCTTACGTCCATGAAAGAAACTGATCAGAAAACAAATCTACTTATCGGGGCCATTGTTGTTGCCATTTTTATCTACCTCTCCTTTGCCCAGTTCTCTGTTTTCGAATCCCTTGAAAAGGTAGTTTACGAGATCGAGATGAGGCTTGATACGCCACGAAACCCGGGAGAGAGCAAAGTGGCCATAGTCGATATTGACGATAAGAGTATACGTAAGCTTGGTCAGTGGCCATGGCCAAGGCATATTATTGCTGACATGATAACAATCCTCAAGAATAATGGGGCGAAATTGATCGGCCTTGATATAGTATTTAACCAAAAAGAACAGAATGCGAGTGTCAAGGAGATAGAAAACCTTTACAACAAGATCCTAGAGCGAGAAAAATCCTCCAATAAAGGAGAGAAAAACAACTGGATACTCGGTGAATTGAAGGAGATTGAAAAACGCCTGGATAATGATAGAGCCCTGTCTCAAGCTGTGAAAGATTCTGGAAATACAATACTTCCAGTTGACGGCCAATTTGGCAAATACGAAACCGAATTGCCCGTTCCTCCTGAACCATTCTCTGGTACAGATATCTTGAGAAAAGACAGTATTAGCAGTGAAAACCAGATATCTGTCAAACAAGTAATTACACCCTTTGATGAACTCTCAAAAAGCGGTCGTAGCCTTGGACACATAAATGTCTCTCCCAACAAAAACACGATGGGCCAGGTTCACATACCCTTTATCAATTTTAGAGGAATTATCATACCTTCCATGCCCCTATCTCTTGCCCTTGATTATCTTAATAAGCATCCTGCGCAGGTTATCATTAATGGCAGGGGGGTTAAACTCGGGAAAGAAATCATTCCTATCAACAGAGGGGAAATGTTCATCAAGTTTAAGGGTGGCAAAAGATCCTTTCCCTACTATTCCTTTGTAGATATCTTAAAGGTAAGAAAGGTTCCCTCAGTGTTTGACGGCAAGATTGTGCTCATTGGCTTTACTACAGCCCGGGAAGGTTTTGCGGTTGATACACCTGTAGACCATCACATGCCGCGGGTAGAGTTTATGGCCAATGTTATTGAGGGGCTTATGCACGGACGCTTTTTGAAACGCCCAAGCACCATGATATATCTAGAGGCCCTTATCTTGCTGCTGCTGGGACTAGCATCCTCATTCTTTCAATCACGTTTCAGTTATCTTGACCGAACTTTACTAACATTTGGATTGATCTTCCTTACCTTTCTAACCAGCGCCACATTCTTTATAGGATTTGATACATGGTTTAAAACCATTTATATTATCCTCGCCCTGGCAGCGAGCTATGGCAGCATACTGATAAAAGATTTGCTGTTCGTGCCCAAGACAATGGTCTCAAAAGATGCTATAGAAACAAACCGGATGCTGGGAATTAGTTTGCAAACCCAAGGCTTGCTTGATTTGGCCTTTGAAAAATTCAGAAAATGCCCCCTCGACGACGAGATGAGGGATATCGTTTACAACCTGGGGCTCGACTACGAGCGCAAGAGAATGGTTAACAAGGCCATTTCGATATACGAATACATTAATAAGAAAGATACCGGCTTTAGAGATCTGAATGAAAGGATACCAACCTTAAAAAAGGTACTCAGTTCCTTACCGCTCGGCGCCCATCAAGGAAAAAGAGAGGAACGAATAGTAGTCGCCGATGACCTGGAGGTTAAGCCTACTGTTGGAAGATATGAGATACTCATGGAACTGGGTCAGGGTGCTATGGGTACCGTTTACAAGGGGAGAGACCCCAAGATCAATCGCCTCTTGGCTATAAAGACCATTCGTTTTTCTGATGAATTCGAGCCTGATAAGATACAGGATATCAAGGAGCGCTTCTTCACCGAGGCTGAGCTCGCAGGGAAACTCTCTCACCCCGGCATCGTTTCCATATACGATGTTGGTGAAGACTATGATCTTACGTACATGGCGATGGAATTTCTGGAGGGGGATAGCCTTGAGAAATATTGCAACAAAGGATCCCTGCTTCCTGTAAGAAGAGTACTCGACATTATTGCTGAAACGGCCGATGCCTTAGAATATGCACACAACAATGGCGTAATCCATAGAGATATAAAGCCCGGAAACATAATGCTTTTGAGAAACGGCAAGACCAAGGTTACCGATTTTGGAATAGCGAAGTCTATTTCTGCTTCAAAAACCAGGACCGGAATAATCCTTGGTACCCCGAATTATATGTCACCGGAACAGATCATCGGTCGGCAGGTAGATGCTCGATCGGATATCTTCTCACTTGGTGTCGTTTTCTTTCAGTTGGTGACCGGGGAATTGGCATTCAAGGGAGAGAATCTTAACAACCTCTTTTATCAGATTACCCAGCAGCGGCATCCGTCACCGAGCAAGATAAACCCCCGGGTTATAAAGCCCTGTGAACAGATTATTGATAAAACCCTGGCCAAAAACCCAGATCACAGATTCCAGCACGCGAGGGATCTTGTCGGGTATTTAAGAATGCTGGCTAATAAAATCGATGCCCTGAGAGCCCAAAAACAGAAACAGAATAATACCTAACAGAATAAAGGAAATAGATTGGAACTGAAAGCTGCTGGCATTACTGATGTGGGCCTGAAGAGGGAGAGCAATGAAGACTATTTCTCTATAGATAACGCTCTTGGTCTCTATATAGTTGCCGATGGTATGGGAGGCCATCTAGCTGGAGAGGTTGCCAGCAAGGTTGCTGTAGAGGTCATCAACAAGAACGTTAAGCGATGGATAGCCCAGCATACCTCTGATGATGAGCTATTCGACTATCCCGATAGCGCCTTAACTAAGACGGGCAATTATTTACTCAGTGGCATAAAATTAGCAAACAGGGTCATATATGAGTTGTCCAAGGTTTATACTGAATACAAGGGAATGGGAACAACAATTGTAGCTCTGTCCATAATGCCCTCTGTTGCAATTGCAGCCAACGTAGGGGATAGCAGGCTCTATCTTGTACGGGGAAATACGATTGAGCCTCTTTCTAAAGAGCACAACATGGTAACTGAGCAGTTGGAAATGGGGCTCATATCTGAGGAAGAAGCAAAAGTTTCTCCCCTAAAACATATACTAACGAGGAATCTTGGGTCGTCCGATACCGTTGATGTGGACGTTTTTGAAATCGAGCCCAGGAATAATGACCGCTTTCTTCTGTGCACCGATGGCTTAACCGACCTTGTATCAGACAGGGAGATATTGGAAATCGTGAAAAACGGAAAAGACCCTGAGCATCTGTGTCGGCAACTCATCGTTAAGGCCAACGGGGCGGGTGGTAGTGACAATGTCACTGTCTCGCTGATATTTGTGCACAACCTGGAACAAGAAAAGCAGGGAATAATTAAAAGATTTTGGTCTCGCTCTAAACAATAAACAATCATGAGAGATTTGTGTTCTTTTCGAATTAACTAAAATAAGGGGCAGCTGTTATGGCACGGGTTATATTGGTATTCAACAAACAAGTAATCAAAGATTATCCTTTTACCAAGGAAAATATGACTATCGGGCGGGCTGAAGAAAATGATATTGTAATTGATAATCTCGCTGTGTCCGGTTATCATGCCAGGATAGATAGGGCTGGGGACACCTATATCCTGACCGACCTACAAAGTACCAATGGAACCTTTGTTAATGATAAGAAAATAGTTTCTTATAGATTGCGGCACAAGGACAAAGTAACCATTGGTAAGCATCTCCTATTCTTTGCTCTGTCCAAATCTGAACAGGCCAAAGCTAGTGAAGGAGAGCTCGATGAGACGATGGTCCTCGACACAGCCAGACAGAAGGAACTGCTCGCGAAACAGGCTGAGAAAAAGGGTATTGATGTGACCGGTGCAAAACAAAAACTTGGCATTATAAGTTTTATTGACGGTTCCGATCAAGACGAAATTCAGCTCACCAAAAAGCTCACCAAGATTGGCAAAGCGGAAACCGCGGAAATAAGGCTCGGCGGTTTGTTCATGGCCACTACTGCGGCTACTATTAGCCGAAGACCGAATGGCTACGCTATTACGGCAACGGGCGGAACAAAGGTAACAGTGAATAATCAGGTAATACGAGAGAGTCAAATCCTCAATGATTTTGACACGATTGGAATAGGATCATACAAGTTCCAGTTTTATACACAGGGTAGCGGAGATGGAAAATAGGATAGGAAAGATGGAAATTTCTCAAGGCTAGCCCCGCTCCTTGGTCGCAACCACCGATTTAGGCCTCTTATCTATCAGTTTCCTTAACCTTGTATCTATCTTGGGTTTGGAAAAAATCTTCTGGCACCGTGTGCACTGGTATCTCTCTTCTACGACCTCATCATACATTAAATCATCGGAAAAATTTACAGATCGGAAACGCACAGAAAAATTGTAGATTCGAATAAAATCTCTATTCTTACATTTGTCACAAAAAAAATAGTCCTTAACACTATCCATGAGTGCCCTCAATAAGAGATATTTGGGCCCTATACCGAGGTAAACCCCCTTGGGGAATCTAGGAAAAACATTGAGCCATCCAGCGTACGCAGCAGTACCTTCGTGAACAGCCTTAAATCGCAAGGCCTCCTTTTTGGAACGGTACATCTTCTTATCTGATCGAGCTTATTTTGTCAAAGAAAATATGGTGAGTCTACTGTCTCAGGACAGGATAACGTCAAAGTCCAGGGTATGGGTATCTTTTTTTTGGTTATGCCCCTGGCCCAGACCTGGCTTATACAGCATGAGTATATGTGCTTCATCTGCGGAATAATGCTGCGAACATGCGATATTTCAGAAATGTCGCGCCAGGGCAGGCCTATGACATG
>Ga0114919_10005347_pt1 | contig 10263 bp, 6 predicted proteins | sample BlataG_FD_88682 | JGI IMG/M metagenome (GOLD analysis project Ga0114919, IMG submission 88682) | Deep subsurface microbial communities from Black Sea to uncover new lineages of life (NeLLi) - Black_00105 metaG | ecosystem: Environmental > Aquatic > Marine > Oceanic > Sediment | place: Atlantic... | reverse complement strand
TATCGCCCCCCGAACTCGTCGGTGCTCGTGCCGGGGCGAAGGCTCGTCAGGGTGAAGTCCTCGTTCACGTTGGCCATCCGCACCCCCACGATCAGGGCCGGCAGCCAGCCCCGCTCGGCGTGCCGTGTCCAGTTGCCGCCGGGCGACATCACGAGTTGGTCGCGGCCGAGGCGGCGACGCAGTTTGTAGTTCCACTCCCAACTGTTGAAGTCGGAGTTGAACGCCGTGGCGTAGGTGCCGGCGGCATTGAAGCCAGGCGCACCGAAGTCGAGCGGCGTGAACAGCGAGTTGCCGAACACGCCATTCCAGCCATCGGCATCCTCGTAGGCCATCCCGCCGTAATAGATGAACTCGAAGAACCGGTCACGATCGAGATAGTCGCGACCCAGGGACTTGCCGATCGTGGCCCGGGCCCCAGGTGCGACGTTGAAGGGCTGGGCGAAGGTGGTGTAGACGACGTCGTTGGTGCTGACGTCGGCCGCGATGATCCGGCGGTTGTTGCGGCTCCGGTCCATCCACAGGCTCTCGCCGCCGACATACCAGCCGCCGTTCCAGAACCAGCGACCGCTGGACGCCTCGAAGGGCATTTCGTCGAGGGCGCCGTCGTCGATCAGCATGCCATCGAGCGCCGACACATCCATCAGGGCGGGCACCCCGACGACGCCGTCTTCAACGACCAGGTCGCCGGCCAGCGGAGCGGGGGCGGGGAGCCGTTCGGCCGTTGCGTCGCCTTCCGGCGGCGGAGCCGCCGGCGCGGGATCCGGATCGGTGGGCGGGCCGAGCACCAGGGCGTCTTCCGGCTGACCGGCGTCGAGCACGCTCGCATCGGCAACGACGTCGAGCGACTCCGGCAGGACGTCTGCGGCGCGGGCTCGTGGCCCGACGGCGGCGGCCAAGACCAGGCCGGCGAGCAGTCGGACAGTCCAGGTTGTTGGCGAGGCGGTCACGGGCGGAGATCCTGGGAGGTTCCTGGCGGCATCACGGGGGTGCGCCGTCGGCAAGGTCATCGTCACCCGCACCACCGATTCAGCAGGATTTTTCGTCAGGATCGGCCGGACCTTGCCTGTCCTGCCGGGATTGCCTGGCCGGCAGGCCCTTCCGCCATGGACACCGTCGGTCCTCACGGCCGGAATACGCCGGAAAACCGCTTTTCGGCGGGCGAGGCTTCAGCGGCGGCCCCCCGGACAACGATCTTGGAGATCAGAGGGCGGTCAGCCGGCCGCCCCCGGAGTGCCCATGGCCGTGAACCGACACCGCCTGCTGATGGCGGGCCTGCTGCTGTTCCTGTTTGGCGTGCAGTTCCGCGTCGTCGATTCCTTCACGCTCAACGAGCGTTCGAGCCATTTCGTGGCCGCCCGCCTGGGCGGGGGCATCCAGCCGGCCGCCCCGGCCTGGCAGTCTCCGACGCTGCGGAAGGTGGTGCAGCCGCCCCGCTGGCTGGGATTGGCCCTGATGAGCGTGGGTGCGGTCCTGACGGTCAAGAGCCTCTCGATGCGCGACGGCGGCTGAGCCGTCGAACCCGGCCCGCCGCTCATCCAATTCTCACGGGTTTCGGCGCAGCCCTCGCGGCCCAGGCGCGGGTAGGGTGCTCTCCGAGTCGTCCGTCGTCTCCGCCGGCCGGCTTTCCCGGCCGCACGGAGGCGCCGCCATGAGGGTGCGATCGCTGTTCGTCTCGGATGTCCACCTGGGCTGTGGCTTTTCGAGGGCCGGCGAACTGTTCGACTTCCTCGGCCGGTTCGAGCCCGACCACCTCTACCTGGTCGGCGACATCATCGACGGCTGGAAGCTGAAGCGGAACCTCGTCTGGAGCGACACGGCGAGTTTCGTCGTCCGGCGGGTTCTCGGGATGCTCAAGCGGGGCACCCGCGTCCACTATGCCACGGGGAACCACGACGAGTTCCTCCGGCAGTTTTCCCCGCATGCCTTCGGCCACATGGAACTGGCCGACCAGTTCGTCCATGAGACGCTCGCCGGCGAGCGGCTGCTGGTGATTCACGGCGACGTCTTCGATCACCTGACCAAGCACGCGGCCTGGGTCTACAAGCTCGGCGACCGGGCCTACACGGCGGCTCTCCACCTGAACGCCTGGATGAACGCCGCCCGCCGGGCCATGGGCTACCCCTCCTGGTCGTTCAGCTCGATGCTGAAGTCGAAGGTCAAGTCGGCCGTCAACTTCATCAACGACTTCGAGCACTTCGTGGCCCGCTACACCCGCCAGCAGGGCTGCACCGGGGTGGTCTGCGGTCATATCCACGTGCCGGCGATCCGAACGATCGACGGGGTCGCCTACTACAACTGCGGCGACTGGGTGGAGCACTGCACGGCCTTGGTCGAGCACACCGACGGCAGGATCGAACTGGTGCGGCACGAGGCGACCGGGAAGCCGCTGACCAGCGGTCTCGGGCCGGGTGGCGACGGCCAACTCCCCCTCTTTCCCAAGGCCGGATTCGATGACCTGGCGGCGTTGGTGCCGGCTGTGGCCTGCAGCGGTCGGCTGGCTCGCGGCTGACCGAATTCCCGCAGGGCAGCGACATCATCGAGGCGGTCTTCAGGCCAGGACGTCGGTGATCACGTTGCCGTAGACGTCGGTCAGGCGGATGTCCCGGCCGCTGAAGCGGTAGGTGAGCCGGAGGTGGTCGATGCCCAAAAGATGGAGCATCGTGGCGTGCAGGTCGTGGATCATGAACTTCTTCTCGACCACCCGGTAGCCGTAGTCGTCGGTCGCCCCCACGATCGTGCCCCCTCTGACACCGCCGCCGGCCAGCCAGAGCGAAAAGGCCTGCGGGTTGTGGTCGCGGCCGTCCGTGCCCTGGGCGAAGGGGGTGCGGCCGAACTCACCGCTCCAGACCACGAGGGTCGAATCGAGCAGCCCGCGATCGCGGAGATCTCGAATCAAGGCTGCGATCGGTTGGTCCACCGCCCGGGCGTTGTTTTCATGGCCCTGCTTGAGGTTGCCGTGCTGATCCCAGCGATCGCCGCCGACCTGCGGGCAGGTCAGTTCCACGAACCGCACGCCTCGCTCGACCATCCGCCGGGCCAAGAGGCACTCGGCGGCGAAGATCCTGGTCGGCTCGAAGCCGCTCTCCATGCCGTAGGTCCGCTTGGTGGCGGCCGTCTCACCCGCCAGGTCGAGCAGCGCGGGCACCTCCGACTGCATCCGCCAGGCGAGTTCCTGGTTGGCGATCGCGCTTTCGAGCGAATCGGGTGCCTCGCCGGCCGAGGCCAGCCGGGCGGCGAAGCCGCGATCGAGCCGGCGGGCCAGATCGAGCTTCGCTTCCTGGAGGGCCGGCGAGTTCTCCAGCGGCTTCACATTGGCCAGGCCGACCGGATTGGGCTTGATCACCGAGCCCTGAAACGTCGCCGGCAGAAACCCGTTGGTGAAGTTGTCGAGGCCGCCCGGCGGGATCAGGCCGCCGTTGATGACCACGTAGCCCGGCAGGTCGTCGTTCTCGCTGCCCAGCCCGTAGGTGGTCCAGGCCCCCATGCTCGGCCGGCCCTGCAGGCCGCTGCCGGTGTGGAGAAAGTAGTTGGCGTTGGTGTGTTCGGGAAACTCGCTGGTCATCGACCGGATCACCGCCAGTTCGTCCACCACGCCGCCGATCTGTGGAAACAGGTCGCTGACCGGGATCCCGCTTTGTCCGCAGGGTTTGAATCGCCACGGGCTCGGCAGCACCGTGCCGACGTCGTTGAACTGGGTGGCATCGACCTTGAAGAGCGTGGCAGGATCCTTGCCGGCATCCTGCTCGAGCCGTGGTTTGGGGTCGAATGAGTCGACCTGCGAGACGCCCCCGTCCATGTAGAGAAAGATCACGCTCGTGGCCCGGGCCGGATGGTGGACGGCCGGTAGCACCCCGCCGCCCGCCCGGGCCGCGTCGCGGTGGAGCAGCGCCGAAGCCGCCAGCGCTCCGAAGCCGCAGCCGGCCTGGGCGAGGAGTTCGCGACGCGAGAGCGGGGCGGGCCGGTAGCGGCCGCAGTGGTGGGAGCGGCGGCTCATGGCACGAAGACGAACTCCTTGGCGTTGAACAGGGCGTGGGCCAGGTCGGCCCAGGCCGGCTCCTGGAGCGGGTCCTGGCTGAAGTCGTCGCCACGAGCCTCGGCCTGTGCGGCGAGAAACTCCAGGGCGGCGGCGGTCTCGGCGGGCTCCGGAGCACGGGCGAAGGCCGCGCGGTACATCGCGGCGATCCGGGCCTCGGGCGGAAGGGTGGCATCGGCGAGGGCCGTCCGCGCCCACCGCCGGGCCTGATCGGCCACAAAGGGGTCGTTCATCATCACAAGCGCCTGGGCCGGCACATTGGTCACGTTCCGCCGGCCCATCGCCTGGAACGGTACGGGCAGGTCGAAGGCCACGAGAAAGCTGGGCAGGAAGTTCCGCCGGAGGGTCGTGTAGATGCTCCGTCGGCCCTCGCCATCGAGCGGACCTGAGCCCGGCCGGCCCCGGCCCTCGTGGAAGTCGGTTAGGAACACCTCGACGCCCGGGCCGCCGATCCGGGGATCGAGCCGGCCCGAGACGGCGAGCATCTTGTCGCGGATCGCCTCCCCCTCGAGCCGGCGGAGCGGATAGTGATGGAGGAGCAGGTTGAGCGGATCCCGCTCGATCGCCGCGGCGTCGCGGGCCGAGCTCATCCGCCAGGCGGCGCCGGTCACGATCTGCCGAACCAGTCGCTTGACGCTCCAGCCCTCCTCCACGAACCGCGCGGCGAGCGTGTCGAGCAGGGCCTGGGCCAGCGGGTCGGCCGCCGGCTCACCGAGTTTCCCGAAGTTGTCGGGTGTCGGCACGAGCCCGCGGCCGAAGAGGTGATGCCAAATGCGATTGACCGCCACCCGGGCCGTGAGCGGATTCCGTGGATCGAGTACCCGGTCGGCCAGTTCCAGCCTGCCGGACGACCGGGCTGGCCAGGGCAGCTGGTTTGCCCCGTCGATCGCCTCCAAGAACCGGCGGGGGGAGACGGCGGCCGGCCGGGCGGCCGATCCCTTCAGCAGCACGTGCTGCTCGATCCCGTTGCCGTCGAGGATCGCCGGCGCGATCGCCGAACCGAGCTTCGCCTGCTTGAACAGGGCCGTTCGGCTCGCCGCCAGCCTGGCCGCCTCTTCGGCCAATCGTCTGGCGGTGCCGGCCGACCAGTCGATGCCGGGGGCCTGCAGCAGGCGGTCGGCCAGGGCCGCCAGGGCGGGCGACTCCATCCTGCCGCCGCGGCAGGAACGAATCGTCTCCGCCAGAAGCGTCTTGCCCGCCTCGAGCGGGTCGCCGCCCCCGCTCAGGAGGGCCGCCGCGAGCGGGTCGGCTCGACTCGGCTCCCCGGCGGCGGCCACCACCTCGACCACCTCGGCCGGCCCCGCGACGGCCGCATACTCGACGTGGACGGTGTGGGAAGTGTCGCCCCAGGCCAGATCCCGGCGGAGATCCTGCTTGATCCACTCCCAGCGGCCTTTGGTATCGACGGTCATCACGGTGCCCACGTAGAGCGGAGGCCGGATCATCACGTGACTATCGACCACGGTCACGATCTGGAGCTTGCCGCGGACGCGGTGCCAGAGAACGCCCTCGGTCAGACGGATTTTCGGTGTTCGCAGGACCCGACCGGCGCGATCCAGGCCCCCGATGTCACCGGGCTCGCGGACCCCGTCGGACTTCAGCCGCGACCAGACGGCGTCGCTTGCCACGCAGCCGTTTGTGGCGAGGCGAACGCGGGCCGGACCCTTGTCGTCGGCCGGGACGGCAACTGGTTCCCCGGCCGGCACGGCGGCCGGCCCCCAGGCTGCCGCATCGCAGATCACGGGACTCGAGTCGGCTCCCCGCGAGTAGTCGGCGATCACGATCTCCCGCCCGGCTGCGTCTGCCGCGGCGGCGGCCGCGGCGAGCTCGACCGGCGTGGGCAGCAGGGCCGGAAGTTCGTCGCCGTGCTCGGCGAGCACCTCGGCCACCAGGGGCAGGAGGGTTGCCCGGCCCGCCCGTGCCAGCGTGTCCGCCTCGGCGGCTATCCGACGGTTGTGCTCGAGCGACTCAAACGGCACCTGCCGGTAGCTGCTCGACATCAGCATCCCGGCGATCGCGTAGTAGTCTTCGTTGGAGATGGCGTCGAACTTGTGGTCGTGGCAGCGGGCGCAGCCCAGGGCCAGGCCCAGAAACGCCTTGCCGAAGGTATCGACGCGGTTGTCGGTGCGGTCGGCCTCGTCCTGACGGGTGTCGACCGGCGAATGGACCTCCTCGCCCAGATACCAGAAACCGGTTCCCACCACCGAGTGATTGCGGCCACTGGCGTCGATCCGCGGATCGGCGACCAGATCACCGGCGATCTGTTCCCGAACGAACCGGTCGTAGGGAAGGTCGTCGTTGAAGGCAGCCACGACCCAGTCGCGATACCGCCAGGCGTTCGGGATCGGGAAGTCGAACTCGTGGCCGCGGGTTTCGGCGAACCGCACGACGTCGAGCCAATGGCGGGCGAAGCGTTCGCCGAAGTGGGGCGAGGCCAGGAGGCGATCGACGTAGTCTTCGAAGGCGGCCGGGTCGGGGTCGGCCGCCACCGCGTCCACGTCGACCGGGGCGGGGGGCAGGCCGGTGAGGATCTCGGCGGCGCGTCGCACCAGCACCCGCCGATCGGCCTCAGGAGCCGGCCGCAGCCCGGCGGCCTCGAGTCGGGCCAGAACGAAACGGTCGATCTCGCCGCGGCACCAGGCAGGGTCGTTGACCGCCGGGGGGGCGGTGACCCGCGGTGGATGCCAGCACCAGTGTTCGGCCTTGCGGGCGGCGATGTCGAAGCCACCGACGGCGGCCTGCTTCCCGTCGTCCGGCCAGGGGAGGCCGCGGCGGACCCATTCTTCGAGCGTGGCGATCGCCGCGGCCGGTAGTTTTCCCTCCGGCGGCATCTGCAGATCACCGTCATAGCGGACCGCGTGAACGAGCAGGCTCTCGTCGGGCTTGCCGGCCACGGCGACCGCCTCGGCCGCGAGGAAGTCGGCCCGCGAGTCGAAGGAGAGGCCACCTTCGGGATCGCCCGCCTCCGCGGAGTGGCATTCCCCGCAGTGGGTCACCAGCAGCGGCCGAACCTTCACCTCGAAGAACTCGAAATCGGCCTCGGAGGGGGGCTGCGGTTCGGCCCGAGCCGGCCCCATCAGGGCGAGCAGCAGCAGGCAACGGGCCGATTGCCGAATCGGGTGAAAAGGCATCGCAGGCACCTTGGGGCCAACCAGCGGCCGCCGCCGCCAGCATCCCTCATTTTAGCCCGCGGGCAGGACCGCGGCAGGATCGCGGCCGATTGCCGCTGGATGTCCGCGGATTGCGAAATCGGGCCCTAGGCCGCCGTGACGCCGTGACTTTCCCCGAAGTAGTACTTCTTGGCGTCGGGGTGGTTGAGGACCTCCTCGGCGGAGCCGTGGCAGAGCACCTTGCCGGCCCGGATCACGTAGCTGCGATCGGTGATCGCCAGCGTTTCCCGTTCACGGTGATCGGTGATCAGGATCGAGATGCCATTGTCCCGCAGTCCTTGGATGATCTTCTGGATCGAGTGGATCGTGACCGGATCGATTCCGGTAAACGGTTCGTCCAAAAGAATGATTCGCGGCTCGGTGACGAGGCAGCGGGCAATTTCAAGCCGCCGCTTCTCGCCCCCCGAGATGTAATGGGCCTTCGACTTGCGGATCTTGACGATGTCGAACTGGGCAAGCAGTTCCTCGCACCGCCGCCGCCGCTCCTTGGGAGGCATGCCGACGAGTTCCATGATCGCCAACAGGTTCTGCTCGACGGTCAGCTTGCGAAACACGCTCTGCTCCTGGGCCAAGTAGCCCATGCCGCCGTCGCGGGCCCGCTTGTACATCGGCCAGTCGGTCACCTCCGCGTCGTCCAAGAGGACGCGGCCGGCGTCGGGGATCACCATCCCGCAGGTCATCCGGAAGCTCGTGGTCTTGCCGGCACCGTTGGGGCCCAGCAAGCCCACGATCTCGCCGGGGTCGACGTGAAAATCGACGCCGTCGACGACCCGCCGACGCCCGTAGTTCTTGACGAGCCCCTCGACCGATAAGAGCGACATCCGTGCGCCTCGCTGTGCCGGGCATCCTGGCCGGTCATTTCACGAACCGCATCCTCCCGAAGTTCGGCAGGCAGGGCAATCGCAGTTCCCAGCCGCACCGCTCGGCGACTTTGAGATTCCAGGGAGTGGGAACCGCGTGCGGCCAGAACACGACCAGGGCCCGGCCCGTGAGCAGCCGCCGGTCGACGTGGTGGATCGGGGCCTCGGGGGTACCCCAGGCCCTGCTGTCCTTGCTGGCGGAGGAGTTGTCGCCGAGCATGAAGAACTGGTCCTCCTCGAGCGGATAGGCGACGACGGGCTCCTCCGGTTCGCGTCCCAGCAGGGCGGCCTGGGTGCCGCTGGCGACATAATACGTGTCGCGGAACACCCGCAGGCCGTCGACCGACACGTCGGCCGACTCCGCGGTGATCCCGACCGGCGCCAGGTCGTCGGCCGCCGTCTCGCCGGGGCGGCCACCCCGGAGCACCGGCCGCGGATCGCCGGCCGCCTCGATCTCGCCGGCCCAGGTGGTCGATTCCCCGGTGGTCAGTCGCCGTCCGTTCACGAACAGCGAGAGTTCGTCGTCGACGTTCGCGAACAGGAGTCGCCACCGGCCCCGGCCACGGACGGGTGAGTCGGCCGTCACGCTCAGGGGCCGAGACGATTGCCCCCCGGTGATCACGATCGCCCCGCTGCCGAGGTCGATCTCACAGGCATGCCGAAGCCCCGCTTCGACCAAATCGATCACGATCCGACCGGCATCGCCGCGGTTGTCGAGGGTGAACTCCACCGCCAGGTCACCGACCCAGTGGGCCCCGTCCACGAGGGCATGCCAGTCGGGATCGCGGTGCAACGAGACATATTCCGGTCCCTGGTTGTAGGGCTGGAAGTCGCCCACGAGCGCCGGCTCGGGCTCCGGCAGCGGGCTCTCCGGCCCCTCCCAGTCTTCGGGCACGAAATGCCGCCACCGCAGCGTCGCTGAGCCAGCTGCCGCCGCCACTTCGAACGATCGGCCGTCGTCGTCGGTCGTCCAGCGGGCCTGCTCCCCCTCGGCCGACCAGTCGGACCAGGCCAGCGGCCAGCCGGCCGCCCGGAGCGGCTCGGGCACGTGCCGGCTGTCGTGCACGCACTGGAGCATCGCTCGCAGCGTGTCGGGTGGTTTGCGGGCGATGGCCGGGGCCGCATCGCCCCGGGCCGTCCACAGGTCTCCCCCGGCGATGAACACCGTCTCCCCCGGCAGCCCGACCAGCCGCTTGATGTAGTTGATCCGGGCGTCTTCGGGATATTTGAAGACCACCACGTCCCAGCGGGCCGGTTCCGTGAAGTCGTAGGCCAGTTTTTCGACGATGATCCGGTCGCCCGTGAAGGGCGGGTAGTCGTGGCGATAGTTGCCGGAGGCGTCCGTCAGCCGCATCACGGCGCCGCAGTTGGGGCAGCGAACCCGCCGGAGGAACGACCGCGGGTCGAGCCGGCAGGCGGCCTCGTCGAGCTCCTTGCTGCAGCCCACCCGGAAATCCTCCCCGCAGGTCTCGCAGGCAAGATCGCGATGGCGGCCCATCAGCGTGGGGGCCATCGAGCCGGTGGGGATCACGAAGGCTTCGGCCTCGAACGAGCGAAACAGGAGGGCCAGGACAAAGGCCACCACGATCGACTCGACCGTCTCCCGGCCGTAGCCGAGCGGGTGTTGGACGATGTCGGTTGTTCGCACCGGCCCAGCCGGATCTCTCGTCGCCATCAGCCGCTCGCCTCAGCCCGCATCGCAGCCCGCGGACATCGGGCCGCGTGGTCCCCCGACCGGCGGAGGCCGTGGCAGTCTATCGTCTGCGTGCAAGGGCATTCAAACGGTGGTCGCCGCCGGGGCGGGCCGAGCTCAGCGCCCGAGCAGTTCGGCGACCGTCCGTTCGACATCGTCGTAGGTGAACCCGCGGCCGAGGTCGCGGGCGGCCATGTCGTCGTCGTAGCGAATCGCGAGGGTCCCGTCGGGTTCCCAGATGAAGATCGCCGGCACGCTGGTGAGATCCATTTTTCGATAGAGGCCGTCGGCCTCCTCGCTCGAAAGGAGATTGATCACCCCGCCGGCCCCGACCTTTTTCAGGAACGCCTGCACCGGCGGCACGAGATCCTCGGGTTTTCCCAGTCCGTCGTAGTCGAAGCACAGCGACAGGCACTGCACGCGGTCGCCTCGCGTGGCAGCCAGTTTGACGAGCCCGGGAAACTCCTTGACACAGGGGGGGCAGGAGGTGCTCCAGCAGTCGAGCAC
>Ga0114919_10005346_pt1 | contig 10264 bp, 5 predicted proteins | sample BlataG_FD_88682 | JGI IMG/M metagenome (GOLD analysis project Ga0114919, IMG submission 88682) | Deep subsurface microbial communities from Black Sea to uncover new lineages of life (NeLLi) - Black_00105 metaG | ecosystem: Environmental > Aquatic > Marine > Oceanic > Sediment | place: Atlantic... | reverse complement strand
TCGCAGTGGCCGTGATAGCCGCCCACGCACTTGATGATCTTGTCGCGCCCGGTCGCCCCGCGAGCAAGGCGAATGGCCGACATCACCGCCTCCGTGCCGCTGGAGACGAACCGCACCTGCTCGACGGACGCGATGGCGTCGACGACGGCCTCGGCCAGTTGCGTCTCGGCCTCGGTGGGCGCGCCGAAGCTCGAGCCGGCCCGCACGGCCTCATTGACGGCCGCCACGACGTTGTCCGGCGCGTGGCCAAGAATCGCCGGGCCGTAGCTCGCCACGTAGTCCACGTACATGTTGCCGTCGACGTCGGTGATCTCCGCGCCTTTCGCGCCGGCTATCGCGACGGGCTCGCCCCCCACTGCCGCGAACGCCCGCACGGGCGAGTTCACCCCGCCGACCAGCACCCTCTTCGCCCGCTCGTGCGAAGCCCGGGACTTATCGGTGGCTCTTGTCATGGCTGCGTATCCTACGGGTAAACCCTAATGTCTAAATCCTAATGTCTAAATCCTAGCCTAAAGATGCTCGCCGAGCGGCAAGTCATTCGGCATTAGGCATTAGACATTGGGCATTGGCCCTTCCGTGGGCAAGACCTCGCTGCGCGAGAACTTGCCCACCCTACAGCCCACAGAGGACAGCTCTGTGTAATCCTGCTTCGCTGAAGCTTCGCAGGACAAGTCCGTGGACTATTTCACCACCAGGTTGACCAGCCGGCCCGGCACGACGATCTTCTTGACGATCTTCTTGCCGGCCGTCAGCTCGACTATTCGCGGCTCGGCCAGGGCGGCCGCCAGCACGGTGTCGTTGTCCGCGTCGGCGGGAACGGTTATCCGCGCGCGGTTCTTGCCGTTGACCTGCACGGCCAGCTCGATCGTGTCCTCAGCGAGCATGGCCTCGTCGTAGGTCGGCCAGGGCGCGCAAGCGATGCCGCCTTCATGCCCGAGCCGCTGCCAGAGCTCCTCAGCCAGGTGCGGCGCGAACGGCGAGAGCACGACCACGAACCGCTCGACCTGGGACTTGGTGATGAAGGCATTGACGAACTGCTTAGCGGGCCCGCTGCTTTCGTCAGGTACTCCGTACGTGCACTTGTAGACGAGATTGATGAACTCCATCATCGCGGCGATGGTCGTGTTGAACTTCATCGCCTCGATATCCTCGCCGGCCTTCTTGATGAGCTTGTGCAGGGCCTTTTCGATCTCATCGCAGGCGGGCTCTTCGCGGACCATGGACGAAACGTCTTCGTCGCCGACGAGCAGCCGCCACACGCGCTGGAGGAACCGATGCACACCCGGCACGTCGCGGGTGTTCCACGGCTTGGACGCCTCCAGCGGCCCCATGAACATCTCGTACAGGCGGAACGTGTCAGCCCCGAACAGGTCGGTGACCTCGTCGGGATTGATGACGTTCTTGAGGCTCTTGGACATCTTCTCGACGGTCTCGGCCAGCCGCTCGCCGGTATCCTTGTGCACCGGCACGTCGCCGGCAATGTCCACGTCGTCGTAGCCGACGTACACGCCGCGCCCGTCGCGGTAGGCGAACGAGCGGATCATGCCCTGGTTGAACAGCCTCCCGAACGGCTCGGGAGTGCTGACGCAGCCGAGATCGTACAGCACCTTGTGCCAGAACCTGGCGTACAGCAGGTGCAGCACGGCGTGCTCGGCCCCGCCGACGTACAGGTCCACGCCGCCGGCGGGGTTGGCGGGCGTGGGCGACATCCAGTACTTCTCGACGTCGGCCCCGCAGAAGGCGTCGTCGTTGGCGGGATCGAGGAACCGCAGGTAGTACCAGCAGCTTCCGGCCCACTGGGGCATGGTGTTCAGCTCTCGCGAGGCCCGGCCCCCGCATGCGGGACACTTGGTCATCGCCCAGTCCGTCGCTTCTCCCAGCGGCGGGCGCGGCGGCATGTTGGGGTCGTCGCTGGTCGTCGGGGTGAAGTCCGCCATCTCCGGCAGCAGCAGCGGCAGGTCGCCTTCGCTGACCGCGACGATGCCGCACTGCCGGCAGTGGACGATCGGGAACGGCTCGCCCCAGTACCGCTGCCGGCTGAACAGCCAGTCACGCAGCTTGTACTTCACGGCGCCGCTTCCCAGGCCGTTGGCTTCCAGGTGGGCGATGATCTTCTCTTTGCCCTCGCTGGGCGTCAGGCCGTTGAGCAGCCCGGACTCCACGTATTGCAGTTCATCGGACAGCGTCGGCTCGCAGAGCGGGAGAGTGGGCCCAGATATGGCGAGATGGGTCTCTTGGATAAGGTCATTGATTCCATCAGGGCCGACGAATATCCAGGACTTCGGCCCCGTGCTGGAATACAAGAGCCTATCATCACCTTCGTTGGGTATGAATGTGCCGGCACCGGTTTCCATCTCGTGGGTGATCGGGCCGAAGTCGATGCCCCGCACGGCCGGGAAACGCTTGGGATCGGCGCGGAAGGTGCTGTAGGTCCTGATGAAATCGTCGTGGTGCAGCACGGCGACGTAACGGGCGTCCAGCTCGTCGACGTGCTTGAGGATCGCCCGAACGGGCAGGCCGTGCGTGACGGCGAACGACCAGTCTCGCTCGTCGTGGGCGGGCACGGCCATGATGGCGCCCGTGCCGTAGGTGATCATCACGTAGTCGGCCACGTATATCGGCACGCGCTCGCCGTTGACCGGGTTGATCGCGTAGGCGCCGGTGAACACGCCGGACTTGTCCTTCGTGTCGGCCATTCGCTCCAGCTCGGTCTTCTGGGCGGCCTGGCGGACGTAGTCGTCCATCGCAACGCGCTGCTCGTCGGTGGTCAGAGCGTCCACCAGCCGATGCTCCGGCGAGAGGACCATGTACGTCGCGCCGAACAGCGTGTCCGGCCGGGTGGTGTAAACGCGGATGACCTCGCCGCCCTCGACGGCAAAGTCCACCTCCGCACCGGTGCTCTTGCCGATCCAGTTCCGCTGCATGATCTTGATCGGCTCGGGCCAGTTGAGCATGGCCAGGTCGTCCTCGAGGCGGCCGGCGTAGGCCGTGATGCGGAGCATCCACTGCTTCATCGCCCGGCGGTAGACGGGGTGGTTGCCGCGGTCGGACCGGCCTTCGTTGGTGACCTCCTCGTTGGCCAGCACCGTGCCGAGCTTCGGGCACCAGTTGACGGGGACCTCGTCCATGTAGGCCAGGCGATGGCTGTTGACCAGCGCCCGCTGCTCGCCAGGCGACATTCCCGCGTAGCGGTTCGACTCTTCATGCTCGCCGGAGCCGAGCTTGCCGACGAGCTCGTCGATGGGCCGAGCGGCGCGGACCTGCGGGTCGTACCAACTGTTGAACAGTTGCAGGAATATCCACTGCGTCCAGCGGTAGTAGTCCGGGTCCGTCGTGGCCAGCCTGCGCGACCAGTCGTAGCTGAAGCCGAACATCTTGATCTGCCGCTCGATGTTGGCGATGTTGGCGGCCGTCGTCTCGCGCGGGTGCACGCCGTGCTCGACGGCGTACTGCTCGGCCGGCAGGCCGAACGCGTCGTACCCCATCGGGTGCAGAACGTTGTAGCCCTTGTGGCGGGCGTATCGGCAGACGATGTCCGTGGCGGTGTAGCCCTCGGGGTGCCCCACGTGCAGGCCGGCGCCGGAGGGGTAAGGGAACATGTCCAGCACGTAGAGCTTGGCGGCGTCGGAGAAGCCCTCATCCCCGGGATTCGGCTGGACGAAGGTGCCGTTGTCGGCCCAATAGGCCTGCCACTTCGCTTCGATTGCCTTGAAGTCGTATCCTGCCATCCCGCCGATCCTAACCGCCCGCGCCTGGGCGGGCAAAAGAAAACGGGCAGCGGCCTATATGGGCCGCCACCCGCTGTGGTTTCCCGTGATCGGCAGGGACTATTACTTGCACTTGCCCTTGCAGCAGCTGCCCTTGCGGGCGCCGGCCTTGGCGCCGCGGGCGGACATCAGCCTGTTCAGGCAGGCCTTGGCTTCCTTCCGCATTCCGCCGCCCTTGCCGGTGGATCGCTCCCGCTCCAGCTTGGCGAGCAGCCGGTCCATCTCCGCGCCGTCGACGGGCAGTTGGACGGTCTTCTGCTTGAAGCCCGCGATGTGCATCGCGTTGGACAACTCCAGCTCGTTGAGCGCCTCTGCGCCGGTGGCGTACTCGAACGGCTTGCCGCTGATAAGGTGACGAGCGAACCCGGCGTTGATTTCCAGGTGGCCCTCGGCGCGCTTGGGCACCTTCACCTCGGTCCAGTTGATCGACTGCTCCGCCCCGCCGGCGGCGCCGGAGGTGGAAGCGAAAATGTGCTTGCTGACTGGCATGCCCAGCATGCCCAGCTTGATCTTGCCGTCCTCGACGATGATCGTGCCCTTGTCGCCGCAGAACATGAATTGCTCGTAGCCGGGCTCTTCGGCCGTGGTCGTGTAGACGTAGCCGACCCGCCCCTTGCCGTAGTCCATCAGGAAGTTACCGCAGTCCTCGACCTCGATCTTGTGGCAGCGCGTGGAGATCAGGCCCATAACGCTCTTGGGCATGCCGGTGAGCCACTGGTACAGGTCGAAGTGGTGGGGAGCCTGGTTGATCAGCACGCCGCCGCCCTCGCCGTCCCATGTGCCGCGCCACGCGCCGCTGTCGTAGTAGGCCTGCGTGCGGAACCAGTTTGAGCAGATAAGTTGCGCCCGGAATACCTCGCCGATCTTGCCGCTGTCGATGAGCTTCTTGACGGCGTTCATGTCCGCGCGCGCCCGGTGGTGCAGCATCACGCCGAGCGAAACGCGGCGCTTCTTGCACTCGGCCACCATCAGCCGGGCGTCGCTTATGGACGACGCCAGCGGCTTTTCGCACATCACGTGCAGGCCCTTGCGCGCGGCGTAGATCGTCAGCGGCGCGTGCCAGTAGTGCGGCACGGCCACGACGACCGCGTCGCACAGGCCGGAGTCGATCATCTCGAAGCCGCTATCGAAGTGCGGCACCTTGCACTTTTTGCCGAACGCGGCGGCCTTGGGGGCGTCGATGTCGGCAAGGGCGGTCAGGGAGAAGTTGCGGCTCCTGGCTTTGGGGATCATGTTGACGTGGCCCGAGCCCATCATGCCGACGCCGATGACGCCGAAGCGAACGTGTTTGAGCTTCTTCATCAGTAGTCTCCGTTGCGTTGGGTGCGTGAGGTTGCTTTGTCGGTCAGGCCGTGGAGTCTAGGCCCGCCGTAGCGGGATTGCAAGCGAGCGGGCGGCGAATTATCATGCCCGCATGCACAGGATCCGCGTGAAAATCGAAGGGCTGCGCGATCCGGCCCAGGCCGTTGAGATCGCCGAGCTGGGGGCCGACGCGATCGGCCTGGTGTTCGCCGAATCCCCGCGGCAGGTGACTGCCGCCCAGGCGCGTGCGGTGACGGACGCGCTGCCGCCGTGGGTGGCGACCGTCGGCGTGTTCGTCAATGCGCCTGTCGAGCAAGTTAACGCCGTCGTCGCCGCCACGCGCATCACCAACGTGCAGCTGCACGGTGACGAAGGGCCCGACGTCGTCGGCCGGATCGACGCGCGATGCATAAAAGCCTTCCGCGTGAAGGGCGACGGCTGGACGGACGAGGTGGACGCGTTTCTTGCCGGGCTGGACGAAGCGGGCCAGGCCAACCTGCACGCCGTCCTGCTGGACGCCTACGACAAGGCCCTCCGCGGCGGCAGCGGAAAGCAGTTCAACTGGGACCTGGTCACCGCCGCCCGCCAGGCAGGCCGGCTGGACGGCTGGCCGCCAATAATCCTGGCAGGCGGCCTGACGCCGGACTGCGTCGCCGACGCCGTCGCGTCAGTCCAGCCCTGGGGCGTGGACGTCGCCAGCGGCGTGGAAAGCGCCCCGGGAGTCAAGGACATCGCCAAGGTCGCCGCCTTCATCCACAACACCTCACGCGCGTAAGGCGCCCTTGCCCACAAAACGGGCGCGGGCCAGGCAAGCGGCATCGACCAGCCGAATGGGGCGTTTCGAGCGGCATCATGCCCGGGGAACGGCCCGATGCCGCCTCCAACGAGCCGAGAGCTTGCTTAGCCCACACACCGTGATACAATCTCTGAAAAGGCCCACGATGGTCGTGGGCTGGAGTTCATCCGGGAAGGAGCTAGCCATGCCTCTGATCGTATTCGAAGGTCCGCCGATGGACACGGACACCAAGCGCCAACTCGTGCGCGACTTCGCCAAGGCTGCTTCTAAGGCCACAGGCCTGCCGGCGGAGATCATCACCACCGTGATCCACGAGAACCCCAAGGAGAACATCGGCACGGGCCCGACGCTGCTGACGGATAAGCTGGCAGACAGGTCGAGTTGACGCACACAGGCCCGCAGGTGCGCCTGGAGCATTTCACGAATGAGATGCAGCCTGGCGTGTCTAGTGGTACTTGCCGACCAGCACGTCCAGCTCGTCCCAGGTGGCCGCGGGGATGCTGTCTCGGGCGGACCAGATCGCCAGCTCCATCGCGCTGTGAGCGGGCGAGGGGGTGTCGGCTATCTCGCCGAACCGTTCGATGGCCGTCTTGATGAGCGCGACGGCTTTGCTTGTGGCCTCGGTGAGGTGGCCGATGATTTCCTTGAGCAGCTCGTGCTTGTCCAGCTCGGCCGGGTGCGGGCGCCAGCAGTCGTAGTCGCTCGGCAGGCACACGAGCGCGTAGGCGAGTTCGGCCTCGCGGGCGAGCTTGGCCTCCGGCATGGCGGTCATGCCTATCAGGTCGCCGCCCCAGGCGCGGTGCATTTCGCTCTCAGCCCGGGTGGAAAAGGCCGGGCCCTCCATGCACACGTACGTGCCGCCGTCGTGGACGGCCGTGTCCACCGCATCGGCGCAGGCCAGCAGGTGCTTTCGCAGCACGGGGCAAAACGGCGAGGCGAACTCGACGTGCGCGGCGAAGTAGTCGTCGTAGAACGTCGGCGCGCGGCGGCAGGTCTTGTCGATGATCTGGTCGGGGATCACCAGGTGCTGCGGGGCGATGTGCTCTCGCAGGCTGCCCACGGCCCCGGAGGCGATCACGTGCGTGCAGCCCAGCGCCTTGAGCGCGTAGATGTTCGCCCGGTAGTTGACCATCGAAGGGTTGAGCATGTGCCCCGCGCTGTGGCGGTTGAGCAGCACCACGTCCGTGCCCCGCCAGGAGGTCTGGATAATCTGGTCGGACGGCCGGCCGAACGGCGTTTTGATGGAGACCGCTTCGCCCGCGTCCGCCCCGCAAATGGCTTCGCCCAGCCCGCTGCCGCCAATGATGCCAACTTTCGGATTGTCCATGGATGCCAGCTCCTTCAGCCCGGCCCGGGGACCGGAAATATCAAGCTCAAAGATACAAGATACAAAGGCGTGCGTTCATCCCCGCCAAAGCCGGAATGCGGGCGACCTTTGTATCTTGTTTCTTGTATCTTGTATCTTGTATCTTGTTTCTTGCCTCTTGTTTCTTGCCTCTTGTTTCTTGCTTCTTGTTTCTTCAATCTTGGCGCCGTCGCCCGCGAAGGATAGCTCCCCAAAGCCCCGCTCGCCAGCTATTCCTCGCCCGGTCGGAGGAGCTTGTCTATCACGTCCTCTATGCCCCGCAGCGGCACGGTGCGCGTGACTGGCTCGGACAGCGTGCCGGTAATCTGAATCTCCACGATCTCGCGGACGACGTGTTCGAGGATCTCTTCCAGCCCGCCCAAGCGCGGCACTTGCGTCGGCGGGCCGCCCAGGAACGCCAGGTCGAGCTGTTCGGTCTGCATGTCCATCGTCCCCGAGCCGACTATGCCCAGCGTCGGGCCTATCAGGTGGATTTCCTCGAACACGAGCGTGTTGCCATTGAGGCGGTAGGACATGACGCCCTCGGTGAACATCGCATCGCCGGGCAATTGCAGCGTGACGACGTTCATCATGCCCAGCAGCACGGGCATGCGGACCATGTTCGCCTTCTCGATCAGCAGCACGCCGGAGGCGCGTCGGGTCTCGGGGTCGTCTGCGGTGGCGATCAGCTCGATCCGCCCTGACAGTCGCCCCGTGATGTCGCTGCGCTCGGCGTCCTCCGTCACGCCGGCGTTGAGCAGATCGTTGAGGTCGACGTTCTCCACCGACAGGCGAATGCCGTATGCCAGCGGGTCAGTGAGGTCGATCTCGGCGAAGCCCCCCGACACCCGCCCGCCGTGGGTGTGCCCGATGAAATCGTCCAGGTGCAGCATCGTCGAGGAGTAGGCCTTCGTTATCTGACACTCCACGTCCGTCAGTTCGCGCTGGCCTATGTGAATGCTGTCGAACAGCAGGTCGCCCTTGATGGCCAGGCCGTCCTCGTTTCGCCCGAGCTTGCCGACGAGCCGGCCCGACAACGCCTTGTCGCTGAGGCCCAGCGACACGACCGCGTCAGTCACGCCGAGGGCGCCCTCGGCGTACCAAAGCAGGGGCCCGTCAGCGTCGGCCGAGCCGCCCTCCTGTTTGCTCGGCGCAGCCCGACGGAACTCCAGCCGGTCGATGTCCATGCTGCACACGCCGCCTGGCGTGAACCGCCGCGCCAGGGCGGCGATGTCCGACGGCACGGCCGCAAGAAGGTCCTCGTCTATCGGCACGTTCCTGGCCTTCACCGACAGCTCCCTGCCTCGCAGGCCGTCGCCGTACTCGATCGTCCCGTCGACCCTGACGGACATATCCCCTTCCCGCGCGGTCAGGCCTATCAGCTCCGCCCGGCCGGGCGTTACAACCACCGCGCCACTCACGCCCGTCAACGGATACGGAAACCCCTCGTAGCGGATGTCCATGCCCTGCGGGGTGAGGACGGCCCGGTAGTCGCCGGCGGGCGCGCCGGGCACGTTCCGCTGGAGCCAGATGCTCACGCCCATAGGCCCGGCGGGCGAGAACTGCCGAGAGATGTTCTGCACATCGGCCGGCAGCATCGCCAGCAGCTCTTCGTCCACCTCCATCGCCGGCGCGTCGACGTTGACATCGTACCCGATGCTGTCTTCGTTGATGAACACCTGCCCGCTGATGTTGACGGTCGTCCGCCCGTGGGCGGCCCTGAGATGCTTGACGATAACCCGCCCCGGCTCGATGGTGATCTCGCCCGTGCCCTTGGTTATCGGCAGCGGGAGCTGGCCCAGTGTGAACTCCACGTCCGTCACGCCGGCCCGAACGCTGAAGTCCAGGGGGCTTTCGGGGGTGTCCACAATGCGCACCTGAACGCGAGGCGCCGAGCACGTCAGGCCGACCGAGTCGATCACCTCGGCGGCCCGCGCCGGCAGGGCCGCGACCAACTGCTCGTCCAGCGTCAGTCGCCAGATGTCGATGTTCAGGTCCGCCATCGCCGAGGGCTCGCCGATGTCGGTTATGTCGCCGTGGATGGTGCATCGCGTCTCGCCGTTGCCGCCGGTGACGGGCGCGGCGCGGTCGATGTGCACCAGCCCGCTGCTGATAGCGACCCGGCCAAGCAGGTTCTCCAGGCGGTAAGGGAACCTGTCGTAGGTGATGCCCGCCTGTCCGTTGAGGTCGAGTTCGACGGCCAGGCCGCGCCGCTCCTGCTCGTCCCGCGAGATATGCACGCGCGCGTTGGCCCGCCCGGTCGGATGGAGCGAGTCCCACACGGCGGCGAAACGCTCTGGCAGGGCGTTTCGCGTGTCCTCGTCGAACGGCGAGTTGACGGTGTTGATCATCAGGTCGTACATCCACACCCGCGGGCCTCGCCGGGCGCCGCCCCTGACGGTGACCTCGCCGCCCCCCCGCCGCCCGCTCAGGTCGACGTCGTACTCGCCCGACTCGTCACAGTGGATCTCGCCCGTCACGTCCGTCACCAGCACGGGGAAGTGCTTGTGCGTCACGCTCATGCCCAGCGGGCGGATCGTGCCGGAATACGTCACCTCGCCCTCGGCGTTCCGCGCGAGGTGCAGCGCGACGTCCATGGCCCCTTTGGGATCGTATTCGGCCAAGAGCGAATCTATCGTCTCGCCGACCGCGCCCGACGCTGGGTTGGCCTGGGGAACGGACATGTTCTCCACGACAATGTCAACGTCGAACGTGGGCGCCTCGCCGCCTAGTTCGACCTGGCCGTTGAGCGTGAAGGCCCCGTCGCCACACTGCGGCAGCCGTCCCGTCACGTCGTGGAAGATAAGCGTTTGGCGACCGGCTTCCTCATCGACAACGTATGTCGCCGGCATGCAGACGTCCTCAACGGCCAGCCCGCCCTCGTCGGTCGGCAGCAACATGGATGCGTCGACGAGCTTGAATTCCCACACACCGTTGGCCTGTTCATTGTCGTCGCTGCTGTACTTGAACCGCCCGGTTATCTGGTATTCTTCTTCCCACTGAGCGAACTTTCCCCCGAACAGTACTGCCATTGAGTCCGTGCCGACCGCCACG
>Ga0114919_10005345_pt1 | contig 10264 bp, 8 predicted proteins | sample BlataG_FD_88682 | JGI IMG/M metagenome (GOLD analysis project Ga0114919, IMG submission 88682) | Deep subsurface microbial communities from Black Sea to uncover new lineages of life (NeLLi) - Black_00105 metaG | ecosystem: Environmental > Aquatic > Marine > Oceanic > Sediment | place: Atlantic... | reverse complement strand
CCCAGGGACTCGATTGACACCAACCTTGATTCGCCTCTCTTTCGCTCGACCTGACCTGTGACGGCTGCTCCTTCGGTGAGGGCAAGTCGGCGATTTAAATCCGGGTGGACCATCACTTCGGCCAGGCCCGCCCGATAAGACCGGTCGGCGGTCCTGACCGCAAACTGCCGTTTGCTGACACATTTAAGTATTCCAGTTGTTGTATCGGCCATCGAAATATTCCCTGTGAAATTCCATAAAGATTGATGGTGAACAAGAAAACGCCTGTATTATAGCATATTGTTCCACGTTGGCAAGCCTCGCCTGAGGTTTATGAGGGGCATTGTGGGAAGGCTTATTATAGGCTCAGGATAGATAAAGCAAGTGGTGAGCACAGAGACTTGGCCACGAATTTTTACGAATTGGCACGAAAAGATTTAACCGCGGAGAACGCAGAGAAATAATCAATATCGAAGTCGCTGATGCGGCGTCTGTTTGTCGAAGATCCGGCCTTCCTTGGACGGAACGAAATCCGGCGCCTTTTGACGGAATCATTCATCAATTATCAATTAGCCACAGCCCCCTATGGGGCAGGCGGACAACTTTAATTTCTCTAACGATTGACTTTCACTTATTAATTCCTCACCACCCGACGCTTATCTCGGTCTGTAGGAATCAACTTTGTGAAGAAAATAATTGGTTGAATATCCTATTTCAATAGCCCACTGTGCTCGGCGGTTAAAGAGAAATACAGTTTAATAGTCTTTGACTTAACGAGCGTTGTCAGTTAACTTTCGGCGAATATGAAAAGAATGCTCACATCGTGTTTTGGTCTTGGCCGGCTGCCGTTAGCTCCGGGGACGTGGGGCTCGCTGCCGCCGGCAATTATCTTCGCGGCGATGTGCCACTTCGGCGCACCGGCTGTGCTAATATCAATCGTAATGGCGGTCCTGGCTATTGCCGGCTCCGTTATTTGCGTCATATTCGCCCCTGCCATAATCACAGCCACCGGCAAAGACGACCCGCGCGAAGTTGTTGCCGATGAACTTGCAGGCCAGGCGGTTACTTTTTTAGCTGTCCCCTTTCTATTCCCACCCGAACTCACAACCGGGCAAATCCTTATCGCAACGGTCCTGGGCTTTCTGCTGTTTAGGATATTTGATATCGTCAAGCCACCGCCGATACGTAAACTCGAAAAATTGCCAAAAGGATGGGGCATTCTTGCCGATGATTTATTAGCGGCTGTATATGCCGGTGTGTGTTTATTCATTTGCTGCTGGTTTTGGATCCCCGGGTATGGATTAAGTATAGAGTCTATAACAATATGAAACATCCTATGTCTGTCATTTCGAGCGGAATCCCGACTTGTCGGGATGAAGTCGAGAAATCTGTTTTAATAGACCTCTCGGCTGCGCTCGAGGTGACTTTATACTCATTTTGTTAGAGTCCTTTAGATTCAGGAAACACAGATGGCAGCAGAATACTCTGTTGAAGTTTGCAAACAGCTTGAAAAGGATTTTCTCGATACTCGGCTGCGCTCGAGGTGACTTTATACTCATTTTGTTAGAGTCCTTTAGATTCAGGAAACACAGATGGCAGCAGAATACTCTGTTGAAATTTGCAAACATCTTGAAAAGAAATTTCTCGATACCCGGCTGCACCGGCCGATACGGATTGCCCGTTACGACGCCGGCACCGAGCTTGTTTATGATATTACGGGTGTTGGGCAGGCGGACACGGGGCGGGTACACCTTGTTGTTGAGGAGTTTGTGGGCGGCGGCTTTGCCGGGCAGGTGTACCGGGTAAAAATAATAGATATTGAGGCCGGCGCCGGGCCGATTGTTGGACTGGAAGTTGGCCGAGTTTACGCGATGAAAATCCTCATTCCGCCTTCTTCTTTTTCCCGCTTGTTTCGCAATATGTTGTACTGGATTGGTTTCCAGGGGCCTTTTCAGCTTCAGGTCAATCCGGCGGCGGCACGGGCCGGAGCGCTCTGGCAAAAAATTATCCGGCGCGGGGCAAAAGTCAGATTCGGGGATGAAAATACGGTTGTAGATATTCACGCAACATTCGTTGACGACCGGCTGGGTAGCTGCGGGGAATTGAGCGAGTGGATTGACGGCCGTACATGGCAGTTGGAAGTTGACGACAGACTGGATTTATTGAAGCGATGGCGCCGAGGTAAGACAGTTGATGAGCAGCAGCTTTGCTCGCCCGAATACCGGGCAAAGCGGCAGTTTATGCGCGAATTTGTAACATTGTTGAACGATATCGGCGCTTACGAGTTTGCCCGGCAGTATGAGTGGTGGACATGCAAGAGTCAGCCGAACTGCCTGAAACGCAGAGATACTGAGGATGCCCCATCGGGCGGGCTGGTGGCGGTCGATTTCAGAGCGGGTTTGGCTCTGCTGCCTTTTTTGCCGATGAGTCCGGGCGATTTTAAGCTGATAGTAAAGGGGCTTATGCGAGGCTCTCTGGTCCAGTTTGACAGAGGCAGTACAGAAAAGCTTCAGCGATTTGCCGAGGCGAACAGCGATGAGTTTGCCGATATGCAGCAAATGCTTGATGAGCTGAAAGTGGCTGAGGGCATTTATCGAAATTCAATTCCTGATATTGCGCACAACCACGTTCGCCTGCTTTACAGCCGGCGCCTCTGGTCAACGATGCTCGATAGTGCGGTCACCGGATGGAAAGTGCGAAATCTCGTGGACCAGCAGCACGAGCCCAAACTACGAAACAGCAGGTTTCTGACCTTACTGTTCTTTGTGATTGGTGTAGTACCCTTTTTGGGTAAACTGGTTCGTCGAATCTGGGCCCGCGCGGATTGGCGCAAGCACTATGGTGCATTGCTGACAAGCTGGGACTATCTGCAACGGGCGGTCCAGGGGCGGATTGCAGAGAAAGTTGTTGTTTGGCATCGGGCCGGCCGTCTTTATGACAAACGTGCACCGAAGGTTGCGGCCTCTTTTTGGCGGTTCCTATATCACTTGCCACTATCAATCTTACCCGCCGGCCTGCACAGATTTTTGACCGACCGGGCGTTCTTCAAGGATAAGCTTCACTACATTTTTGCTCGCCCAATAAAACTTTATTTTAATGCGGGGCTTCGCGAGCAGTGGCTGCGGGATATGGTAAGCGTGGGACAAAAAAAACACATGCTTAGTGATGAGGACGCACAGCTTATCCTGTCACAGGTCAATGAGACATTTATACAAAAGTATCTCAAAAGCCTGGCGGTTCACGTTTGCACTTTGCCGGTAACGCAGATAGTTTCCGTCCTGGTCGCGTGGATTTACGCACGAATGCACCCGGAGCTTTCCGCAGCCCAGACCGCTGTGGCTGTGGCGGCAATTCTGGTACTGTTCCAGATAACGCCTGTTTCACCCGGTTCGCTGGTCCGCGGTTTTTATGTGTTATATCTGGTCATCAGAGAGCGCAATTTCAAGGACTACAATATCGCGGTGTTCCTGGGATTTTTCAAATACATAGGTTACTTAGCGTTTCCGATTCAGATGACGTATCACTATCCGGTGCTCGCGCGGTTTATGGCCGCTCACTGGGCGACAGAAGCGGTGCATATTGTGCCGGTGTTCGGCGAGCATGGGGCATTGTTAGAGCATTGGATATTCCGTTTGTTCTACAACTGGCCGTTGACGATACGGCGTCGGATGCACAGGCGGGCCGAGATGTGGGCATTGATGAAGCCGCGGTACTGGCATGTTGGCCTCTGTGCCGTTGTCGCGGCATTTGGCTTGGCTTCTGTCGACTACAATTACCTCAACAATGTCGGGAATCTTCCGGGCTTGAAAGATATTTGGTACTTTGCAGCGCTCGTGCCGCTGGCTTGCGGAGCAATGGTTACTCTTGGCTGCGGCGGGGCGAAGCTGTGGAAACGGATTGCGGCTGCCGCTATATGCGGTATCGTGCTTGGCCTGCTTTATACCGCCGTCTCTGCTCTGCTGGTTCAGAGAATGGCCGTTGGCGATATTGCATCGGCTTGCGTCTGGCGGGTATTCGTGTTCGCTATTCTCTCAACTGTGGGAGCAATAGCTACGGAGCTAAAGCTGCCTTAGCCAAAACCTGAAAATCCTGGTTGAAAAACTTAGAACACCTAACAAAACGAACGAACGCTGTGCCTTGATAAAGACAATAGATTGCCACGTCGCTTCGCTCCTCGCATTGACATTTTTAATAGATTCCTCGACTGCGCTCGGAATGACAACGCAATGGGTTCCTGCCTGCGCAGGAATGACAACATGGGCTAAAGCCCATCCTACGAGACTTGCGAAAGCAAGAACGGGGGCTACGGTCGGGATGCCCCCGCACCAATCAGGCGCGAGCACAAGCTCAATTGGCACGGGACCATGTGGTAATCTCGTGCTTTTGGGCTTAGCCATCCTGCGGACAACCAAAAAAACCCCATTTTATTAGAGAGTTTTGAGTTTTTCGCCATATATTGTTATATTTTGGCCTTTTTTTGTCTTGCTTTAGCTCTTGAAATGAGCTTGAATTTGTGCGAAAATTACGTTCTGATTTAAGCTGTCGTTAGGCAATTATCCTGCCAACATGGCCTTGATGCTGACGAAAGAAGGCAAAAGAATGAAGCCGGATGTTATATCATCAACGCTAATAAAGATGGTAAATCATAAGCACCTTAGAAAAATGTTCGTTAAAAGAGCCGACGACTACATCTATAAAAGCCTCGTCAAAGAAGATAAAGAAGACCTGGAACACGTAAAATTGAAAAGATTCCAGTTCCTGTCGGCGATGCTGCATTGTGTCGTTAGAAATGTAGACAAAGGTAATGTCTCGCCTGAAATTATTAGAAAAATCGTCGATGTGCTCGTTGAAAATAATCTTATTCGCGAAGACCAAAGTTACATCCAGGCCGTTGAGAAATTTGAAGAAAAATATGGTGAGCCGCCGCCTACTTTTATCGTGCTCTCTCCTACTCAAATATGTAACTTAAAGTGCATCGGCTGTTATGCCAGTTCGACATCAAAAACCGCTGCCATGATACCTTATCCAATCGTTGATAGAGTAGCGGGTGAGACCCACGACTTATGGGGCAGCAGGTTTATGACAATCAGCGGGGGCGAACCCTTTATGTACAAGAGCGAAGGTAAAACGCTTCTGGATATCTTCCAAAAGTACAGCGATATGCTTTTCCACGTATATACAAACGGCACACTCATTAACAAAGCAATCGCCGAACGTCTTGCAAAATCGGCAAATGTTACGCCGGCAATTTCAGTCGAGGGATTTGAGAAAGAAACCGACCAGAGAAGAGGGGCCGGCACCTATAAGAAAATCCTTAACGCCTTCGAACATTTAAGACAAGCGGGCGTGCCTTTCGGCATCTCCGTTACGGCAACAAGCAAAAACGTGGACCTGCTGCTGACAGATGAGTTTTATGATTTTTACTTCGGCGAGCAAGGAGCCTGCTATATGTGGCAATTCCAGTTGATGCCCATCGGCCGAGGCAAAGATGAGCTCGCCCTAATGGTCAATCCCGAAAAGAGAGTCCATCTCTATAGAAAATGGGAAAAGCTGCTCAGCGAAAAGAACTATTGTCTGGCCGATTTCTGGAACAGCGGCGTGCTCGCCAGGGGATGTATTGCCTACGGCCGAAGCGGCGGATACGTCTATATCGACTGGAACGGCAACGTAACGCCCTGCGCCTTCATTCCTTACTATGTCGATAATATCTACGATTTGTACAAAAACGGAAAGACACTATCTGATGCACTGTTCTCCGATTTTATGAAAAATGGGCGAAAATGGCAGAATGAATATGGCTTTGAAAATTGGAAAAAACCAAAGAACTGGTTAATGCCCTGCTCTATAAGAGACCATTACGAAATCTTCAGGAATTCAGTTTTGCCGAAAAACGCAAAGCCCGAAGATGAAAAAGCAAAAGAGGCCCTTGAATCAGACGAATACTTCGAGGTGCTGAAAAATTATGACCAGGAGCTTCAAGGTCTAACTGAGACAATCTGGGAGAACGAGTACTTAAATGTATAGAAGGCCCTGCTTGATTCTCTGCTTGTATGAGAATCGAGTATAGAGCTTTCCCTTTTGGAGAGTTTTTCAAATTATGTCAAACGATTATACTGCTCTCTGCGATGATTTTTATCTCGATATGTACATAAATACCGAGCTTGACCTGCCGACACAGCGTGAAACCATTTTGGCCTTTTTCGAGAGGATACAAAAGCAATTCCCTTCTATGTGCTCCTTCTACCGGCGCGACAATAACGAGTGCTGTCTGGAAGAGGACCGCAATTCCGGCAGATACCGCTGGATTACTCTCGAAACAGACCGTATCGGCTCCGGTGTAGTCAATCCTGCAAACTTCGAAGATGCTTACAGCCAGGACAGATTGGCGCTCGAGCTTGTCCCCTATATGCTCGGCGTAAATCATCTTGATATCAATTCGCTTGATGTTACTTTCGCTATGGATTTTGATTGTGCCGGCAATCACGATGAGATTATCGCGGAGGCTCTGTTGGCGCAGAGCGCCTTTAGCTGCCTTCTGGACTTGCCTTCGGCCAGGCCTATCGGCTTTTCACCCTCTGTCGTCATCGCGTTATCAGACGATTACCGTACACAGGCCCGAATCAGCGTGGAGTCTAAAACAAGCGTTTTAGAAAACGGAAAACAAGACTACAAGTCGGATGAGGCGATAAGCCTTTCCTTTACAATCCGGCAATACCCTTCAAGTACGGAAAAATTTGACGCACTGAAATCTTTTGAAAACCAATGCCTGCTGGCTGAAGAGCTAATGGATGAAAAAATATTCCCGAACTTCGTACGGCCTTTAAGCAGTGTTATCGCAGAAAAACGATTAAAGTAGATTACATCAGGGTCTTAAAATGGCTATCGAGGCGCCCGTAAGCAAATACAGAAAAACCAATCTTAAAATCTATATCGCCGCCTGCGTTGTTGTTACAATTTGGCTTGGGTATGACGGCTATTTTAACAAAAATTTCATAGAAAAAAACACCGAAGACGGTAAGCCGAACGGTACTCTGGTCTTCAATCAAAAGGCGCCGCCATTTGTTGCCGGCGCCGCAGTGCTTTTAAGTCTATATCTGCTCACAATCAGGAACAAGAAGCTTATCGCCGACGAAAACGAGCTTGTCCTCAGCGAAAAAGAAAAAATCTCTTATGGTTCCATAGAAACAATAGATAAAACAAACTTTAAACCGAAGGGTTATTTTGTAATCACATACAAAGACAAAAACGGCAGAGAAATGAAACGCAGGATAAGTGATAAAGAATACGGCAACCTGGAAGCTGTTCTGGACCATCTGGTGGCACAAATCAGTTGAAAATTATCACAATAAAAACTAAAATTTAATCGGCTAACCGCAATATGCCGTATTTTTGAGCTGTTGCGGTTTATCTTTGCGAACATTTTTTAAGAGGCGGTCACAAATGAATTATTGTGTTGTGGGATTGCAGTGGGGCGATGAGGGCAAAGGCAAGATTGTCGATATTCTGGCCGAGAACAGTGATATCGTGGTCCGGTACAACGGCGGCGCCAACGCCGGCCACACCGTTGTCGTGGCCGACAGCCGGTTCGCTCTGCACATTTTGCCCAGCGGTTCTGTTCGGCCGAATACAATCTGCGTAATTGCAAATGGTGTGCTCATTGACCCTGAAGTCTTGATAAAGGGGATTGAGACCCTTGCCGAAAAAAATATCATCTTGAAGGACCGTCTTTTTATAAGTGAAAACGCCCACGTCGTGCTGGATTATCACAAAAAAGAAGACAAACTGCGTGAAGAGTCGCTCGGCAAAAACAAAATCGGGACAACTATTCGAGGAATCGGCCCCTGCTGTGCAGACAAGGTCGGAAGAAGCTATGCCGTTCGTATGGCTGATTTAAAAAACCTCGAAAAGCTCAAAGCGAAGCTGAATACCATCGTCGAGTACAAAAACAAAATCTTTGCAGCGCTCTATAACGCAGAGCCTATAGCCGCGGACCGGCTCTTTGAAAAGTGTAAAAATTATTCGGACAAACTCATGCCGTTCACAGTTGACACAACAAAATTTCTGCACAAATCAATTTCCGACGGCAAATCAATCCTCTTTGAGGGCGCCCAGGGCTCACTTCTGGATCTGGACCATGGCACATTCCCATTTGTAACCAGTTCAAATTCGAGCTCACTTGGTATGCCGGCCGGCTGTGGAGTACCGGCCAAAACGGTTGATAAATTCCTTGGTGTCGCCAAGGTCTACACAACACGCGTCGGCGCCGGCCCCTTTCCTACCGAGCAGGACAACGAAATCGGCCAATACATCCGTGACAGAGGAAACGAATACGGCACAACTACCGGTCGGCCCCGCCGATGCGGCTGGTTCGATGCCGTCGCCGTATCCTACGCCATAACCATCGGCGCAATAGATTGTGCAGCACTGCTGCACCTTGACACTCTAACCGGCTTAAAAGAATTGAAACTCTGCAAGGCGTACAGAATTAATGGAAAGGAAACTACATTCTTTACTGCAAACGCAGACAAACTCTCACAGGCCTCTGCCGTTTACGAAACCGTACCCGGCTGGGACGAGGACATAACACACGTAAGCGATTTCAACGATTTGCCTTTGAATGCCCAGGACTTTGTTTGCCGAGTCGAAGAAATGATAGGCAAACCCGTCACAATGATTGGCGTCGGACCGGAGCGAAAGCAAACGATATTCAGATAATTGAAACTAAAAGCGGGAAATTAAAAAACAAAGATACCAAAAATGAAAACTGTTGAGCTTACAATTTCGCAGTTTCACGCTTTTATTATTTACATTTAATGAAGAGCTTCGAAGCAAAACTTGAAAAAACCGCCGAACGCCTCGGGATAAGGGTCGAACAGATGCCCCGTCATATCGCCATAATTATGGACGGCAACGGGCGATGGGCCCAGAAAAAGGGGCTGCACCGAGTCCAGGGACACCGACAGGGTGGAAAGACGGTCGAGAACATAGCTCAATGCTGCGTCAATTTCGGCATCGAATCTCTGACCTTATATTCCTTCAGTATAGAAAACTGGGAAAGACCAAAAACCGAAGTCAATGCCCTTATGCATCTCTACACCCAATACCTTGTTGGGATTCGTTCTACGATGATGAAAAACAACGCAAAGCTAATTCACCTCGGCCGAATGTCTCAACTACCGACAGCGGTAAAAAAAGAGCTTACAAAAACAATGAAAATCACTTCCGGCAATACCGGTATGACACTTGCCCTGGCGCTAAACTACGGCAGCAGGCCCGAAATCGCAGACGCAGCCAAAAAAATTGCACAGGAATACAAAAAGGGCAAGCTCCGCCTCAAAGATATCGACGAACTATGCTTGAGCCGGCATCTTTACACGTCCGGACTTGCCGAACCGGACCTTTTGATAAGAACGGCAAACGAAATGAGAGTGAGCAACTTTCTGCTCTGGCAAATTTCATACAGTGAATTCTATGTTACAAAAACTCTCTGGCCGGATTTCAAAAAAGCAGCTCTGGAAAAAGCAATACTGGCCTACTCAAAACGAAACCGACGTTTTGGCACTATCAACAACATATCTCCAGAATCGTGAAGCGTATCTGGAACCAAATAAGAGATACGAAAGATTATGCTCAAACACAGGCTGCTTTATGGAACATTGATGGCGGTATTCTTTACCGCTGTAGCCATTTTCGACGGCTGGATGGATGGCTCATTGACCGCTTCAGCCGAGGATAAACCCATACAGGGAACAATTCTCTGTATGCTTATTGCTGTTTTAATAATTCTTGCTCAACTGGAGCTGTCCAGGCTTGCCTCGGCCAAAAAACTGAAGATTTTCACGCCTGTCTCAATCATCGCCTCGCTTCTTTTTGCCGGCACCTGGTATTGGCCGCAGCTCGTCAAGCTCCCACCCCTGATTTATCTGTCATTCCTATCAGCTTTTTCGCTCCTGGCACTGCTTTTGTACCAATATCTGCGTTATGGGACGTCAGATGTAATTGCCAACTGTGGTGCAAATTTTTTTTCCATTGTGTACATCGGGCTTTTCAGCGGCTTTGTTCTTGCCATCCGGATTGACTTCGGCTTATGGCCGCTTCTTATGTTTGTCTCTGTCATAAAGTTTGCTGATATAGGGGCTTATGCAATTGGGTCTTCGTTAGGCAGACACAAATTTTCGCCCAATATCAGCCCCGGCAAGACGTGGGAAGGTATGGCAGGCGGTGTCGCAGCAGCTATGATAGTGGCTGTTCTCTTTGCCGCTGGTTGTGATATAATGGCCTGGTG
>Ga0114919_10005343_pt1 | contig 10265 bp, 13 predicted proteins | sample BlataG_FD_88682 | JGI IMG/M metagenome (GOLD analysis project Ga0114919, IMG submission 88682) | Deep subsurface microbial communities from Black Sea to uncover new lineages of life (NeLLi) - Black_00105 metaG | ecosystem: Environmental > Aquatic > Marine > Oceanic > Sediment | place: Atlantic... | reverse complement strand
CCACCCCAGGGGATGGTGATGATGAGGGGATGGACGCCCAACTTCTCTTTGAGGCTGGCCACCGAGGCCCAGAAGTCGGCCCCGGGTCGGTCCATTTTGTTAATAAAGGCCAGCTTGGGGACCCGGTAGCGGTCGGCCTGATGCCAGACCGTCTCTGATTGGGGCTCTACCCCGGCCACTCCGTCGAAGACCCCGATGGCCCCATCCAGGACCCTCAGGGAGCGTTCCACCTCTACGGTAAAATCCACGTGTCCCGGGGTGTCGATAATGTTGATGACCGCGTTCTTCCAATGGCAGGTGGTCACCGCCGCGGTGATGGTGATGCCCCGCTCCTGTTCCTCGGGCATCCAATCCATGGTGGCGGCGCCGTTATGCACCTCCCCCATTTTGTGGGTGCGGCCGGTATAATAGAGGATGCGCTCGGTAAGGGTGGTCTTGCCCGCGTCGATGTGGGCAATGATACCGATGTTGCGAATCTGTGGTAATTTGACACCCGGCGCCACGTCCTTGTCCCCCAAAAATCAAACAAACCTCGCTTTTTGTAAATGAATTTGCCCTTCGTTGCAACCTCTATTATATTGGGGGGCACTTGAAAATGGAGTGAAAGGACTCCTGCGTCCGGTGTTTGACGCACAAACAGACTATGTCGTGCACGCCCTCCCTATATCGCTTTTGTCCTTGCTGCGGCGGCCGGTTGGCGCCGGAGATCAGAAACGACCGCCAGCGGCTGGTCTGTCGGGACTGCCGGCAAATCCTCTACGTGAATCCTGCGGTGGGGGTGGCGGTACTGGTGCGCCGGGGGGAGGAGATTCTCTGGGGCCGGCGTGCCTCAGGGCCGTACGCCGGCCACTGGTGCATTCCCTGCGGCTACGTGGAATGGGGTGAGGAGGTGCGGGCCGCGGCGGCCCGGGAGTTTCAGGAGGAAACCGGACTCAGCGTGGATCTCGGCCCCATCCTGTCAGTGCATTCCAACTTCCACGATCCGGAACGCCTCACCGTGGGTCTGTGGTTTGCCGGCCGGGTGATGGGAGGGACCCTCCAACCCGGCGACGACCTGGACCGGGTGGGCTTTTTCGCCCTGGCTGCGCCCCCGTCGCCCCTGGCTTTTCCCACCGATGAGTTGGTGCTGGCGGAACTCAGGAGCGGCAAGCTGGGGTCGATCCCGGAGTCCGAGGTGGGCTGAACGAATGTCAGGGACCGCTAATCTTCCTGAAGTTCTCCGGAAATCTGGAATCTCCGCATAAAGCGGCGGTCGATATAATCCTTTAAAATAAAGGCCAGACGACCATCGAAGACCAGATTTTTCCTCGCAAAAATTCCCCGCCCATCTCCCAGATTGAAGATAAGCATATAGGTGTCCTGGGGTTTAAAAGGCTTGAGACTCCGGTTTTCCAGGGCCGCCATAAGATTGTCCAGCAAAAGCGGATTTTGCCTGACCGCGTATACTCCCACCTTATCCAGGGGTTGGGGCTGGAAATAGATACAGTCCCCGCCCCCGAATATCTCCGGATGGGCCGTTGACTGCAAAAATTCATTGACCACAAGACCCCCCTCCGGACCGGTGGGAAGGCCCGAATCAAGGAACAGGGCGGGCGGTTTGACTCCCAGGGCCAGAAACAGAAAATCGACAGGCAACTCCTGCCCATCCGTCAGTTGGGCCCGGCCGGGCTGAATTTCGCGCAGATGTGCCCCCTCCATTACCCGGATGTCCCGTTTTTGCAAAGAATTGAGGGCCAGGCGGCGAACCTTGTCCGCAAAGTTAGACATCAACCGTCGGCCCGCTACCAGGGTAAGGTTGGCCCGGCCGTTGTGGCGGCTGACCAGACGCCAGAGATTGCCCGAAATTTCCAGCCCGGCGGGACCGCCGCCGACCACCAGCAGGTCGAGGGTTTTTCCTCCGAGCTGCTCCAGTATGGCCTGCTGGGCCCGCAGGAGTTGTTCGATGGGTTTGACCGTATAAAAATGGGCCTCCTCGTGAATCGTAACCTTCCCTTTGGGAATGCCGCTGCCGATATTAAAAGACACCACATCGTAGGAGATTTGTTCGCCCGAGGCCAGCACCAGCGTGCGGTCCTGCGGCTGTACCCGGGACACCACCCCCTGGACAAAGCGGCCCCCGCCGGCTTCGGCCAGTGCTTGACTGTTGAAGCGGATTTCCCGGGGTGTGTAGGTCTGCCCAAGCATTCCCGGGCCCATACCGGAATAGTAATGGTGAATGTCAGGTCCGATCACCGTCACCTGGTGGCCCCGGGCGGTGAAATCCCGCAAGCTTTTTAAGCAGGTGAGGTGCGCATGGCCGGCGCCGATTAAAACTAGATGTTTTCCCATAATAGTAGTAAGGTAATGCTTCCAGCGACCGCGGCAAGTTCTGTTCAATCAGAAAAAAGTTCAAGCCGCGCCAGAGGTTCAAGATCCCGCAAAGACACCATGGCCAGCCGGTGGTGGTCCAGGTCCACAACGGCAAAGCTGAAGGTGGGGTAGCGATTTTCCTCCAGGGTAAAAGCTCCCGGCACAATCAGGTAGATGGCGTCAAGCTCCAGAGAAATACAGGCCTGGCGCGGCCGGAATTCCTGGGGACGAAGCGCATCGTTGGTATACAAAAGTCGGCTGGCCGGGGGCTGAAAATGGGTCAGACTGGGGACGTGAGTATGCCCGTGGCACAGTAGCAGGGGGGCGCGCCCGGTTTTAGGGCCCTCCAGGTAGGCATGAATCCGCTCCTTGAAGTGAGTCCAGACGAGGGCCCGGGTGTGGGCCAGGAAAATTCGCCCCTCCAACTCCAGAGCCATGGCAGAGCGGGTGGCTTCAGGCATTTCCGGTCCGTAATAATCGTAGACCCAGAAAAGCTGATGGTGGGGGTGGTGCTGCAGCCAGGGCAGAAAAGGTTCCGGTGGGCAGTCGCCCAGGCAGGCCAGGCGGGTGATGCCGTGTCGTTCAAAAAAAGCAAAAAGCGAGGGAAGGCCGTCCCGGTAAGTGTGGGTATCAGCGACCAGGGCCAGCCTTCCCATGTTTATTCTTAATAAAATGAGGCAGGTTTACGTGACGTCCCGGAAACCGCAGGCGTCTCCCGGATGTTTTAAACATTTCAACAATTGATTCAGGTACTTCAGGGCCTCTTCCTTGTCCTTGTCGATGAGAACGCGTTCCAGGAAAATTTGATCCTCATCCTGGAAAACAATATGTTTGTCCGCCATGCCGATTTCCCTCCAGGTATTTTTGTATCCGTTAGATTTTGAGAGTCAGGAATTAATTAACAAGGTTCTCCTCTGCTGAATTGGATCAGCACGCAGATTATCAGGGACGGGTTTTATCCGTCATAATCGGGGCAATCAACCGTGCCCCGAATAACCTTCGGCCGCTTTGGGCCCACAGGCATGTCCTTCAAGCTTCCTGAACTTATCCAGCAAATTCGAGCAATATTTCAGAGCCTGGTCCTCATTTTTATCGCTGACAATCGCTTCGATCTGCTGCTGTTCAGTATCGGAGAAGGTAACGGTAATGGGCATATGTTCCACCTTTCTCTGTTGGGTTTACTCCAAATTAATCACCTGAACCGGGTGTGTCAATAGATTTTGGAGAATTGCCTCCAGGGAAAAAAACCGCGATAATGACCCAGAGTGGTAAATTTATTTATTGGCCTATCTTCGGAAAGGGAAAGATTTTCCTTTCATTCAAGCTTCATTTTTTTGCCAGATATAAGGAGGTTACGCCTTTGTTACATTCACCCTTAGAGCGTCTCAAGCCGCCTATGTGCCCTTTTTGCCGCCAACGCATTGAGCGTCCGCAAGAAGTGGATGGTTTATGGTTTGAATTTGACGGGGGCCTGTGCTCTTGCGGCGCCCACTATGCCTTGGACCCGACGGCCAGAAACGGTGGTGCGGTCCTGCTGCAAACCGTGGTGCAGGCCTGTAAAGGCGACTGGGACGAGGCCTTGACCTTGAGTCCCGGTGTGGATTTTGAGGAGGGCTTTGTCGGCCAGTATAATGCCCTGAACCACCGGGTGGGAGGCCAGGGCTTCGGCACCCTTTACTTTGTGCGCTTGCTGGATCCCGATAAGCGCCAGGGAGATTCCGCCCCGCAGTAACAGATCCTCCCCGCCGCAAGAAAAGCTTGACATATTGATGGTCCCGTTTTAAAAATTGTTTAGGAGTTATGTCAGGCCCCCGAGGCCACCCAGGCTCCCTGGGTGGCTTTTTTCTTTGGAGGACCGCGTGCGCCTGGTGATGATCGACAACTACGATTCCTTTACGTACAACCTGGTGCAACTGTTCTATGAATTCGATCTGGAAGTCCTGGTTTTTCGCCATGACGCGGTAACTCTCCGGGAGATAAAGTCTTTGAAGCCCCGTTGGCTCTGCATCTCTCCGGGGCCCAAGACTCCGGCTCAGGCCGGCATCAGCAAAAAAGTGATCGCCCACTTCCAGAAAGATATTCCCATCTTGGGGGTGTGCCTGGGGCACCAGGCCCTGAACGAGATCTGGGGAGGTGTTACGGTTCGGGCGGCTCTACCCATGCATGGTAAATGTTCTGAGGTCCACCATCAGGCAAGGGGGCTTTTCGCCGGGCTGCCTTCTCCTTTCCGCGGGGCTCGCTACCACTCTCTGATTGCGGTTCCCACCTCTCCCAAATTGGAGGTCACGGCCTGGACCCAGGACGGAGTGGTTATGGGTCTGAGCCATCGGCGCTATCCTCTCCATGGGGTGCAGTTTCACCCGGAATCCTTTTTAACTGATTACGGTTATGACCTGGTGGCGAACTTTTTGCGCCTGGGGAGATAATCTTTAGAATAGTAGCCTCAAGCGTCTCCTATACTGACTGCTAACTGCTGACTGCTGTTCACAAAATAACCATGTTTGGACGAATTGCCGACATTGTGGTGCGGCCTTTTCAGCCTTACGGAGAAGGGGTTGATTTGGCCAAGCTGTTTACGCCGCTTAGGCGGCGGCCCTACGCCATGCTCTTGTTAAGCGGCGGCGACCTGGATTGCGCCTCTCATTCCCTCATGGGCTGGGAGCCTTATCTGGTCATCAAATCCAAGGGTGAGCGAATCCAGGTGTTGACGGAGATGGAATCCATCGAATTGAGAGGAAATCCCTTTGAGGTACTGGATGATGTGCTGGCCTCTTTGGAAGTTCCGGATTCCTTGCCGGTGGCCCCCTTTTCCGGCGGCGGATTGGGCTTTCTGGCCTATGACCTGAAAAACCACCTGGAGCGGCTCCCGGCCACCGCGCAGGATGACCTGGGTCTGCCGGAGATGGTCTTCGCCTTTCCCCGGCGGCTGGTGGTCCATGACCGCCGCACCGATAGCTTTTGGAACATCAAGGTAATCTGGGAAGACGCGGGAGGGCGGCTGCCGAAAAGCGGCGCCGAGTTAGCCCTGGTAAGTGATCGGGAACCCACGGACTTCCGGATCGGCCAGTTACAGAGCAACTTCACTCAGGAGGCCTATCTTCAGGCGGTGAGCCATATCCGGGAATACATCAAAAACGGCGACGTCTATCAGGTCAATCTCTCCCAGCGCTTCTCCTTCCCTTTGGAGGGCGACCCCTACCTCCTTCTGCGCCGATTGTTTGCTCTCAATCCGGCGCCTTTTTACGCTTATCTGAACTGCCGGGATTTCGTCATTTTTTCTACGTCCATGGAACGTTTTCTGTTCCGTCAGGGAGATTATCTGGAGACCCGACCCATCAAGGGCACCCGCCCCCGCGGCCGCACCCCCGAGGAGGACGAGGCCCAGCGTCAGGAATTGTTGGCCAGTTTCAAAGACGACGCGGAACTGTCTATGATTGTCGACCTGCTGCGCAACGACCTGGGGAAGGTCTGCCAGGCCCGCAGCGTGCGGGTAAAGGAGCACAAGCGCCTGGAAGCTTATCAGAATGTCTACCATCTGGTGTCCATTGTCACCGGTGACTTGAGGCCCGGCACCAGTCACGTGGACATTCTCCGGGCCACCTTTCCGGGGGGGTCCATTACGGGATGCCCCAAGATTCGGTCCATGGAAATCATCGATGAACTGGAGCCCCACGTGCGTCATGTCTACACCGGGGCTATCGGTTATCTGGGGCTACACCGCAATATGGACCTGAACGTGGCCATCCGCACGGCCGTCGCGGCTGACGGCTGGGGACATTTCTCAGTGGGCGGCGGGGTAATTTACGATTCGGATGAGCAGGCGGAATACGAAGAAACCCTGCACAAGGGCCACACTTTGTTTCGGCTGATCGAAGGGGAAAACCTGAGGGAAAAAAAGGCGGGGTTCGTTCCCTCTGTGCCGCGTACCGACGCATATGCAAAAACAGGCGGTTATCTGGCTGAATGATTATTTGGTGCCCTTATCCCAGGCCCGGGTCTCGGTGGAGGACCGGGGCTTTCTTTATGGGGACGGGTTCTTCGAGACTTTGCGGGCCGATGACGGCCGCGTTCTCTTCCTGGATGAGCATCTAAAACGTCTTTACGCTTCGGCTCAGGCTTTCCGCCTCTCTCTGCCGGTGGGGGTCCCCTGGGAGAAACGTCTGCACGAGCTTTTGGCGGTCAATGGATTGCTTGCGGGTTGTGCAGCCGTGAAGATCCTGCTCACCCGGGGGCAAGCGGATGGCTTGGGTCTGTCCGCGCCGTTGACTCCCACCCTGGTCATCTATGCCCGACCCTATATGCCCGAGAGCCCCGTGGAGTATGCCAATGGCTGGCCGGTGGTGGTTTTTCCGGAAAGACGCACCACCTTTATGGGGCGCCACAAGAGCCTGAATTATCTTTTTTACCTGGCCGCCCGCCAGTACGCCCTGGACCGGGGGGCCCGGGAGGCCCTGATTTTGGAGGCGGATGGCTCGGTGTCGGAGGGCGCGGCCACCAGTTTGGTTGTCCTCCACCATGACCGCCTTATGACTCCAGCCGCAGACAGTGCTCTCCCGGGGGTGACGGTGGCGGTTTTGGCCCGGGCCCTGGAGAGACGGGGAAAAAATCTGCCGCGGGAGCGCCTCGAACTCTCGCAGATTGAGGCAGCCGCCGGTCTTTGGCTGGCCAACTCCCTCATGGGATTGATGCCCGTAGCGTCGCTGGACGGGAAGCCTGTGGCCCAGGCGTCGGAAACATTCCAGTTGTTAAAGGAATGCTTGGCCCGGGAGGCCAGCAGGTAAAAAGTGGGTAGTCAAATCCTGCCCCGGCTGATGGCCGTAATCGGCTTAGCGGGGCTCTGGCTGGATTATCCTGCTAGACCTTTTCCACCGCCTGCCGCAGTTGTTGCCCCATCTTTTCTATATCTCCCGGAAGATAGCTGCCCTGGGGGAAAAATTGCAGGCCGTCACTCAAGAAGCGGGGAATGACGTGCAGATGGGCATGGAAGACCACCTGACCGGCGGCATCGAAATTGTTCATAGCCACGTTGAATCCCCGGGCGAATAAAACCTGGCGCAAGGCCTGGGCTACCTGCCGGGCCACCTGACCCATTTCCTTCCATAAATCATCGGGCAGGTCCAGAAAGGTTTCATAGTGGTCCTTGGGAATTACCAGGGTATGGCCGTAATGTACCGGGGCGATGTCCAGGAAAGCCAGCACCCTCGGGGTCTCCAGCACCTTGACCGCAGGGGCCCGCCCCTTGACAATGCGGCAGAAAATACAGTCAGGCATAGTTTTTTATCTCCAACGCAACAATTATTAACCCAATTATGTCACGTGTACCCCCGACTGTGAACAAGAGTTTGCCTCTATGAACAGAATTGACCGGGCTTGACTCCGCCAGGAACCTGAAGTAGGTGATTTTGAGAAAAAAATGAAACCAAAATTTCCCCGGAAAGGTCCAATTCTCTTCGGCTGGTCATCTTGAGATTCAATGTCCTATCACCGGCTGGGCACACGACTTAAGTTTTCTGGGAAGCAGCGAGATACAGGGCCAAGACGGTGATCCTGGATGGAAAGACAAGAGTAAGGTCTGAGTGGCAAAAGTTCAAGGTAAGACAATTCAGGGAAAGCGATGGCTTAATTGGAGATTCTGTCTAAAAGAAGGAAGGATTTCATGTTGGTGGGGGTAGTGAGCGATACGCACGGCAACCGGGAGGGCATGCTTTTATTAGCGGCGAGGCTCAAATCTCAGGGGGTGGAGATCCTGCTGCACTTGGGAGATGACTACCGGGATCATCGCACTCTGTCTCAAGCCGGGCTCAAGGTGATCGGCGTGCCCGGGGTATATTGTCCGGAGTATCGAGATCCGCAGATTCCCAACCGGCAGGTGGTAGATTTAGAAGGCATGAAATTCCTACTCACCCACACGGAAACCCGCCATGCTTATGACGATCCTCAAGATCTAGACCCGGAATTGGCCTGTTATGAAGTCGATGCCGTTCTCTTCGGCCACACCCATGTCCCTGAATTCGAAGCGCGACAGGGGGTGGTCTGGATCAATCCCGGCCACCTCAAGGACCGTACCGACCGCGGACATGCCCCCAGTTTCGCGCTTTTGCACATCAATCCACCAGAACTCAAGGTCCGGATCATTCGACTGAAGGACGGGCTAGTCCATCAGAAGAAAATCTTCCGGTTCAGTCCTCAAACGTAATCGCCCCGCTTGAACTTGCAGCTCTCAGTCCAGGTGAGCGCGGCAGCCTCCTCGACGAGCTGACGCAAGGGGGTATCCGCCGGTAAGGAGCGGGCCAGAGAGTCAAGGTGTTGGCTATCCTTTTCAAGGGCCTGCACCAGGGGCGCGATACTTTTCAGGGTCATACCCGGACGATCCAGGGCCTCCTGAAATATTTCCAGACGGGACAAAACCGTCTCCACCATTTCCTGGGCGGCTCCCGCGGGCTCCAATTCGGCCACCCCGGTAACCGGGGCCGGCCCACCCAGAGCCTGGATGCCTTCCTGTGGTTGCCTCGAGGATACTGCTTCCTTGAGGCACTGGGCAAATTTGTCCTTGTCAGCGTCAGCCCCGGCGCTGGAAAAAGGAGCAGCCGGGTTCAGGGGCAAAAAAATCAGATCTTCGATTTTCATACGGTTAATCTGCCTTTACCTGAGATTCCTCCAAATCGTGACTATAGCTTAATTGTCATCCGGAACGCAGTGAAGTGCTTGAACTTGTTAGTATTTACAGATGCTTCCCTAGGCTCCCAATGACAAAATTCCCACCTCATGGGTTAAACCGCAATTTTTGAGCCGGATAATTCCAGTTCAGTCCCGAGGCGGCCAAGCGGCGGACTCTGTTTCCACTTTAGGGGTAAGTCTGAAGCTCACAATCAATTATTTTTGGTAGCATCAAATTTTCACGGTTAGGTTCGCAAAACCAGTAACCCTAGAGAATCCGTGTATCGGCCTGCTGACGGGTCAAGGTGGTCATTGCGTACAGCTTGTGAGACTCTTCCCGGTTTAGGTATTCAGCCCTCATGCCCTTGAAACTTTAAGGACTTATAGGACCTCACATTCCCGCAAGCCGCTCCACCAGAAAGTTATAAACAGCAAGTAGATAATGAGCAGTTCCATGATTTACCCCGCTTTGTTTTTGAAGTCCGCCTACTAATAAGGGTTAGTGTCATATCGTCACCTGTCAAGCAGGTGTCGGGTAAAGGGTTGGGGTCGGGTGTCGCCGGACCCATCGAAGCCCTAAGTTCCTCCGTTCTGAGAGACCTGATAGAGCAATTCGCGCAACCGGTCGAATTGATACAATTCCCTGGCTTCTTGTTTTTGCAGGACATTCATCTGGTCCTGCACCTGGCGAAAGAGTTCCGCTGCCTTGGCCAGATCCACCGGTTCCTGGGGCGGAGAAGCCATATTCTGGGTGCGCACCAGTTCAATACAGTCTTCGGTGGTGGCCTGCTCCGGGTTCTGGGCCTGGTTGGGACCGGAGGCCGTTTGGCCACAAGAGCTTTGCTGTTCCGGTTCTGGCGCCAATTTGGCGGTGTAATAAGGATAGAGGTTGGAAATCTCCACCATGGACCTCCCTTCCGGTATTTGTCCTGGTAAGAAGCAAAAGCGGTGCCATCTTGTAATCTACTTAAAATACTAATGAAAATTTACAAAAGATGGCGAGGCTCGGAAAATTTTGCCTAGCGGGGACGGATTAAGATCAAGGAAGAGTGCATATTTTTGGGGGGCAAAGCGTTTTCGGCCAGGTATTATCAAGGTTTGAACCATTAAGGCAGATGAACCGCGCTTAAAACCCAGACTTGGTAAAAGTATTTACGGCTCATCCGACTAAAGCGTACCTGGTTTCGTGGAGAGCCAGGATTTTAAGTTTGAAGAATTCCAGGTCACGGAAGCCGTAGGCCTGGCGTTTCATGGTTTTG
>Ga0114919_10005342_pt1 | contig 10266 bp, 6 predicted proteins | sample BlataG_FD_88682 | JGI IMG/M metagenome (GOLD analysis project Ga0114919, IMG submission 88682) | Deep subsurface microbial communities from Black Sea to uncover new lineages of life (NeLLi) - Black_00105 metaG | ecosystem: Environmental > Aquatic > Marine > Oceanic > Sediment | place: Atlantic... | reverse complement strand
GATTAAACTGGTTCCAAGCTGATTCGTGATAGTCTTATTTCCATAGTCAGTGGTAATGGTAATAACTTCACCTACCGACACTTCATAGTTCAGACTAATTTTTATTCCAAGCAGTGTATTAGTAATGGTCGGTGCGATAATCGGCCCGGTAATAACAATCGTCGGATACCCAAACCACGTACCAGTGTAGGGTACAGAAATTTCCGTTCCACTTAGAATATCTGATGAAAAGATAGCATTATCAGGGAATATCAAGTGGTCTTCAAGTCCAACATCGTAGAATAGTAGCCCGGAAATTGTAGTCACTGTCCAAGTCACACTACTTCGTGCCGGATTAAACCACGTTGGATCATGACATTTGAAGCGAAGCGCTTCAGTAAACGACCATGCGTCCCATATACTAGGGTCTTTAGCTGCAAACGCCGGGCCGTCCTGAATAATTGCCATGATGTCTCTGGTCTTATTATTCGGCATAACAACACGAAGTCTACCGGATGAGAAACAGTTTACAGCTTGTCGATTAGGACGAATCCAGTTAATAATATCGCTGCGGTTATTCCAATAATCGCTTGCATTACAACCTTTCCGTCTATGAATGTACTGAATAAACCGTTCTTGTAGGCGGAAATCCAGTAGTTGCGATCCGTGCTGTTGCGGCCCTCTCTGCGTAATATACTGTATTGGCGGCATACCGAGCCCGGTAAATGACATTAACCATTTATCGTACATACTGTTCAGTTTATAGACTTTACCATAGTCATCCGGGTCAGTAGTCCCGTTAACATTTATGCCAACATCGGGTGGAATATAGTAGTGTCTGGCTACGGCTGTTGAGATCATAGATAAGCTCCGGCTAAAGCGGCTTCGATATCAAATCGTAGTTCTTGTGGGTTTCGTGTCCCAGTATAGGTCGGGTTAATTTCAACTTGAATTGTCCGGCTTCTATCAATAGATGTATTACTGCGACTATTGTAGACTTGACTACTGGAAGTAGCTCTACTAGACGCAAGTCCAGACATTGACGATTTTCCAGTCGATACCGCGCTACCCATAATGGAGGACATCGCATTAACGAGTGAATTCTCACCTTTCTCAAGTCCCATGACAGCACCAGCTATGACATTCTTAAATATATCCCGGAACACCGTTGACGGAGAGTGTTCACCGAGCATTGATTTTCCAGCATTGATGGCAGCCTCTATTGCGTTCTGCATGGCATGGACGAGTGCTTCAGCCCTAATATGGATACCTTCGATCATACCGTCAATTAACTTTTTGCCGATTTCTCGCAGGTCGTAATCATTGATCCATTTTACGATGAGTTGAATAAGTTCCTGTACAGTAGCATAGAGTTCATATAGCTTTTCCTCAACACCGAGATTGAATTCTTCCCATGTTAGAAGCGCGCCATCTTTCATCAAATTCCACTGCTCATCTAACCATACCTTTAAGTAATCGACTACGGTTACAATTGTTAGTTTTATGGATTCCCAGGTTGCATTACTGGCTTCCAAAAGCGCTCCCCACGTTACAGTCAAAAAGTCTGAGATATAGAGCCATGAAGACTCAGTTACTTCTTGAACACTCGCCCAGGACTCCGTTATTGATCCTATAATTTCCATCATACTGGTATTGATAAGTAGTTCAATTTCCGAAAGAGTAATATTTAGATATTCTTTCAGCAATGTCCCTGCCGTTGTAGTATTAAGGAAAATAGTCGCCCATGTTGTAGTAACTGTGGTGGTAATACCGGTTAGAACACCGGCGCTAACTGCTTTTACTTTGTCAAATACGCCTTTAACAGCACCAGATAAGTTCTTTCCAAAAGACGTTTTCGTATTCTCTGTAATTTCATCCATAACGAATTGCATAGGGGATTGGAGAGCTTTTTTGGCGCCCGTACGAATTGTTTCTTCTTGTGCTTCCAATGAAGGAATAATATGATCACCAAGTCCTTCACCAAACTCCGTACCAAGGTCTTGTCCAATAGGAAATAAAAAATTACCGAATTTGGAAAAAAATGTTTCTAAGCTGGTCTTAAAAGTTGGAGAGTCTGCATCTAAAGCAGAAGCAATACTGTCATTTAATTCACCACCACTTTCCTGACCCACCCAGTGCATTATTGGATTCAGTGTTTCCCCAACTTTGTAACCCAATATCTTAAAAACATCCAGTATACTAGGGTCTTCTGCGTGCATTTGTATCGCTGGTGCTATAGCCGCATTGTCTGAAAAGCTCGTCATCCAAGCGGTAGAATATGTTAGACCTAATTCTGTTGCGGATTGTTTCATTTCGCCAATAGTAGCTTCGGGGATAATCATACTGGTAAAATTTTCTTCTATAGTGCTACCTTTAACACCCTCAAAAATACCACCATATAGAGCTTCACCAAGTACACCACCAACCCGAACAAGTTCTGGTGCTTTTTCAGGTACACTTCCCAAAAACTCAATCCATCCTGCTTCTTGTCCTTCAATAAGAGTTCTTTGGAATCCACCTGTCTCTGCTACCACCTTAGCCATATCGCCAGCAGATTCTTCCATTTCCGCTAATATACCTTCCCAATTTCCTGTAATTGCTAGGGCTAGTATTGTGAGTGTTGAACGAATTCCCTCCATAGCAATACCAATAATAATTTCTAGCCCTTCATAAATCTTTTGCAGAGCACCTACATCTTCCCCCGCACCAAAGAGTATTTCGCCTATTTCCTCAAAGACAGTCCGCACAGCTTCAGTAATTAATGGGCCGTCTTCTACCCACCATGTAGTCCACTTACTCCACTCGGTTTGCAGGAAATCCCACGGTTCATCATGAATCCACTTTGAGGCAGCGGTTACAAATGTTTCAACACTGGTTGCGATACCAGGGCCGTTAGTATCTATCCACGTTTGAACCGTTGTAAAACCGGTCTTAAGCCCCTCCCACATAAGTGGGCCGTTAGTCGCCAGCCATGTTCTTACACCTTCTGCACCTGTTTTAATGCCTTCCCAAATCGGTGATACCTTATCCATAAATCTAACAAAAGCATCTCCGGCATCTTTGCCGAATACTGAGTTTAAAGCGATTTGAAGTGCTCGTAGCGGGTCAGCATTGTCTCCTATCATCTTATTGAAAATCCTGAAGACCTCCGTTACATCTGTGAATAAACCAACTAAAGGGGAAAGTTTTTCTGCAATGTTCTTAAATATTCTGACAACAAATGGTCCATAGATGTCTACGAAGACTTTGAATCCGCCAACCATCTCTGTTAGGATAGGTAAGAACTCTGTACCAATTCTGATTTTGAGGGTTTCGATGTTCCCGCCGAGAGCTTCCATCTGTGCTGAGTATGTAGCAGCATTTTTAGCCGCCATCGCCTCGATACCGGTCGCGTTAGCTACACCGTCTGCATATTTCTGCCAACCTTCTGCGCCTTGCCCGATGACAGCCAAGAGGGCTGTTTTACCGTAAGCACCAGCAATTGTAGAGGCGAAGTTAGTGCATTCCGCTTCAGTCATACCATCCATAGCAACGGAGACTTGAGCCATAATTTCAGCAAAGTCAAGGTAATCTCCGTTATTCTTAGTCAATACAATACCCTGTTCTGTAAGAGCTGCTGTTACTTTTTTACTTGGTTTGGTGAGGTTACTCAGCATCGATTTGAGGGCAGTACCGGCTGAAGCTCCTCGGATACCCGCATTGGAGAGTAAAGCTAAGGCGTCGGCAGTTTCTTCTGCCGTGAAGCCGAATCCTCTGGCAACCGGGCCAACATTGACGAGAGAATCCTTTAATTCACTAACATCCATCACACTGGCATTGGCACTTCGCACAAAATAATCTAGCGAACTGGCAACTCCCTCAGCCGTTAGTCCAAACTGACTCATGGTAATAGAGGCAAAGTCCGACGCCTGCACCATATCAAGCTCAGTAGCGGCGGCAAGATTGATAGATGCACCGAGAACACCACCAAGCATCGCACCTTCTTTCATATAGGCATTGGTGTCGCCCATCGCTTCCGTTAGGGTTACGTTAGCTTTTAATAGATTAGTGAGGGCTTGGGCTGCCCCTGAAGCGGTTACACCCATCAGTCGAGTATCATCACCGACCGCTAATGCTATCTCAGATAGACCACCAAAGTTTTCTGCAGCAGCTTGAGCTTCCACGCCACCTGCGATATTTAATCTCACCGCAGCACCCTGAAAGTCCTTAGCCATGTTGACGCTTTCACTGGCTAGCCCAACCATCGCTTTGATACCTTTCACGGACATATCGATAATAGCAGAGGTTACAGCAGAAGCAGCACCTATAATAACACCGGACATAGCAGAGAATTTAGGGCCAACACCATCCGCAGAATCACCGACACCAACCATGGACTTAGCACCGGCTGCACTATCAGCTATGAAGTTAGCCAATCCTTGAGTAATCCAAATTAATCCTGCTTGTGCTAGAGGACTCGTCATTATTTAGACCTGCTTTTTCTGGCTTGTGCTTTATCCAGTGCGTCCTGTTGGTGTAGATTTACGGATATATGTGTTTGATGCCATGCAATAACTTTGGCTTGAAAGGGAATCGGATACTCTCCCTTATCTAACTTCAATAAGTGGTCTGGTGTAGCACCTGCTGCAATAAAAGCGCTCCATAGCGGAAAGCTCATACTGCCAAATTCAATTTTAGGGTCTACTGCATTTTGAATCCAGACATCTTTAAGAGGAAATCCATTACGGGTTACTTTTAAAGGAACGGGCGGCTTCCTCCACTGCCGCAGCAGACAATCCAGCTTTTTGCCCAATACGTATGATATCTACGGTTCCGGCAGCAATAAAACGTTTGAAAAGGTATTCGCGTTCAAAGGGGTCATCGAAGTCGAATTCAGACAAATCTAATGCACCTTTTTTTTCCAGATATTTAAGCTTCTTTATCCAGTTGTCATCTTCCGGTAATCCATCTACTAGCTCCATCCCAAACATAATCATAGCATCCAGTGCAAAGCGATTACGTTTATCAGTAGCTGTTATAACAGCCGCTAAGTAGTCTGGGTCCATTGGATTTTCTTCTTCGCGATCCTTTTCTTCATTAAAGAATTTTGGTATCGAAGGTTCTTTAATGGTCGCTACAATATCGTCAATTAGTGTGGCACCCACAGGCACTATCCTAGCACGATATCCGGTACTCAGGGTGACGACCTCTAATTCATCACCCTGAGCGATTAAACTTTTAGCTTTTTCTACTGCATCATGTTCTTCGGACACTTAACTCTCCTTATTCTTCCCCGACGATTAGCACACCATCTTCTCCAACTGGAGTAGAACTGGCATCCATTCCACCGGCAACCACGAAGTTTACATCATCTTCGCATGCACCGAGTGCATTAAGTACAGTCGATGAACCCGGTAATGTTCCAATACCTTCAGGTAATTTCAACCAAGAATAGCCGCCATCATAAGTTCGCCACATGGCGCCTACGGCACCGGCTGTACCAGAGATGTAACCGATCGACGCAGAAGGGAAGTAGATATCATAAAGAGCAGTAGGGGCTGTACCGGGTAAGGACTTCTCAGTCCATGTTACACCCTGATTGGTTGTATACCAAACATCGCCATTGTCGTCCACTACCCACCATTCATCTTCATTCTTCATGAAGACACCAAGCAGGTTACCGGCACTAGGGGCGGTTGCTAAACTCCATGTGTATCGGTTGGTGGTATAAATAACTGCACCAGCATCACCGACTGCTACAGCTACTTCATCGCTGATTGCGTGGACTGCATTCAGATCATCTGTAACGACTACACTGGCGTCCAGAACAGAAACGCCATCAGATGGGGAACTTCCTATGTAGTAGACATAGCCACCATCGCCAACGACAAATGCACCGATTCCAACTGACCAGATGTCATTAGGATAATGAGCTGCTACAAAACCGGTAGTAACTTCTACCCAACCAGCTACGACACCATCAGTTACATCGTTTTTCTCTTTGTAGCTTAAACTACCAGCAGCGTTACTGATAACGATGATATACAGTCCAAGACAGGCAATTCCATCGGCTGGTTGTGCGGATGTCAGGACATTTATCTCATCTGTATCCCATACTTTACCGCCGTCAACTGTCCAAATAACGTCTGGTGCAGTTCCAGGAGAACCTGTAAGTCCACCTTGCAGCGCAAACACTTTCTGACAACCTTCACTCTGTACATCACAGTCGCCACATGAAATTGTGTCACAAACAGCTATATCCACAATCTCACTAACAACGACATCAAGTGCGCGTTCTTGAAAAGTCAATGGCAAAACTTCGTAAATTTTACCAATTGATAGGTCAACTGTTTCCGTAATCTTGGCATTTTCATCGCTGGTTAATGCACCCAGGTCATCAGTGCTGTAACTCGGAAGATGGGCGTTTTCAAAGATAAGCGCTTTGGTAAAGGTACTGAAAACACGTGGGTTTGTACATGCACCGAAGTGCACCTGTACATCCAAAGCACAACGTTGTCGAGCCAGTTTCAATAGTTCACTTGACATATCAGCTGCATATTGCCCGATTAGGCTAGAGGTGGCCCGATCGACTGCGCCTTGCAACTCTCCGATATCTACAAATGCACCATACTGGCTTGGATCTGGAATTTCAATCTTCTCAATATCACCGAACGATTGTTCTAGTGACCCGGCTCGCATACAGGATTGGAATTCAGGCTCATTAAGCGGCCCAGCCCGTCCTTTGATAAGAAATACGCGCGTGAACGCGGTTATTCCTGGTCTAAATGAGGTACCCATAATTAGTCTCCTAAATACAAAGTTAAAATGCGGCGACGCAATGCAGATAAAACAGCACCAGATACACCGCTTTGTTGTTTCACCACGTCAGCGTGAGTGAGTAAACCCCTGTTAACAAGCTCATTATGAAGATCGAGCTTTACGGCATTCCAGTCAATATTCCATACATCAGGTGGATCTAAGGACAATCCATGTCCGGTTGTAGCGACAGTTTCATTATCAGCATCACGGATCAACGATATGTGATTCTTCCCGCTGCCGTCTGTCCATGTTACCTTTTTCAAACTGCACCTCCCTTCTCGATAATGTCCTTTTCCCTTTTTACTGTACGCCATGCCATAATCTCTCCGTATCTCGTACCAAACGGGTTGGATAATTCATTAGGAGTTACACTGAGATTATTAGTCATGTCAGCAGCGTCTTTCTGCCATAGCGTAGATAAACCGGTCGTGTTCCCGCACGAGCATAATTCCCTTTCCAGTCTAGCTGTCACTATTTGAGCGATAACTTTCGCCCACACTGCCGGTAATGGGTCATAAATCCGCCCTCCCAGATATTCATTGGAGAACTTACCGCCGTAATACCATAGTTTTACGAAATCCGGGTCTCGTGTATGGTTATAAATATCCTGTTCCCAGTTTCCTGTTACTGCATTATACGTAGCTGGGGCTGGTGCAATCAACCCAAGTCGTGCATTTGTAACATACAAACAACCGTCTTGTGTTTCAAGAGCCGTTGTTTCAGGTGTCTGTAAATAATAACCGAAATCCAGATTCATAGGCGCTTTTGGTGTCCAGTAAAATGTCGCCGATACTTCTGTAGTATCATTGTACACTCGATATACATCAACCGCGGTCAACATATTTGTGGTGACAACAGGGGTTTCGGTTAATCCAGAAATATCAATCGCAGCATAATTATCCAGATTTTCGGTAGTTGGATAAACATTTTGTGCTGTTGGACTGACTAACTGCCAGGAATAGAAGTAAATTGTTGCAATACCTGCTGAAATCGTTTTACTGCGTTCCGGAAATATCCGCCATCCGGGATCGCCTTCTGTGTCCGGATAAAAAACGTGTAATTCATTCGCGTTAGTTACCGTGGTAGTAACTGTAATTTTAGCCGTTTCTGCGAACCCATCTCCATCTTCATCTGAATAAACAAGAACAGCATCAGGAACTTCAGTTGTAGCACGTCTTCCGGGCGCATTAACATAGCCAAAATCAGTCTGCATACTAGAGCGTCGTCCGCGTGTATTACGTCCATATATTCCAGTAGCATCTTTTCTATAGAAGCGTTCAAATTGATGTACTTCCTCATATTGCCATTTTGGAGCCGGATACCATCCAAGTACAGCAGCAAGGTCATCCTCGGCATCTCGAATACCACGTCGAATATCGCCTCTGGAAACAATATCGGCGAATTGCCATGATTCTTCAACCCATAGATCGGCACAACGGTTACGGAGCGGGAAAAAGTTACCCGCATAGCAACCAGCAAAGTGGACTGGGTTAATACCCATTATATTAGCGTAGTTCCACAAGCTCAGTAGGGTGGAGGGACGAGAATCGTAAAATGCTACTCCCATAATCGCTCCTATGTCTTTGAATGCGATAACAAATAAACAAGGGTTTGTTCTACGATGATAGAAACTGTGGACAATGCCAGTCCGATTACTGGAAACAGTAACCAGTGATAGAGTCCTATCACTACTCCTATTATAGCAAAGATTTCACCAATCCACACAGAATTACACCAAATACAGAGAAGTCCCCTGGAAAACTCGTTTTTTCCGTAAGTATTTCCGAATTCATCAATACGGACTCCGACGAACTTACGGAATTTCTCAAGTATTCCATAGGGGCCGTCTTCTTTTGCCGCAAGCGATGAGATACGGAAGACGGCAAGGCCGGCAATCAGGAATAACAGGAATTCATTCACTTAACACTTTCTCCAACTCATCTAGGACTGCTTTCTTCTGATCGACTGCCATCTTGATACTTTCCCGTGCGGTTGTAACGATGGATTCCGCTTTCGACGGGCCGATACCAGCAATTTGTACTAGATTATCCTTGTTTTCCAAGATAATCTCAGCCGTAATCCAGCCACGTTCTTCAAGTTGGGCTGCCATCGCTGCGGATACACCGGGAATTAGCTGCAAATCAAGCCTTGTTTTAACAACGGGTTCCTCTGGAATGCTTAATGGGGATACCATTGGAACAGGTGCAGTGGCAATAGTTATTGGTGGTTGGGGTCGCGCTGCAACGGCTTGAGGCACACGTACCTCACGACGAATGGGTTTTTCAATAGCTTGTTCCGCAAACCACGAAGGTTGTGCTTCCATATCTAAATGGTGGACGAGGAAAATATCGTTTTGTGAGTGATAGCCATAATCAATCGCCCATCCGCCCTGTCGTGAGCGCATGTTGATGTTAGGTAAACGCTGGGTAAAAGTAGTCAATCCAATCACTCCATGCGATCCACGCATGGGCCGTACATACTTTACCATAACAAAGTCTGAATCTCTCATCGTTCTACTAGCCTCCTGTATATCTGGGTTATCTGAATTGTAAATTGGTACACGTTGCGTTGGGACAACTTTACGACTTCCACATCCTCGACATCCCATAACTTCTATCTCCTTGTGTTTCTCCCTCAATACTTCCATCATATCCGATTTATTGGATAATCCGTATTCTCGTCGTGTCCCGCTATCATAATTATACGATATAAGCGGTAAATGTAACGCAACAAATGGTTTACCTGATTTTGCTACCCGAATCCAGTAATCCCAATCCTCCCATGTTTTTAGCGATTCGTCAAATCCACCAATCTCTCGATGCCACTCGGTTGGAATCAACGAACTAATATAACACCAGCAGTACGGCTTCGGAGTAAAGGGTTGCTTGATAGCGGTTTCGTAGAGATAATCAGCCGTATCCTGATAAACTGTGGCAATTCCGTTTTCGTAACCTTCCAACGTTCCATTCTTTTGATAGGCATCCAACATTTTAGGGTTTACACTACGGCGACCATAACTTTCTGTATAAATCACCGACTCATACTCTAGCTCAGAATAAGCAATAACCATTTGTTCTAAAGCATCCGGCATTAGATAATCGTCTGCATCCAAGAAAAGTAGCATTAGCCCACGAGCGTGTTCGGCACCGTAATTACGGGCATGTCCGGCTCCGGTAGGCTTGGTTCCCGTAGATAGGAATGTAGCAAATGGAAAAGCGGTTTGAATAGTTGCTATCTGGTCACCAGTAATATCGTGTCCATCCCAAACTACGATTGCTTCCCATGTACGGAATGTCTGAGCCTCCAACGAATCTAGAGCATCAATAACACGAAATTCATGATTCGGGCCAACTGGGATAATGACAGAAATTAGAGGGTTATCATACTGCCGTACAGAATGACTACGGTTCTCTGGTGTAGCAATAGAAGCAAAGGGGTGAATATTATCTCTCGTCCAGGGATGCCATTCGCGCCAGTCCACTTCTTTAT
>Ga0114919_10005340_pt1 | contig 10266 bp, 3 predicted proteins | sample BlataG_FD_88682 | JGI IMG/M metagenome (GOLD analysis project Ga0114919, IMG submission 88682) | Deep subsurface microbial communities from Black Sea to uncover new lineages of life (NeLLi) - Black_00105 metaG | ecosystem: Environmental > Aquatic > Marine > Oceanic > Sediment | place: Atlantic... | reverse complement strand
TATAAAGTATCCCGTTTTCCCCCCATTATCTTCATTATAATAGGCAAGGGTAGGGGAAACCGATAAGTAAAATATTAAAATAAGAAATAAGGTAAACTTATAAAAATTTTTAAACATAATTTTTTCCTCTAATTGTATATAATTTACTATAATTTTATCCCGGCAAAGGGGGATATTCTTCTTTTATATTCTTGTATTTAATGCAAGATAAAAAGTAAAGTGTGTCCCCCTTTACTTTTTAAATTTAATATTACCCATATAATTATAATTCGCCATTCAAATCAAAAAACCCTTTTTATTAAAAATATTTTAATACAAATTTATTTCCCCCTTCTCTCATGTCATTCCCGCGCTTCTTTTTGTCATTCCCATGAAAGAGGGAATCTATCTTCCCCCTTCCGTCCAAAAACCAGAAACTTTTTCTTTGAAAAAGAAGGACTTTATATAACTTTCGTTGTATTATAATATTGTATGTATATTGAACAAAAATCCTAAACAACTACCCATTTAAAATATATTTAAAAGGAATTAAACAATATGCCAAAAGAAGCGAAAGCACGTATACGAATAAACAAACTTCTCGAAGAAGCAGGATGGAGATTTTTCGATACCCCTGAAGGAAAAGCAAATATATGCCTTGAAACTAATGTAAAAATTACCGAACAAAAATTAAGCGAACTTGGAGAAGATTTTGAAAAGATTAAAAGTGGCTACGTTGATTTTTTACTATTAGATGAACAAGGATTTCCAATGGTTGTTTTAGAAGCAAAAAAGGAAGGCAAAGATCCGTTATACGGAAAAGAGCAAGCTCGTAAATACGCCAGGGCACTTAATGTTCGCTTTGTAATCCTGTCAAATGGCAACCTCCATTATTTTTGGGATATTGAATTAGGTAATCCACATATTATTACAACATTCCCTACAAGTAGTTCCGTAAAGTACAAAAAATCCTTCAAACCAAATCCTAATAATTTAATTAATGAACGTATCGAAGCAGATTATATTGTTATTTCTCAGAAACCTGATTATAAAAATGATCCCAGCTGGATATACGAACAAATGAGAAGTGCTTTTATTGAGGAAAATAAGCTAAAATTTTTACGAGATTACCAGATAAGAGCCATAACATCTTTGCAAGATGCAGTAAGTGAAGGCAAAAGCAGATTTTTATTTGAAATGGCAACCGGTACTGGAAAAACACTTGTAGCAGCAGGTGTGATCAAACTTTTCCTAAGGACCGGCAATGCCAAAAGAGTTCTTTTCCTTGTGGATAGATTGGAATTAGAAGGCCAGGCACAAAAAAACTTTGTTAGATATTTAAAGAATGATTATAAGAGTGTAATTTATAAAGAAAACAGAGATGACTGGACAAAAGCAGAAATCGTAGTCACAACAGTCCAATCTCTCCTTTTTAATAATAAGTATAAAGATTTATTTTCTCCCACAGACTTTGATCTGGTAATATCAGATGAAGCGCATAGATCGATAAATGGTAATAGTCGTGCGGTATTTGAATATTTTACCGGATATAAATTAGGGCTTACTGCAACGCCCAAAGATTATTTGAAAAAAATTGATAAAGAAAAATTGGCAGAAAAAGATCCTCGCAAATTAGAAAGGCGCCAGTTGCTGGATACCTATGAAACGTTTGGATGCAAATCGACTAACCCAACATACAGATACACTCTATTAGATGGTGTAAGAGACAATTATCTGGTAAATCCTATTGTATTAGATGCGAGAACAGACATCACCACAGAGCTTTTATCTGAAAAAGGTTATTCTATTCTTGTAGAAAACGAAGAAGGAGAAGAAGAGGAAAAAACCTACTTTCAAAGAGATTTTGAGAGAAAATTTTACTCGGAGAAAACAAATATTACATTATGTAAAACCTTCTTTGAAAATGCATTAAAAGATCCTTTAACCGGAGAGATTGGGAAGAGTATTGTTTTTTGTGTCAGCCAGAAGCATGCCTCTAAAGTAACGCAAATTTTGAATAAATTTGCTCACAAATTATATCCGGGTAAATACAACTCTGATTTTGCTGTTCAGATTACCTCCAATGTTGCAAATGCTCAGCAAATGACCATTAATTTTGCCAATAATAATCTTAACGGACATACATATTTTAAAGAAGGTTATAAATCCAGTAAAACAAGGGTATGTGTTACCGTTGGGATGATGACCACAGGATATGATTGTGAAGATATCTTAAATTTATGTTTGATGAGACCTATTTTTTCACCCTCATATTTTGTTCAAATGAAAGGCAGGGGAACACGTAAATATAATTTCGTACATAAAGAGAAAGACGAATTGGGCCGTACAGAAAAATATACCGAGCCAAAGAAAAAGTTCAAGCTTTTTGATTTTTTTGCTGTTTGCGAATATTTTGAAGAGAAATTTAATTATGATGAAGTAATCGTATTACCTCCGGAAACCGGCAAAAATGGTGGCGATGGTCCTCCTCTTCCGATACCAAAAGATTATGAAAGCTTTATTCCTGATCCGTTATTTAAGTGTGAAGAAACGACAATTGGTCTCGAGGGAATGAAAGTTGATAGAAAGCTTTTTGAAAAATTTGAAGAAACAGTTAAAGCCAATGAATACATAAAACAAAAAATGGATGAAGGTAAACTCCACGAGGCCGAAGAACATATAAAGAAAACAATATTCAATAAACCGGAAGATTATTTTAATCTTGATAAATTAAGAAAATCAATAAAACTTGACCGCAGATTAAGTTTGCAGGAAATTTTAGAGAAAATATTTGGGAAGATAAAGAAATTTAAAACCAAAGACGAACTTCTTGAAGAAGAGGTGAATAAATTTATTTCTATTTATCATCCTAAAAATGAATTTATCTATATTATAAGACAATTTATAAAGGCCTATATGTTGGATGGTGAATTAAGAGAAATCATTGATTCGAAAAAATTTGCGAATCTTGCAACCAATCCAAGATTTAATATAAAAGATTTAAAAGAATTAGATGGCTGGAAAGATCCGATTATTGAATACATTAAAGATTACGTACCTCTAAATACTTTTGCAGCATAAAGGAGATAAAATATGTTGGATACCCTTACCAAAAGAAGAATTGACATAGCAAGAGACATTCTTGTTGGAAAACTACCGGATCCCAAATCACAGGTTGAACAGATTACAATTGCTCTGATTTACAAATTTATGGATGATATGGATAAGCAATCTGAAGAATTGGGAGGAGAGGCAACCTTCTTTACAGGTGAATATGAAAAATATTCCTGGAGCAAAATCTTTGATCCTCGTGTGAGCGGGTATGAACGGATTAATTTATATGGAGAAGCAATACAGAAAATGAATCATAATCCAAATATCCCTCAGTTGTTCAGAAACATTTTTAAAAATGCTTATTTACCCTATCGGGATCCGGAAACCTTAAAAATGTTTTTGAAAGTAATAGGAGAGTTTGAATACGATCACAGTGAAAAATTAGGAGATGCTTTTGAGTATTTACTTTCCATTATGGGCTCCCAGGGTGATGCGGGTCAATTTAGGACACCGAGACATATTATTGATTTTATGGTTAAAGTAGTTGATCCTTGTAAAAATGAGACCATCCTTGACCCTGCATGTGGAACAGCTGGATTTTTAATTTCTTCATTTAATCATATTCTCAATAAAAATAAAAAAGATAATAGACTCAATTTAACAGCTGATGAAAGAACGAGATTAATCAACAGCTTTTCCGGTTATGATATTTCTCCTGATATGGTGAGATTATCCTTGGTAAATATGTACCTGCATAAATTTCCCGCTCCGAAAATTTACGAATACGATACCTTAACTTCAGAAGAAAAATGGAATGAGTTTTATGATATCATTCTGGCCAATCCTCCGTTTATGTCCCCAAAAGGTGGGATTAGACCTCATAAAAGATTTAGTATACAGGCAAAACGTTCAGAAGTCCTTTTTGTTGATTACATTGCTGAACATTTAAATCCAAATGGCAGGGGTGGCGTTATTGTTCCGGAAGGCATTATTTTTCAATCAGGTATTGCCTACAAAAAACTTCGTAAGATGTTAATAGAAAATTCACTCTATGTGGTTGTGTCTTTACCTGCCGGAGTTTTTAATCCTTATTCCGGAGTAAAAACATCAATTCTATTCTTAAACAAGAATCTTTCTAAAAAAACCGATAAAATTTTATTTGTGAAAGTAAATCATGATGGATTTGGTTTAGGTGCTCAGAGAAGGGAAATTAAAGAAAATGATTTACCACTGGCATTGGAAATTATAAAAAAATATAAACAGAGTATTATTGAGGGCAAAGAAATTGAATTTAATTTAAATGAAGCAAAACTTGCTAATATCGTAAAAAAAGAAAAGATTGCTGAAAGTGGTGATTATAATTTAAGTGGCGATAGGTACAAAGAGGCAGTTGTTTATAGCGGAAAATGGAATTTTGTAGAACTTGGAGAACTGTGCGATTTTAAAAATGGTTTGTGGAAAGGAAAAAAAGAGCCCTTAAAGAAAGTTAATATTTTACGAAATACAAATTTCACAAAAACTGGGGTTTTAGATTATTCAAATGTTGCAGTCCATCCAATTGAAATAAATCAGCTTAAAACCCGGATGTTAGAATATGGAGATATTATTCTTGAAAAGTCTGGTGGTGGGCCAACTCAACCAGTTGGTAGAGTTGCTTTATTTTGTAAAAAAGATGGGCGAATTTATTCTTACAGTAATTTTACAGCAAGGATTCGTGTAATTAATGAATCTAAAATTAATCCGATTTATTTATGGAGATGCTTGCATTATTTGCATCAACAAGGAGTAACTAAGAACTGTCAAAATAGAACTAGTGGAATACGAAATTTAGATTTAAACGCTTATAAAAAAATTCGAATTCCTCTTCCCCTTCTAGAAGTACAAGAACAAATTGTTGCAGAATTAGAAAGCTATCAAAAAATAATAGATGGCGCAAGACAGGTCGTGGAAAATTACAAACCAAGTTTTAAAATTGATTCAAATTGGGAGACTGTAGAATTAGGGAAGGTAGCAGAAATTATTTCTGGACAATCTCCAGAAGGGAAACATTATAATCAAAATGGAAATGGATTTCCGTTTTATCAAGGTAAAAAAGAATTTAGCGATATGTATATTAGTAAGCCGAACATATGGACAACGCAAATTACAAAAATAGCTAAAAAAGGTGATATTCTTATGTCTGTTAGGGCACCTGTTGGTCCAGTAAATTTGGCAACCCAAGAAATTTGTATTGGGCGAGGCTTAGCTGCGATTAGATCTAATAATAAAATTGAGCCAATGTATTTGTTTATTTATTTAAAATTTATAGAAGCTAATATTTACGGTAATGGTGGTTCTGTTTTTGATTCGATAGGAAGAGATCAAATTAAAAAAATAATAATACCACTTCCTTCAATTGAAATTCAACAGAAAATTATTGCTCAAATCGAAAAAGAACAAAAAACTATTAATGCCAACAAAGAATTAATTACAATTTTTGAGAATAAGATAAAAGATAAAATTGCAGAAGTGTGGGGTGAATAGTGAACGAAGATAATATTTTTTATATTCCTAGTTTATTTAAAGAGGTTTTTTAAAATGATAGATTGGGCAAAATTAAAACCATATGAAAATGCAAAATGGAAAAGTTTTGAAGAGTTTTGCTATCAAATTGCAAAACGACAATTTAATAATTCAGGTGAGTTTACTCCAGTAGATGATAGTGGCGGTGGAGATGGTGTAGAATTTTATTTAACACTTCCCAATGGAGAGGAATGGGGTTGGCAGGCAAAGTTTTATTATCCTAGTCCTCGCTTAAATATTTCCAATAGAAAGACTTCTATAAATAATTCTTTGAGAAAATCCATTGAAACACATCCTAATTTAAAAAAATGGTTTCTATGTACACCTTCAAATTTTACCCCCCTAGAGAATAATTGGTTTAAACAGTCTCTTAAAAAATTAGCACCGAATATAGAATTAGAACATTGGGGGAAAACTGAATTTAATGATTTTCTAAGTAAACCCGAGCTTATAGGCATTAAGAATTATTTCTTCAGCGAGTTAGAATTAGATATAGATTGGTTTTCTTCTCAGGTAAAAAAACAAATTTTTAATGTTAAAGAAAAATTCATTGCATCACTTCATACTGAGACTGATGTTAATTTTAAAATCCATTGTCTTTTGGCGGATTTAGAATTTATAAAATTTATAAAAGAGAATTTTAAAAAAATAAAATGTGAATTAAATAATTTTTCAGAAAATAAAAGAGAATTTGAGAAGATAAATTTAAATCCAATACCTATTGACTTACAGACAAAAATATTAAAAGCATTAAATAATCTTGATGAATGTCAAATGAAAATACTACCGCATATTCAAAGCTTTTTAATTCTTATAGAAGATGGGTTTATCGAAAAAGCATTGGATTTTGAATTAAGAGATAATGATGATTTAAAAGAAGAAATAGCAATTTTGCGAGATTATTCAGACTCGATTTATAAACTAGTTCAAGAATCACCCAAAGAGCAAAAAGATTCAATTTTATATATATGGAATGATAAATTATACAAATTATTAGATTGGTTAAACGAATTTGAGTTAGTTTTTTTTGATATCGAAAGAGCATTAGCATATTTTAAAAAATCTGAAATAAACATTTTTGGAGAAGCAGAAATAGGAAAGACGCATATTTCTTGTCATATATGTGAAGAAAGGGTAAATAATAATTTACCAGCTATTTTACTTCTTGGAAGAGATTTTACAAGGGATAAGCCTATCGAAAAGAAAATTCTTGAAATACTGGATATACCAAGCCAATATTCTTGGTTCGACTTTCTATCCGCCCTTGGATCTATGGCAGAGGCTTATAGAATAAGGATCCCTATTGTTATTGATGCACTAAATGAGTCAGAGACAATAGATATATGGAAAAATCAACTCCCAGGATTTACCGAATATCTAAAAAAATATCCAAGGATTATTTTGATTAATACTTGTCGGACACTCTACACCGATTATATTTGGGAAGGGAAAAAACCACAAAATTATATTTATATTTATGGATTCAATGAAATTAATTTAGAAGAAGCCATTAATAAGTATTTTAGTTATTACAAAATAAAAGCAGATTTAACCTTGGTTTCCTTAAACCAATTCAAACACCCTTTTTATCTTAAACTATTTTGTGAAACCAATAATCCCGAAAGAAAAGAAGAAAAGCAGATTTATATAGGAGAACAAACTTTATATAAAGTTATTGAAGAATATCTAGCGAAATGTAATGAAAAAATATCCTGCAAATTATTAAAACCCCCCAATCTTAATATTATTCAAGATACTCTGAAGGAAATTGCTAAAATTCTATGGATAAGCAAATCAAGATACTTAGACTATTCTGATGCGATTCAGCTAATTGATAAAAAAAATCCATCTGAACTTGATTGGAACCATTCCTTCACAAAAGCCCTGTTAGATGAAGGATTGTTAATTTCAAGGACTATTTTTGATAAAAAAGAGAAGGTTGGTTTTGTTTACGACCTATTAGGTGGTTATTTAATTGCAAAATATTTATTAGAAGGGGAAAGTGTAGATGCCATTAAAAATTTAGTTAACTCAAAAGAATTTGAAGAGAAATTATTAGATGATCTCCATGCTAAACTTCATCCTTTATTTGAAGATATACTAAGAAGTGTTTGTGTTTTATTACCAAAAATCTTTGGTAAAAACCTATATGAATTGACAGAAAATAATAGAGCTCTTAGTTTTTCGATTGATTCACTTTTTGAAATAGATCCAAAATTAATTGATGAAAATACAGTGGAGTTTTTAACTAAATTGTTTGATTTTCCTAAGAATAGAAAGAAACTATTGCGGCTATTTAAAAATACAGTTATACATGTTGGTCATCCATTAAATGCGAACTTTTTAGCTAAATTATTGCAAAAATTACCAATGGCTGAACGAGATTTGTCTTGGACGGAATTTGTTCGGGAAAATTCTTCGGAATTTAAAGTAGAAATGAAAAAATTTGAAAAAAATTGTAAGATTACCGATAATTTTAGCGAAATACTGAGACAGCGATTTTATTTAACTGCGCAGTATTTCATGTGGCTTTTGGCTTCAACAAATAGACCTCTTAGATATGCAACTACACGAGCCCTTTACTGGTTTGGCAGGAGGTTTCCAGAAAAATTATTTGAACTTACTAAAAAATCTTTAACAATAAACGACCCATATATACCTGAAAGAATGTTAGCAGCATCTTACGGAGTAGCAATGGCCTTACATAATGATTTAAGCTGTTGTAATTTTAGAAAAGATATTTTACCTAAATTCGCAAAGAATCTTTATGAGTTGATGTTTGAAAAAAAAGCGCTGTACTCTACTACGCATATTTTAATGAGGGATTACGCAAGTCACACAATAGAAATTGCACTTTTACATAATAGTAAGCTTTTAAAAGAGAACCAGAAAAAAAGAGTAAAACCTCCTTTTAAAGATGGAGGGATTAGAAAGTGGTTCAGCAAAGAAGATAGAAATATACGTGAATACACAGGTAATAACTTTCCGTTTGGAACTGATTTTAACAATTATACTATAGGTCGTTTAATTCCTAAAAGAGGAAATTATGATTTTAAATATCCTGAATATATAAAAGTGAAATCTAACATGTCTTGGAGAATATACAGTTTAGGATATTCATTTGAACAATTTGGAGAAATCGACAAACAAATAGCAAGAAATGACTTTGCCTTTAGTCGAACAAATAATTCTGGCAAAACAGAAAGATATGGAAAAAAATATTGTTGGATAGCATTCTATGAAATTGCAGGATATCGCAAAGATAAAGGATTACTTAAAGAAAAATGGACTGAACCAGAAGAACGTATTTCAGATACTGATATAGATCCAAGCTTTCCAGAAAAACCACAAGAATTTAAGATTTTAGAAAAAGATTATCTTGAGGGTGACCAAAAAGACTTGGCTGAATGGATAGAAAAAGGTCCAATTCCTGATGTATCAGATTATTTAAATATAAATAAAATTAACAATATAGTTGGTCCATGGGTATTGCTCAATGGATTTATCTCTCAAGAGAATTATGATACAAAAAGAGGTATATTTATTTTTCTAAGAGGATTCTTCATAAATGAAGAAGATATTGAAAAATTTAATAAATATAGAGAAAAAATAACAGTTGAAGGTAGACGTTTGCCAGAACCTGAGGATGATTATTACACTTTTGAGGGTGAAATACCTTGGTGTGAAACTTTTTCCCACACCAAATGCCATAAAAAAATTGAAATTCCAACTGGAAAAAAGATAATAATAAAAGTGCCAATCATCATAGTAAAAATGAGAAAATTTTTAGAGTCTGGAGAAGTAATTGAAGAACTAGGTGACTATAGTTGTGAAGAACTTAAAAAGGGGTACTCTGAACGTGAGGAAGAAATTACAATGAAATTTGACGTTGAAATTCCTGTTCGTTCATTTCATTTTGTAGTAAATGAGGGGCAGAGTGTATATGTTATTTCCAAAGAAATATCCACCGAATTAAACTTACATATTGAGCCCCAATATTTTAATATGTTGGACGATAAAGGCGAAAAGGCAAGTATCATACTACAATTAGGTGACCCCTGGCATAATGGTGAAAACCTTATTTACTTGAGAAAAGATCTGCTAAAAAAATATTTAAAGTAGAAAAATAAGCAACTTGTCTGGATTGTTTGGGGCGAAAGAGAATTTAAGTCAAAACACAATGAAGGATTAGAGGAATTTTCTGAGAAACATAAACATTTTAAAGTTTTTGGACCACATTTTTCTATTTTTAAATTATGAAAGTATTAGCTAAATTTCTTAGACTTAGATATGTTAAATTGATGAGAGAAAATAGAGAGATAATTAGGGACACTGTCCCTAATTTCTAAAATAGTCCCCTATTTTTTAAGATATTCAATAATTATTAGTGGGTGAATTATTATAAAAAAACAAAGTATGAATAAAATTGAATTTAGGTCGCGGCAGATTGCTCGAATTTGGAGTATGGGATGGTAATTTACTTTAAAACAGTATTTCTTATCTTTTTGATCCATTCTAATTCTTCTTCTCGGGACAATCTCTTATTTTCTTCTTTAAGGGATAATAGAGGGATAATAGGGACAGCTTGGGTTCAAGTTGCAAATGCAACACTTAACTTTGGTATAATATGCCAAAAGAAAGGAGTTGCATATGGCTCATTGTTATCAGTTA
>Ga0114919_10005337_pt1 | contig 10267 bp, 6 predicted proteins | sample BlataG_FD_88682 | JGI IMG/M metagenome (GOLD analysis project Ga0114919, IMG submission 88682) | Deep subsurface microbial communities from Black Sea to uncover new lineages of life (NeLLi) - Black_00105 metaG | ecosystem: Environmental > Aquatic > Marine > Oceanic > Sediment | place: Atlantic... | reverse complement strand
GGATTTTACTATGGGATGGAAGGTTTCTCCGCAGCTAGAGTACTCATTGGTGCTACATGCCTTCGTTCCGCCGAGGGCGCCTTCGACATTGGTGTCGATTACGTTAAGCAGCGCAAGCAGTTCGGTCGACCACTGGCAGCCTTCGAAGGCATTTCATTCGAAGCTGTCGACTCCTGGATGCAGCTCCAAGCAGACAAACTTCTCGTCTACAAGGCCGCCTATATCATGGACCAGCACTACCACGAGAAGAATCCCAACTACTCAAAACTCGACATTGCTAGATTCACAGCGGCTGCGAAGTTCAGAGCTCCTCATGACGCTCTAGATGTCATCACTAGGGCGATGACTTGGCACGGGGCATTCGGATACACCAAGGAGTGCCCACTTGAGGCAGCGTACCGCGGTGTGAGGTCATATACTGTTGGCGCAGAGGGTGGTAGTCATGTGCAGCGCATAGTCATGGCGAGAGAAATTTTCGGACCTGAGTACCTCCCATACCGACAGAAAGGACAATTCGATTAGACTGAGAGGAGACTAGGTTCTCCTCCATCTTTTCTTTTTGGGAGTCAATGCCGTTGAGGAATAATTTCCTAGCGCAGAGGATGAAAAAGAAGGCTTGAGGTTACATACCGGATTTTTGCTAGCGATTTCTCATCAATCCGTCCTAGAGTTTTCATAGAGCGCTCTACTGATAAAGACTGAAGATTGTGGCAAAGAGCGAATGAATTTTCAGATAGGCGAACAACAGTCCACCATCTGTGTTCAGTTCTTGTTAAAGGTACAGCAATAACTAGCTCTAGCCTTTGCCTATCATGCTTCCTCTTGGTAGGTATCGCGATGACAATCCAAGGTCTGGTGCCCTTCTGCTCTCGACCGATAGTGTTGGGAATGTCAACGAGAATCTTATCACCCACTCGAAGGACTGTCTTGCCGGACATTCCATCTTACTCCATCAGGTTTTCTTCTTCAGTCGGAATGATCCCGGAAAGTCCGAATGGATTGGGCTTCAGCAGCGTGTTCCTCTGAATAAGGGCGATCTGCGCCACAAATTCTTGTGGCCAATCTCTAAGTAAAGATTCAACCTCTTCGAGCTGAGAATTGGATAAGTCGAGTTCAGCTGCGGCGATAATCGCAGTCACAACTACCAGCACAGAGAAAAGGGCGAAGTTGTAAGCAAGAAGTATCATCGCCATAAAACCACTGAATTTGTCATCAGGGCTGAAGAGGGAGGAAGCATCAGGCATCTCAGAATTCGATATCTTCGAATAGCGGGAAAACTCTTTCTCGATTTTCTCGACGAAATTCTTCGGAGGAGGAGCGTCTGGCACAGGCTGCGACTTGATTGAAATGTAGAAGCTTTGGAGCAGGGACATCAGAGACGCAATAGCAAACCTGAAGTTCGATTCCAGAATTGGACTGTGCTCATGTTCCATTTTGTCTAGTAAGTCCTCATTCTGGGATATGGTTCTAAGAATGTTACCAAATCGTTCGTAGTTCTCAATTGCCTCTTCATAAGACCTCTCCAAGTTTTCAAAGAGGTATGCAATTGTAGACGCAAAGTCTCTTGAAACCATCAGTTTGAGGTTGGTAGCAATAGACCCGTTTAGTATCTCATCAAGAAATCTAAGAGACTCTTCTATATCATCAGGAGTGTATTCCTTGATTATTTCTGGGGGTTTGAAGAGAACAAAAGACACTCCTATTCATCTCAAAAGTTGTGTAACTACCACAGGATGCTTTCTTCCTGAGTTCTTTATATCATTTTGTACTTGTGCGATGCAGTTCTTCAGAAACCTGATTGCTTGATTAATGGCAATGCTACTATCGGTTCTCTACGACCACTATTGCATCTCATCCGTCTCCACATTCCTCCTTGAACCTTCTATTAATCGTTGTATGGTTCGCGTATCTAGAGTGTATCCGTAAGTATCAAAGATTTTCTCATTAATCGCTCCAAAAGATGCACCACTTGCTCTTTCATTCGCTATGAAACGAATCTCATTGGGTGCCGGTGGATTGGTTTTGATGTTACGTTTTCGTGCTTCAATCATCTGTACTGTCTTCTCGAGATGGAAAATTCTTGACTCAGCATGTCGGAAAGGTTGTACTTCTGCGACCCGTTTCAGAGAAGCGAATCCATCTGTGCGCACATAGGTTCGAGATCTATAGCTTCCAATGCCAAATGACGAGAATAATCCTTCAACCAAATCATGGTCAGAATGCGTTGAGATACTGAAATAGTAGCTCTTCTTTGAAACTCCGCCATCGCCGTCAGAAACACCTTGCAGAAACGCATGACGAAGGCGGTCAGGAGCCCGCAGTAGCCAGCCAGTTTCAGATGCTTGGTAGGTCTTTGGTGAGTCATCGTAGCCAAGACATGATCGCCGCATCCATCTAAGAAGTGACCTATTTTCACTCATCCATTTGTATTGCTCTTCACTTCGAATCTCCTTAATCCCACTCTTCGTTTCAATCTGTGTTACTGCAGCAGGTGCATCCTTCACGCGTCCAGCTCGTATTCCAAGCTGACCTAGATAATAGCAGGTTGCGTCCCCAAAATCCTGACTCCAATCATAGGCCTTACTTAGGTTCATACCCATCGATATCGCACCAGTACTCAAAGAAGGCACATTGGAGTCAGAAACTGTAACTCCAAGCAGATACATAAAATTCTCTCCTCTAGAAAATCCGCCGAATTTCTTCTCCCATCTCCTCATGTCCGCATTATCCAGCGGCTCAAGATTCCCAAGAACCTCCATGATCTGCTTGTGGTCAGTGACCTTCTCCGGAACCTCTATCCAATCGCTCCATCTTCCACCGTGCCCGCCATGTTCGTATTTTTTGGGGAGCCACTTGTACCCGGGACGCGGGTTTTCTGAAGGAATCTGCCCTGCTAACCCCACCCAGCGAGGTGTTGCGCCATCCAGATATGCCCGTGCTCCGGAATCGGACACCCCCACCTCTCTTGCTATGTCCAGATGGTTCCCGCCTCCTGCATATCGGTCAAGAAACTCGTAGTATTTCAGCATCTTCTTCTCTTCGCGCTTGGCGAATCGTGCACTTCGCTCCTCAGGTCCCAGATAGTAATTATCCAACCGCTGATAGACATCTTGCGGGCTACGCACTCCCTTATTGGCTTCCAGAATCCCCCGCACCTTCTCTGATGCTTCACTCCTGGGAGTTGCCCACTTCAGGTAAGTGTAGAGCCGGGGGGTCATGCCTTTGGTGAGCCAGTTACTCACAGTCTGTGCATCGACCTTCAAATCCTTGGCAATTCTTGATATGTCCCCATACTCCAACCGCTCCTGCCCCTCATAGTTCTTCATCAGGTCCAGATGGGTTTTGGCTTCCTTCATCCGACGAGGGAAGTCCTCCCTTCTCTTGAGGGCGGAGTACTCATCGTTCGTCAGCTCCCGCAACCGTTCCTTAGATGTGATCTTCTCTCCTCTGACTTCAGGATACTTCATCGTGATTCTGGAACCAAGCCGTTCTGTTCCAGCTTTGGGCGGTTCTGAAGCGTCCTTTGGTCTGGGGGCATCCCTTGGCGCATTTGCCTTCCCGGGATACTTCGTGTTATCCTTGAGCTTCGATCGTTCTCTAGGTTTACGCGACTTTGATGAGTTCTCCTTTGGGGGGAAAGTGTCCTTGGCCTGAGAGGCCCTCTTCTCCGATTCCTTTTGCTTGTTCGACCGTTTCTCCATCCTTTCTTTGAGCTTGTTTCCAATCGCCTCCGAGATGCCCTCTATGGTCGAGGATCTGCCAATCTTCAATCCGCCTTGCTTCTTCCTAGGCTTCTTCTCACTCTCAGCGGCTTTCTCGTACTCCGCTCGTTTCATCCCAAGATAGATATCACGAGCCAGCTTCTTCGCGTCTATCTCTCTCTTTGTCGAATCATGCTGGTCCCAAGGCCACTTCTCTTCCCTATCCTTGCGATATTCCTTGGCAATCCTCTCTGCAAGCTTCTTAGCCGCCTGGAATTTTCTCTTCTCCTCCATCGCCTCACGCGCAGCCTTCTTCTCCAGCTTCCGTTTACGCTCCTCCTTGGGCACAAAGCTAGGGGTCATGTTGGCCCCTCCCAGTCGACTCTACACCTCGCGATGATATCTCGGCTATGATTCTTTCAATTAGGCTGATATCAGGAGGGCGCGAAGGTTGTCCGTAGGCAGCAGCTGCCAGTTCGACAAGTGCGTGTGAGGCCCCGATTGGATGGCCGGAGATATGCCGAAGGTAGACCGAGTAGTGCGCAATGAGCTCCTCTAGGGCGTGTGAACTTGTGTCCTCCTTGACTTCCGTCACAGCCTGTTCGTAAAGCTCCTTGAACACAGATGTCTGAACAATATCATCAGCCTGAACAGTCACTGAAACCGAGTCATCGGTGAGGCTTTCCGGTGATGCCGGACTCAGTAGAACCGGAATATCGGGCGTCTTCGCGAAGCCGGGATGTGCCTCGTAGAAGTCACGCATTCGCTCCCTAACATCTTCATCCGTCCAATCATTCCACATTTCTGGGTAGGAATCTGGGTCATGAATGACCTGCACATCGAAGGGGGAGTTACTCGACGGCTCGCGCACAACTGCTTCGCCATCTTTCAGTTCCGCGATATGTTTTCCCTGTTCCCTGTTGCATCCGGTTTCCTGTGCCATGAGCTCCCTGTCTTCGGGACTGGTCAACTTGTGGACAATCATCGTATGACAGTTCTTGATGGCGTCACGAGCGATTCGGGTTGGAATCTGGTCAGCAAGGACAACACCAAGCCCGAGGCTTCTAGCCTCAGCAATCAAGTTGATGAGCTGGTCAAGGGCTTTACGCCTAGCAGCCGCTGTTTCGCTCATGTCTGATGTCTTCGGGAGCTCCTCAAGGATACGATGCGCCTCATCTATGACGAGCAGATTTCGAAGCTGGCGCGAGGTCTTGAGCTGGTCGAAGTGCTCGTAGACCCTGACAAGCAGCAGGCTGAGAACGAAAGCCGTGAACTCCGGGTCACCGAGATACTTCAGCTCGATTACAGTTGGCTGCGACAGGAGTTCTGACATGGGCAGGTTCTCTGTGATGTTGAAGATTGCAGCACGAGTTGGGTCACAGAGATCCTCCGCCCTTGCCAGCAGCGCACCTCGGAAGTCCTGAGAGAGTTCCGAGCCGTAGCGAAGGTAGCTGTTGCAGTACCTTATGGTTTCATCGCGGAATATATCCAGAGTTATGGGGTCGCCGCGTTTGCTGGTTAGGGGGTCCCAGCCATTGTTCAGGTAGGTCTGGACAAGCACCCTTCGTAGATGATTAGCTAGGATTCCGTATGTGGGCCAAGCGGCAACAAAGCACGAATGCAGCAGGTTCATGTGCAGACGCACTGAGACCTTCTCTGGGACCAGAAACGGGTTCAGCCGAAATGGTGCGACCATCTCCTCTCCCAGTGTGAAGACTCGGAGCTCAGGAACTGCCCCAAGAAGGATGCGTGCATCACTCTTCGCTGGTTCTATTAGAAGACTGGGGATGCCATTCTTCCAGGCATCAATCACGATTCGATTCTTCGTTGTACTCTTTCCAGTTCCCGTCTTGCCCACAATAAGAGTATGTTTCCTGAGGTTCTCCAGTTCGAGATACTTCAGCCGACTATGGTCTTGCGAAGAGTAACGGTAGAGGGGTCCAAGGGTTACGTGGCCTTGTTTGAATCTAGCTCCATAATTGGTTGTGGCAGCAAGTGAGAATGAAGTCGGACTGCTATGGCGTATTCCAAGCTCGATGGTTGGGATCTCGAAGTATGGGACTGCTTCAGCGGGTAGGAGGTCTGTGTTCAGCCCTCGACTCTCAAGACGAAATGCAAAGCCAAGAAGGTCACGTGCCCGCCGACCTGACAAGTATATCACCTTCAGGCGTTCGTCCTTGTCATCGGGAGAGAGCGCTCCCATTAGAGCGTCTACTGCATTGTGGAGCGCTATCTCGCTGTCTACGCCGCCCCAGAAGCCAAGGACAACTCTGCATCTCAGAAGGAGGCTTGCATTCATTCTTCTGAAAGCGGCTTCGAATCGCTTGGAAGACCGCTGTGCGTCAACGTCAATTCTGGGCTTGGTCGCCTGTCCGCCCAGCCATGTCTGAGTGGTATCTTGTTGTTGTGTTCTCTCAAGGGCTGACCTGTATCTCTTCTTCGCAATGTATCGTCGGAAGCGTCCGGGCTTGGTTGGAATCGCCCAAGCCTGATAGAGCGAGTTGCATCTCGACCTCGCCATGACCTGCGTCATTGAGTTGAGCGACAGCATTGCAGGTCTTGGAACTCCGCGGATAAGCACTGAATGAACTTCCTCTTCGACAGGCATAAGGGCAGAGTCAGAATGGAGTTCTACAGTGAACTCCGGAAAGTGAGCTTCGAAAACCGGACAAATCACCCGCCCCTTGTCTGGAATTGTAACATACATCATTGTTGCATTTCCGTTGTTGACAAGGATTCTATGGGCCAACGGTACGCCTGCGTTCAAAACTGTTCTGAGAAGGTGCTCGAAGCTCTGACGGATCAGGTTCTTGGGCGATGTGGAAGCGTCAGAGAGCTGCGCATACCGCCCACGCTCCAAGTATGTTCGGGGAATCTCTAAAATCTTCACTATGTCAACGAGTTCCTCAGTGTTCTGGGTCAGGGTCTATCCCCTTATTGCGTCTGGAACGTGCCTAAAGAACTCCACACAGGTTCAAGGAATCGCAAGTCGCGATCGATTTCTGGACCTAAGAACCTCTCGTACCGCCAAGAGAAACAGATGTAATCCTATTGTAGGATAAGGGGCAATCTGAGCCCCTTTTATCTTCTTTTTCAAATAATAAATTAAGTGAAAGAGTAAAATTCTAAAACTATATGAGTTAGAGAAATAAAGAGAGTCATGTAAAAAGAAGCTAATGTGTGGGGAGTGTGTAAAATTCCAAGAGATTCCTGTAGAGATAATACTGTGGAGTTTTTATCTTTCGATGATTGGCTTGCTGTAGAAGAACACAAATCACAAAATCGGATAGTAGTTGCCAGATTCATAAAGAGTGATAATGGCGATTTCCGGACTTTCAGTTGTCTGGCCTCAACTGACGATGATAGTCTGAAATTGATTCTATCAACTGAAGATTGGGACATTTTGTTCTTGGGAGATCCCATGAAGTTTGGATGGCCAGAGATTTTTCAAGACAATGATGGAAAGCTGCATTATAACTCAGGTCAGAGTGCAATCATTAATGGAATTACGTTTCAACCTTTCACAATATATTATCCAGGCGAGGATTACACAATTCATCACTTTGAACTTGTTCAGAATTTTCTCCTATTTACTCGTGCATATTACGATTCAAATAAACAAGAATACCTGCGAAAGAATGAAGACGACGAAATCGAAGTTGTCGCAAAATGTGAGGTGGAGGATGACAGGACAATATCAATCAGTGTTAATGCACATTTACTAAAGCAGTATCTTGCTGCAAATCGGAGTTATCTTGTCCGATATCATGACCATCGCCGATGGGCAACCGAAGATACTTCGAGTCAGATTGGCAAGTTTAGGAAATCGCCTATTAAAATTGATTATGGAATATTCGAATTGTGGCTTCGAACAGATATCCAATGGGAAGACAAGAAGAGCAGGTCACGTCTTCTCGGAAAGGATATCATTCCTCCATATACTGATCTTGATTATACACATGTTGATTTTGTATATGGTGAAACGAAGAAAGCTATCGAGAAGTCCTCTTTCTTTGAAGCTCTGAAGATTGTGCAATCAATTGGAAAGAATATGGAAAGACAGGCAGCTTCATTCCATGATATGAACGAAACCCAACTTCGAGATGTAATGGTAGTCAGCCTAAATACACACAATCGGGGATATGCAACTGGAGAAACATTCAGCGTGCGTGGAAAAACCGATATTTTCATACCATTTGGCAATGATCATCCATTCATAACTGAATGTAAAATCTGGGATGGTGCAAGCAAATACAAAGAAGCTATTTCTCAATTGTTCAACTATCTAGGGGTAAGAGATGAGGAAGGAGTCATCATCACTTTCTTCAAAGGAAGGGGATTTTCTACAACCATAGAAAGGGCAATTGAGGGTATCAAATCAGACACATCATACGTACAAGAGAGTTGGATTGCACAACAAGCTGGTATATCTTATGGAACTGCGTTGCACAAGAATCCCAGAGATTCAAAGAAACAAGTAAGATTGCATCATCTATTTGTATCATTGACATAGATGTTCCATACAAATCTTCATCAATGTGATTCGACTAAATCATGCACTTGGAAGTCGTTTCTCATAGGGCTTGAAACTTCCAAACCTTGATCCGACTCACAAAGATTGACGTATAGCCACTCTGACCGTCGCATAACACCAATTTCTCCAAAAACGACATTAAGTCCTCCAAGGAAAGCTTCGAGTTTCTCCGAATCAGCTTGGACTTCTTTTGTTCTGAAGAAAGACGAACTCAAATCTGCTGCTAGTGCATATTTCATTGCATTAGTGACGTTTAAAGAATTGTTGAAAATGATACGATGTTCTGAGCTTTTTTCGATTGAGTTTTTGGTCTGATGACTGATGATTAGTCCTACAGAATACCTGCGAAGGCTTATCTGCACAAACGTCGCTGACACCATTGAGGGCGCACTTTGAGTATGATGAATTTCAGCACGGGAACGAAGACAGAAAACGCAGTCTATCTTGCACTTGGTGTGGTATTGGGTCTTGCCGCAATGAGGTTGTGGACACCCAACCTTTTTCTTGACCCAACCAATGCCATCGTTGCAGCCCTATTTTGGGGCTCACTACTAGGCTCAATCGCATTTCTCCTTAGACTCGACAGGATTGTGACATGGCGCATCAAAGCCCGTGCACTTGGCAAGTATAGAAACGTGCTGGAAAATCAGCTCATCAGAATCGACATTGCACTGTCCATTTGGCAGGTCCTGGTGACTGAAACATGGGAAACACCTGAAGTGAAGGCTGATGAGAAGCTCAGTCGGTTAATGGATGGACCCAGTCTTCGTAATGATATCTGGTCAATGAAAGGTGCGTTCTATTTTGCGATTTCTCTTCCATTTTTGTTCTTTGCAATAGGCCTCGAATTGGTGCTAAGTATAGCACTGCTTGTAATCCTTTGGATAGTGGTTATAATCCTTGTCTGGTATAACTTTGGAGGGTTCCTTTTCCGATGTGTTCAGCTTGCCTCATTCTTATCAATGCAAGAAACACGATCGGTTGTTCAACTTAGGAAGAAGCATAAATCAGCCACATCGTCATCAAGTGGATACGAGCCGTTCTCAGCAGAGATAGTTAATACCGTCTTGGAAGAACTTGATCTTCTGATAATTCGTCAGGACTGGAGAGGATTCAAGAGGAGAATGACCTACTTCCTTGAAACCCTCAAACAAGAGGTGAATTCAGCTCAGGATGCCCTTCCTTCAGATTATGTGAAGGTGTGGGCTGGAGTTATCAGTGAACGCGATGCGCCTTCAAGACAGCAAAGCTTGATTCAAACCAAAATAATGAAAAAAATACTCGAGTATGCTGTGAAGATCGAATGTATCGACTCCCAATCCAACGGATTGGCCGCATTATTGAAAATTGACGAGTCCGACTTGAACAATGCGGAAGTTCTCTTCAAGACAGTTGATGATAGTGGCATGAGTAACAGTCACCTAGATTCAATGTATTCAGCGTTCTATCGATTAGTAAAACCACCAGTCAATTCAAAGATAGTAGAAATCGTATTGAAATGGTATAGAGATGGTCAATCGAGATACGCAGAACATCTCCTCTCCGCGATTGAGAATGTTGAGGAAGACCTTCGGGAGCGAGCAGTACATGCACTTCTTAACCACAAGGAAGAGAACGTCTGGCATAAGGCAGGGATTCGAGTCGTAAGGACTTTGCTCAATATGAGTGCTTCCAGGGTAGAGAAGGTTAAACTCTTGATTCTAAAAGGTGGGAATAAGTCAGTCATTAGTGAGATACTAGTAAAATCAGATACAGATTACTACGAATTAGTACGGGAAGTAACAAACTACATCACACATGAAGACCCATCCTTAGCTTTAAGCGCCGTGGAGTTCTTCATGAGAGTTGACAAGGACCTAATGGTGAGTGGTTTCCTACCGGCATTATTCGAGGAACAAGAACTAGGTATCAGAATTAACACTATTACTTTTCTGGGTCGATTGTGGACCATGGACAGCTCTCAATTCTCGGACGACTGGAATGTAAAGAGGGATGTCTACAGACGATTTCTTATACGGCACTTGATGATGAT
>Ga0114919_10005336_pt1 | contig 10269 bp, 11 predicted proteins | sample BlataG_FD_88682 | JGI IMG/M metagenome (GOLD analysis project Ga0114919, IMG submission 88682) | Deep subsurface microbial communities from Black Sea to uncover new lineages of life (NeLLi) - Black_00105 metaG | ecosystem: Environmental > Aquatic > Marine > Oceanic > Sediment | place: Atlantic... | reverse complement strand
CAATAGACACGTTGGCTGTACAAAATGCCGGCAACCCGGCGGCACAGTTCTTAGTCGATGAAGCCAAAATAGAGAGACAATTTATAGACCGGCTTTACTCGCTTGTACCGCCGGACAGTAACTCCGTTGAAACCGTGCCTTTAGTTTTTGAATTCAAGCCGAACATGAGCTACTATTGTTTAAAGCAAATTTCTGTTAAACGCCTTGAACGCCAGGAATACGAAAATATCAAACTTCTGCGAGCCTATAAAGAAGACCTTGTTCAATATCAGTCTCTTGCGCCGGTGCACTTTAATCCTGAAAACATACTAAAACGTATGAACTTCAGACGGGTCAGAGAGGACGAAGATGAAGCTGATGCCAATGCACCGGCAGAATCCGGGGAAACATTGTAAAGTAAAAGGTAAAAATTATAATGGCATGGTATTCGGGAAAAAACCACGCGGGTTTTTCGGTAGTTGTGGGGCTGCTGGCCTGGGTTGTACCGGGCGCAGGACATTTCGTGCTCAACGAAAAAAAACGGGCGATAATTATATTTGCAACTATCGTGCTGACATTCTGCACGGGATTATATATCGGCTCAATTGGGGTGGTGGACCCTGTCGCAGCGAAGTCATGGTATGTGGCACAAATTATGAATTCGCCGATGGTGGCGATATTAGGGCAATTGACCGTGACGGGGGCTTATCCGTGCTATGGCAGGCCGAACGAAATCGGACAGATATACACGGGCATCGCGGGTCTGCTTAATCTTTTGTGCATTGTAAATGCTGTTTATTTAGCTCATCTACGCGGCACACAAACAACCGGAGGCTAACTTAATGTCTATTTTATATTTTCTATTTGCTGTTTATCAAGTTTCAACCCCTGTTTTAATCAGGGGCAATAGTCAATTGTCAATCATTATGGCAACCTTTACCGCCCCGGAACAGATCGGGACAAATCCGAGCTCGATGCTGTGGCTGCTGCCATTAGCCGCCTCGATAGCTGTCATATACAAAGCAACAAAACTGCCGACAATCACAGCGGGCAGCTTCATCAAAGAGACAGTGGTGTTATTCGGCTCTATCGTTGTTTTCATGTTCATAACCGCATTGGTCTTATACACTTTGGCGTGGATAATTACAGAGTGACTATCAACGGCTTTAGGGCTGTTAGGGCCTAACTGTCGTGGTCTGACAAAGTGCCTTCAAGAACACCTAATTCAATGAGGGCATTGAAAGCGGCTTTTTGCTCTGCTTCTTTTTTGTTCGTCCCCCACGCACTTGGGAAATGGCGCTCGGCGATGACGACCTGCGACTCAAAACATTTATCGTGGTCAGGGCCTTTTTCATCAAGCAGCTCATAAGCAGGTGTGGCATTAAACTGCTGCTGAGCGTACTGCTGCAGTAAGGATTTGAAATTACCCTGCGTCTGTTTTGCATCGGCCTGGTCGATTAACGAGTCGAAGGTCTTCAAGATAAAGCTTCGGGCGGCATCAAAGCCACCATCGATGTAAATCACGGCGATAAGGGCCTCCAGTACGCCGGCTGCAAGAGAACCTGACAAAGCCCGGCTGGAAGCCATACCTTTACCAACCTTTAGAAACTTTTGCAGCCCCAGTTGCTTGGCAACTCGGGCACAAGTCCTGCGGGAAACAAGCATGCTCTTTATTTTCGTCAAATCTCCTTCCAGATAATCCTGGAACCGCTCAAAGAGGGTTTGACAAATAACCGCAGCTAAAACCGAATCACCAAGGAACTCAAGCCGTTCATTACTTAAAAGACGATTATCAACGGCGGAAGAATGAGTGAGGGCCTTGGTCAAAAGATTGCTGCTGGAGAAGTTGTAACCTATTATCTGCTCGATTTGCTGCAGAGCTTTTTTGTCCATTTAATTGTGTCCTACTTTTGCCGCACACCAAAAACAGTTTACTGCGCTCTGTTTTGGGTGCGGAGTTGCAACAGCCTTGTGAGCAGGTTACGAAAACCGCCGGCGCCAATGGTCTTCGTAGCCGGCTCAACAAGAATTTCAGTTATACTATACAAAATCAAGCTGGTTATCAAGGTCTTTAATCAGATTTAGTTCCCATTTTGCGGCTTATTGCAGGAAAACCCAAACGCCCACTATTGCCTTTGGGAACCTCGCAAAATGGCACACCTTTCAATTAACTGACATCTGCAGACTTGCGAGGGCAACGAACTTGTCATCAACAATCTCAAAAATTCCGTCAAGACCAGTTACCGTAAAGACGCCTTTAGTTGCAGCAGCAACATTGCAGAAAACAAGACGATGCCCGCAATCAGCCAGTAGCTTGCGCAACTTCAGAAACTTCGAGAGGCTTGAAGAGGTTATAATATCGACGCTGGAAAAATCAATCACCACGTCACAGTCCCCTCTGTCCAGAGCAATTTCGGTGACGGTTTTCAACTCATCTCCTATTTGCGGTTCCTGGGGCAAGTCAACCAGAACAATATCGTCCGACCAATTCTGAATCCCCATCTTAATTTCTCCTAATTCAGCCCAACACGGCTTATGAAACCTTTATTATTGTATCGGCACAAGCTTGGCGCAGGTTAAGTAAAAAAATAGACTCAACTTGATTTGTCCTATAATAGCTGCCCATGAAAACCCCTGTTGCTATATCGTCAGACCATACTTAGAGCTTATCCGAATAACCGGGTTGTTATGAGGCCGAGCGAAAAGTTCGAGGCCAAGGCGGCAGGCCAAAAATGCTCGGAGGTGTGGTTTTCTCCACGTTGAGAACGTTTTTGGCTGACAACGTAGGCATTGGGCTTTGCAGCCGGCCGCAATAGAGCGGGTTATTTGGATAGGCTCTTAATGCAAGCTGATAATCAGAGACAAAAATTTTCACTCGTTGTTTGTTATCTGCAGTTCCGTTCTTATTGATACCTGTGTTGTTAAAGGAACGAATTGCGATTTGAGTTTTGAGTTCGTAGTTTAGTCCGCCTCGGCGACGCAAATTGAAATGAACGCCGGGTACGGGCAAGTTTAGGCCATCACCACTCCCAGGCCGAGCAGAAAGGATATCTCTGGCTTAGTTTATTGCCAGTATGATGCCGGCGTCTGTTGAATTTTTTGGGACCACTGTTGACCGTTTTTCTCAAATTCAACTTTGTCTTTGTGTATTTTGACGACCTTAATGCCTTCTGTCTCATCTCCTTCGTAAAAGATTGTGCTGTCAATTAAAACGCTGGAGCTTGGGGGATTGTAGAAGATGCCGGTTACAAAGCCCTTTAATGCTGTTGTAGTTTCTGCACCGACTATTTCTTCAGGGGAAGGAACTTTCTTTTTGCCGACACTGCCGGTAGTTTTCGGCCTTTTCTTCTGGGCGAAATTGTAAATAGCCAGACCTTCTTTTACTTCCTCAAAACCTTTTGTGGTTAGAATATAGTTGGGGTCATTATAATAATCGCTTACGTACCGCCAGGTTTTGCCTGTGGCAGTATCAAGCTTAAAACAGACTAATTCTTCGGTCGGCTTTGAAGTCCCAATGCTTGGCTCATCGGCAAGCTCGCTGGTTGTGTGCGGGACCTTACCAAAAACAAGTTGGTAGTGATTATTCTCTACACGTTTAGACCTAAGCTCAATTACATATACACTCGTAGCAGCTGATAAAGCGATAGTTAAGACGACCAGAAAAATAACACTCAAAACTTTCATAAGCTATACCCTTTCAAAATAAGTTCACCGTCTCCTGCGTATCATCACTGCACCCGAGCCGGGCAGTAAAAGGATGGCCGGCTGCGGAAAATCCAACCAACATAAAAAGGGAGACACAGGTGCTTTCCGAAGAACGCAACTTCACCCCGCCTACCCGTTGCGATGTGCCTTTATTCCTCCGTGACGAAAACGCCGATTTGCACTCGCAACGAATCTATTGTAAGAAAACCGTAACGCCTGTCAATAAAATAATGCCAATCTCAGCGTTTCCTGAGTGGTACCACCACACCCAGGCCGAGCAGCAAGAGGGTGGAGGGTTTTATAATCCTCCCAGAATCTCCTCGGCTGCCTCGCCGACCGACGTAATATCATGACCTAAACCCTGGACGGTGTGACAGCCAGCGAATGAAAACATCATAAAAATTAAACTAACTACCAGAAGAACTTTTCTGACCATTTTCCCGGATTCCTCAAGAAACCGTTTAGAGCCACAAAACGTGATTATTTATATATCGGCATACGATGGGGCAAAACAAAACATTAAAAGTATGGGCCTCTCTTGGCGGGTATGTCCCAAAATGGCCAGGGTATTTATCAAAGGACCCATAGCTTGCTAAAATGGCCAAACTCAAGGCGAAGGCTATCGAATAGGGCCAGGGGATTTTAGGCGGGGTCGGCTTGCGCGGGACCCATATCGCAAAATGTCTCTGGCATCATGGTGGTCAGGTATTTCTACCTCCAAAATCGGGGATATCCCAATAGCGAATCTGGTTCGGCGAACGTATAATTTATTATAGGACTAAGGGAATCACGATAGGCGCACAAGAATCGCCATAGGTTACATAAAAAATTCTCTTTTCGAGATTTTAATGGTCACGAGTTCTTCACTGACAGAGACCTGCAACTTCTTGGCAATTTAAGAACTTATCATTTGGCACGTGTATTGCTGTGAGTACTAATGAAATCAGAAATGACGGTATGAGCAGAAGCACAGGTAGGATTGACGATGCAATGAGCACATCTCGAAAGCCTTGAAAATAGCTCAACAACTTAAACAAGAAGGAAATTTAGTGTGACAACGGACGTAGAACGAGAATACTCCGATTATGTCTGTGATATCTGGCAGCAGCTTTCAGATGAGACGAGGACTATTTTCAAACCCAGCCAAAGGTTGGAGCATCTGTACAATAATATATCGCTGCTGGTAAATCAGTTTTGGCAAGACAAGTTGAAAAACTTGACAAGGCAAGAGAGTTAAGAATCTGATAGCGTCTCCTTCTCAACATCACCATACCCAACACGAGTAGTAAGAAAGTTCCGGCCTATGCTCGGTCAGCAATAGCACCACAGTTCCCGCACTTCCAAACTTTTTTACGCTTGCCTCCCATAAAGAAAGCCAAGTGAAGTATTCAACCGAGATACCGAATAATTTCAGGGAAGTTGAGCGAGAGCAGAATTACTGTACCGACCAAACGAATCGATAATTGTTGAATAATCGTTGAATTAAAACAGGCAATCGTTAAAATGGTAAGGTGAAGTTGTGACCAAAAGGGTAAATTGTTTTATGCAGATAGGAAGATTTGGATTATGAACGATAAACAAGAGGTAGTTCTGTGGATAGGCACGGCGATATTCGTGCTTATGAGTCTTTTTCCGCCTTGGCTTTATACCTACGATGCACTTGTTTATGGCCTTCATACGCAAAAGCCCATAGGATATTTCTGGTTATTTTCAAAGCCGCAACCTTCAATTGATAGCAATTATGCTGGAGTTAGCATTGATTGTTCAAGATTGCTTATTCAATGGGCTATAGTCGTTGTTGTAACTGTCGGTCTGATTTACATCTTCAAAGATAAAAAAGACAAGAAGGCAATGAACAAGCAAAAACAATAAGTAATTCGAGACGGCTCAGCGGTGGACGTTTCGAGCCAAAAACAGGTTTTAGGGAACCATAAGAAACTTCAGCGTCTCCTCCTCACCATCACCCTACCCAAGCAGCGTACTAAATTTGATAAAATTCTAGGCTTTCTAAGCTGCAAATCAAGAAAAAAACGAGCAAAATGTTGCCTTTTACCGCATTTGATAGCGTTTAGTGGATAGCGTTTGGCGCGTATCGTAGAAATTCAAATATCAAAATCACATTGCAAAATGCAAAATGTCATTGCGAGGGAGCGAAGCGACTGAAGCAATCTCTCTTTTTGGTTTTTTATTTGCCATTTTGCTTTTTGATTGTTGCTTTTTGATTTTTCTCGTCAAGTGTTGCCGGTAACAGAATTGTTACCGTCGTTCCTTTATCGACCTCACTGGTTACCTTCAATGAACCCCCGTTTAACTTGATGAGTCGTTGCGCGTGCGCCAGTCCCATTCCGCGTTTTCGTCCCGCTTGCCTTGCCGAGAAAAATGGCTGCGTTGCCTTCTGCACCGTCTCTGCGTCCATTCCACAACCGAGGTCATTGACCTCCACTTTCACAATGTCACTGGCTTCGAACAAATCAGCGGTAATCTTTATTGGCCCGTCTTTGTCGGTATAGGACTCAAGAGAGTTGCAAATGACATTCGCAATCGCTGATACAACCTGGCCTGAATCCACAAAAACATCTTCTAACCCGTCGGCAACCTCGGTTTGGACATTGATATATTCTACGTTCGTCTTTACGCGGGTTAATAGTAAAGCTTCATCGAGCATCTTCTTTATATCTGTCTGTGTCGGCCGTGGAGCCGGCGGTTCCGCAAAAGCCATCAACTCAGCGATTATTGCAGATATTTCACCTGTGTTTTCCTGAATCTGTCTCAGGATTTGTTTTTTTGCCGCGTCGCTCTCGGCTTCAGCCAGCAGTTGTGCCCTGCCCGATATCACCGAGAGAGGATTATTTAATTCGTGTGCTGCGCCGGCTGCCATCTCAGCCAATGCGCTCAGCGAATCTACTGCGACAGGCCCGGGCTGAGGCGTTTGCTCCTGTGCAGTTGTTTTGGCTCTGCCAACAAGTCGGGCGAACTGCTCGGCAAATCGCTCTTGTCTCTGAGAAGCAGAAGCCATATCTAAAACAGCCCCTGCAATCGAAGCAACTGCCTTGAACTTTTCCTCGAACAGCTCTGCATCCCCCGGATAACGAAGCTCGAAAGCAATCGCTCCAACCGCCTTGCCGCCGGAAAGCAGAGGCAGCAATTTACTATGGTTCAGGTCGAACTCAACGTCTAATTGCTCAAATAGCCAGTCAATATTATCGTGAGCGTTTAAGATTACGAAGCTGTTTGCTATCGCCTTTGGTATGGCCGGTCTCTCCGCAGGGGCGCTCAATATAACGCTTTTACTTTGCGACAGGTTTTCTACAACCACAGCTTCGAGAGATTGCGACTTCACCGCAGGGACTAAATACAAACAGACCATTCCTGTTTGATAAAACTTTTGCCAGCGAACAGCAAAGTTTTCTGCTATATCAATCGCTCCGGCAGTCGAATCTATACTCGAAAGAAACTCCGTCATAAAATCGAAATGGCTCGAAGCGGTCTGCAGCCGACGATTTTCCAGCGACAGCTTCGTATTGTCCCTGGCTAACTGGGCGGCAGCAGTGTGGATAGTGTTACAATAGCTTGCCACCGCGTCTGGTAAATCCAAACCCAAAACCTTGACTTTTTGCTCGACCGCCTCAGCCAGACCACTTCGGATTTGCTCCAGTTGCTCAGCAGTGATTGCAAGTGACAGTGCAATTTGCTCTGTTGCGTCGGGCGCATCGTAGCTGCCCGACTGCCCGATGTTACATTGGCGCGCTATACAATCAGCCAACTGGACAATTTGAGCGATTTTTGCCTCGCCCATTTCTTGAGAGATTAGACAAGTGTCACCGTGATGCAGCCATATCGCCAGGGTAATTTGCTCCGGCAGGTGCCACTTCCGGGCAAGACGCTTGCCGAGGATTGTGTGGTCGGTCCCGAGATGTTTTTGCTCAATCGCGCAGCAGCACACCTCCTGTGATTTGGCTTCTTCTATGATACGGACAAAGCTTTTCGGCATTGCCTCTTCTATTGCAAGTTTTCCGATATCGTGCAGCAAACCCGCAGAGTATGCCAACTGGGAATCAAATTTGGGTAACACCATCTCAGCAATAGCCTTGGCGCAACAGGCGACCGCAAGACCGTGTTCTACAAGCTGTTTTCTCAGCACGGCTCTGTTACTGTCCTTCTCGAAGCTCTGAAGGACCTTAACGGGGGAAAAGGCATCACGAACAACCGGTGCCGGCAGTTTGCCGAGCCCTCGGCGAACTGAGAGCTTTTCATCAGTAGCACTCAAACCTTGCTGGTGCATAAGTGAGAAGAGCTTGGCGGTAAGGGCCGGTTCTGATTCGATTATATCAGCTAAAGCTGAAGGCGAAAAAGGCGATTGGACGAGCCGGAAAAGAACCCTCGCCGCAACGACCGGCAGAATCGAAAGTGAATCGAACCGACCAATGGCAGGCCCTGCCTGGTGGGCAGCTGTTGTCGTATTAGATGGTTTGTCCGGCATATAGTCATCCTTGTTATTGCGCTTAGCGTAAACGCAAAAAGTACACCAGAGCACGTTACACACGAATCTACTTTTTGTCTTCAGTCTCCGGGCTTCAATGCACTTGGTAACTTGCGCACTTATAATCTGCTATTGACATTATGCATTAAATACCCGCAACGAGACATCATACTCGCTAAGATTCTTGTTGGTGTTGAGGTTTCAAATGGCCCGAATGTCTTCGTCTTGTTTTACTTCATCTGTAAGACGGCGGTGATTTTGCCGGTCAGTTCAGCGATGTCAAACGGTTTTCTTATGAAATCTTCGGCACCGGATTTTAGAAGATGGTCGATTTCATCCTGTTTTACAACGCCGCTCACAATGATGATTTTGACGTTTTCGAATTCGGGGTTTTTTCTTATCGTCTGGCAGACGATATTGCCGTTGACATCCGGAAGCATATAATCCAGCAATATCACATCCGGCCGGAACTGCTCAGTCATTACTCCCGCGTCATAGCCGCTCGAAGCAGTCTTGAACTCGAATCTGCCGTCCCGGACAAGCACATCAGCTATAAGCTCAACGATTTCCGCATCGTCATCGACAATAAGAACTTTCTTTTTTCCAGACTCGAGCTCATCAAGGGGGATATTGTTATCCTTCATAAACTTGACGAGGCTCTGGCGTGGAATTCTGCGGAATTTTGAGCCTGGAATGCGAAAACCCTCCAGCCGTCCGGCGTCAAAACATCGAATGATTGTCTGTTGGCTAACCCGGCAAACTTCGGCGGCTTCGCCGGTCGTAAATAAATCCTTCATTTTACCTGTTCCTCCATATTGAACCAAATCCTTTCATCAACAAGGCGTCCCAGATTGCCTTTTCGCCCTAATTTAACTACGCAACTTCGGATTTGTCAAGTATAAAAAAAAATTTATTGGGAAAAACCGGTTTTTAGTTTTGAAAAAGAAGATATTATCAGTCGTTGGTTGTGCTGATAGGCATTTTCACTGCTTTTGTGCAAGGCAATAGGATGAGGAAAGAGCTGTCTGAACAGTAATATCAGGCAGGTTATAGGACGTTGCGTGATAGGATGGGGAAGTAGCACGAAGGCCGAAGAGGGCAGTTGTGTTTTTTAAAGGGTTGGAGAAAATATTTTGTAAGTCGTTTCAGAAAAACAGGTTACATGGTTTGCGTAGAGGTTTTTGAAATCCGGCGCATTTCGCACCAAACGCGCAAGTTTATTCGCAAATGCGTTAGATTTTCGCATCAAACGCGCAAGTTTTCGCATCAAACGCGCAAGTTTTTTGAAAAAGGTGTCAAAAGTGAGCAAAAAATTACAAAAGTACGCAGAAGTGCGCAGGTTTTGCGCAAAAGTTAACCAAAATGCGCGCTTTTTGCGCACGTTTTTCGTACCCCCTTGCGCGTTTGATGTTATGTGGACAGTTCGTATCTTGTATCTTGTATCTCGTGAAGCATATCTCGATGCTCGATTTACGAGAGAGGGATATTCAACTGGCAAAAAGCCCGAAAGTATTTCGCAGAGAAATATAGCCACAAAAAGGCACAAAAAGCCAGCAATAATGTAACCATAGATGGAATAGATTTTGTAAAATGCTTTTGTTTGTCGGATTTTGTGGGGGTTTATAATTTACAATTTGCTATTGACGATTTACAATTTTGAGTTGAGTTTGACGGGAATTTCGGTTTTGGGTAGTGTATAGCATGAGAGAATGAGTACCGGTCGGGCCAACTAATGTATTTAGCTGAATTACATGGCAAGCTATCTTCAAGTGTTGAGAGGCAAGAAGATATTCTGACCTCAAATGTGTTTTCCTTTTTCAAGTATTCAAACCGAGAGATTTTCTTAAAAGAGTTTCTAAGTCGATCGGGGTGTCATGTCACCAGCGAGGAAGCAAACAAGGCGGAATTTATATTTTGGCCGCGCTTCGAAGAGAACACAGAGCCGGACTTAGTAATAATAGTCGGAAAGTACTACCTGCTGATAGAAGCTAAGGCACTCTAACAAAACTCCATAATTCGTCGCCAACAGATTAGGAAACAACCTATAATTAGGAACGCTTGATGAATATCGTCACGTTTTTCATAACGAACACGCAATCGCCTTT
>Ga0114919_10005335_pt1 | contig 10270 bp, 8 predicted proteins | sample BlataG_FD_88682 | JGI IMG/M metagenome (GOLD analysis project Ga0114919, IMG submission 88682) | Deep subsurface microbial communities from Black Sea to uncover new lineages of life (NeLLi) - Black_00105 metaG | ecosystem: Environmental > Aquatic > Marine > Oceanic > Sediment | place: Atlantic... | reverse complement strand
CCCACCGAGCAACAGGCCGATGACTAGCCGACAAGCTATCGCCGCAGCCGGTGGGGATGCGTGGCCTTATGTCGCCCCTTCGGAGCTTCTTGCTCGCAGGGCCACGTTCCGGACCCGTACGGGCCCGGCTACTCACCATCGGCCCTTCGGGCCTGACAGCCGCTGCGACTCGGGCGGAAGAGCGTCTAGCTGCGCTTTACTCGGCGGTGCCGGCTTCGAGGTCCTGCGGCGCGTCCCCGCCGGGCTGGCCGTCATCGGGAACTACCTGAACGAACGACTGGTCCGCCGGCGCGGCGTCGTCCTCGAGGGGCCACTCGTAGTCTTCCTGGAATGCGTCTTCCTCGGCCTGCTGCTCCGCCTCGGACTGCTCGCGCGGCTTTTGGCGCTTTTCGCGGAATCGCCGCCACCAGCTCTTCTGCGCGTCGAGTTGGGCCTGCGTGAGCGCCGGGGGGATGTCGCCGGCCGCGGCGTCGGCCCAGCACTCCGGCTCGCCGCCGAGGTCCACGCGGTAGATTTTCACCATCGACTGGTGCGCCGCCCGGCGGACCGACAGGTCGCCGACGTCCATCAGTTGAAGCAGCGTCCTGACCGACCGCCCCCTGCGGTAGCTGCCCAGCGACTGCGTGGCGGCGATTCGCACGTTCGTCGACGGGTCGTTCGCGGCGCGGCCGATCAGCGGCTCGAGCGCCTCATCGACGACGAGCTTGCCCAGCACTCTGGCTGCGTCCCAGCGGACGACCTCCGAACTGTCGCCCAGCGCGGCGATCGCGTCGGGTGCGAAGTCCGTGTTGCCCACGGTCCCCAGCGCCGTGACGGCTGCGGCGCGGACGAACGGGTCGTGGTCGTTGGCGAGGATGAACGCAAACAGCTTGAGCGTGCCCGTGTCGGTGGGCTTGGTGTCCGGGGCCATATAGTTGATGCCCATGCGACGGTTGTCGGCGTCGTCCTCGTCCAGGGCCATGGCCACGCGCTGCCGCCACGAGGGGGGATTGAGCCTGCGGCCTTTCTCTCCGCAGCCGGCCGCTGCGAGAGCCGCCGACGTCGCCGCCAGGGCCAGGATTTTCGCGCAGGTGTTCATCTCCGGTCATCCGCTGATCGCCTGGGCCTCCAGTTCGTCGCTGTCGACGTGCTCGACACAGTCGATCGCCCGCCCGGCGAACCGTTGGCCGAGCGAGGCGAAACGCTCGGCGTTGTCGGTAGTGTAGCATCGCAGGCGGCCCGTGTCGCCCGCCCGGGGTGCGGATGCGTCGGCCGTCAGCAGGTCCGCCACTGCCGCCGCGGCCGCTGCCCCGGAGTTCACCAACGACACGTCCGGGCCCATCAGCTTGCCGATGGCCGTCGACAGCAGAGGATAGTGCGTGCAGCCGAGTATGAGCGCCCCCAGCCGGCGGCGCTGGAGGCCGTGCAGGTAGTCGGTCAGGACGGACAGGACGATGGGGTCGTCGTCGGCCCGGCCTTCCTCGATTATGGGCACGAGCAGCGGACAGGCCGCGGCAAACACCGCCCTGCCCGGCGAGGCAGCTTCGATGGCCCGGCCGTACGCGCCGGAGGCGATCGTCGCCTGCGTGCCGATGACGCCGATGGGCTTGTCGCTGGCGGCGACGGCGGCGGCCGCGCCGAGGCGGATGACGTCCACGACGGGCGCGTCGCAGAAGGCCTCCAGCTCCGTCATCGCCGCAGCCGACGCGGTGTTGCACGCCGCGACGATGAGCTTCGGCTTGAACCGCCCCAGAAAGGCCGCACACTGAAGGGCGAAGCGGCGGACCGTCTCCAGCGACTTGATGCCATAGGGCACGCGGGCGCTGTCGCCGAGGTAGACGATGTCCTCGCCCGGCAGCACCCGAGTAAGCTCACGAACAACAGTAAGCCCGCCCAGCCCGGAATCAAACACGCCGATAGGCCGGGCGTCGTCATTGCCAGCCGCCTTCTCCATGCCAACAGCCTACCCGCCCCGCTCGGCGGTTGGCAAGCCCGGCGACTGCGGAATGCGGATTGCGGAGTGGCGATTTCCCCCCCCCTAGCATGTCCCCGAGCTAGAGTCTTTGTAGCGCCTCGATGGCACGTTTCAGGCTGGGTGAATTTCGTGATGCCCGACCTGGCGACCATTTCTTGCTGACAAAGCCGCATAGAACTTCATTATAGCCAGGCCCTATGCTTCCCGTGCCACGAGGAAGCATCTCCGTATGCATCTTCTTCCTGCCTTTCTGGCGAAGAACATTCAACAAGTGCTGCTTGGGGTGAGGCAATTCATCTGGCGTCTTTGAGAAGTTACCCGCAGGAATGCCGATGTATTCGGCCCAAGCATTCACATCGGCTATGATCCATGACTCAACTTCCCGAACGGCAATTCGAAAGACGACCTCCCTGGGAAGAGCAATGGGCTGTGCTTCTTGGAAGCCAAACCAATCGCTGATGAGATCACCAGCACACTTCCGTTCATCGAGATCGGTAATTGTGAATGTGTACAAACCCCCTCTTGCCATGTTCAAGAAGCTGGGGCATTGGGCCTTAAGAGCGTTGTTCCCCCCTGTTAGTTTTGGAAAGCCTTCAAAGAACCATATCTTGTGTGTCTTCTGGGCATTCCTGTGCGCAACTAGCTTCTTCGCCACCTCTGCAGACGGCATGTCCTCGACATAGGAATAGCAGTAGATGTCCTCCATGCTACATCCTCTGAATTGTTGAAGAGGTCCGGGGAATAAGCACGTCTGCAGGAGACAGGCCAGCGCGCATCGCCTCCTTGTCGGCTTCGTTTGGCGGCTCAACTAAGGTGGCCTCGCCTGCGTCGCCAGGTCTGAGGATTAAGAAATTACCGTCGATGCTCTTGTTGGCAAGCATCACTTCGCTATGTGTGCTAATCAGTATCTGCCCACCTGATTTCTTTCGATGCTGGCGAGTCTTGTATATCAGATCAGGAATCTGCTTAACTATCTCCGTGTGCAACGACAGTTCGGGTTCCTCCAAGAGAATCATGCTGTTTGATGACAGCAGTGTCCATATCATCGCAATTAGCCGCAGTGTGCCATCAGAGAATTGATCCTCTCGCTGTCGGCCCGCATTAGGCCGCCAGTGGTTGTAGAGCATCTCAAGGTGCGGCCTACCGGTTGCTTCATCCTTTACAAAACGCAACTGTTCCAGATTGGGAATCACCTTTAGGAGAATCATCTCGATTGTCCTCAATCGAAAGGCTCGGGTCCTTATCTGGGTCTTTGATATCTCCTCAAGGAATCCTTGGCCAAACGGGTCAGATTCTAAATGTCGAAGTGAAAGCTGGTCGCTGAACTTGAGGAGTTGGGGGACTAGATGCAAGTAAAGAACCTTCTCGAAGAATAATGCAATATCCCTGAACTCTCGGTTCATATTGATCTGCTCAAGATGGGTCTGTGTGAGCCTCTCGGGGTCAGATTTGTCATCGTCGTCGGGCCGAGCAAATAGGTGGCGCCCGCCCTTGTATGCTTCCTCTTTCAACACGATTGGGCGCTGCCCAAAGTTTCCTTCATAGTTGATCCACAAGACATACTTCCAGTCTGGAGGTCCGTCTTCGTTCGCCAGAGATTCACGAAGCTCAAATTCAAGCTCAATTCGAGGCTGCTTGCGTGCGGCCAAGCTCCGGACCTTGGGGAGGCCCCCGCGAGAGACCATCGCCTGCTGCAAGCCACCTCCTTTAGGATTGACGATATCACGCATGAAGCGAAAGATATCGAGCAAGTTAGACTTGCCAGATGCGTTCGGCCCAATCAAGTAGACCGTCTCTCTGAAATCAATATCGGCCTTTGTGAAATTGCGCCAGTTTCGGAGTTTCAGATTTGAGATGTACATAGTGCCTTCCTTCAGGTCTGTAAGTCGTCGGGCGTGCAACGTGTTGCCCGCGCAACATCAAGGTCGGCGTACCGCGACCCCGTCCGACCCCGACATGACGGAAGGGATTTTGGCATTTCCCGGGGGGCTGGTCAAGGAGTATCGCAGCAGAACGCGGCGGGACAGGCTTGTCCGGCGTAGCCTTGGCGAAGCCGGAAGCCCCGCCGCGCTGTTGGCTCATCACATGCCCCCGCACAGATTACGCGCTCACCCTCCGTCCGCGCCGTGGCTGTTCATTCGGCAATCGGCAATCGGAAATTGGCAATTGACGCTACGCCTTGACGATTTTCGCTCGCCCGGTCTTGACGTCGGCGGTGGCGTTGCGGGTGTCGACTACGAGCTTGGCGCAGCGGACGATTTGCTTGTAGTCGTAGGCGCTATGGTCTGTGGAGATCAACACGGCGTCGTAGCTTGCCAGCATCTTCGGCGATAGCGGTTTGCTGGCCATCTTCAGGTCGTGGGCGCGCATCTTGTGCGTGCGGGGGCAGTGCGGGTCGTTGTAGTCCACCTTCGCCCCGCGGGCCAGCAGCAGCTCGATGAGCTCCAGCGACGGGCTCTCACGGACGTCGTCGACGTCTTTCTTGTAGGCCAGGCCGAGCACGAGTATCCGGCTGCCCTTCAGCGCCTTGCCGCGGTCGTTCAGGGCGTCCATCAGCTTTCCTGTGACGTACTGCGGCATGGACACGTTCACCTCGCCGGCCAGCTCGATGAACCGCGTGGCCATGTCGTACTGCCGGGCCTTCCACGAAAGGTAGAACGGGTCGATGGGAATGCAGTGCCCGCCCAGCCCTGGCCCGGGATAGAACGGCGTGAAGCCGAACGGCTTGGTCGACGCCGCCCGGATGACCTCCCACACGTCGATGCCCATCCGGTCGAAGAGCGTCTTGAGCTCGTTGACCAGCGCGATGTTCACGCAGCGGTATGTGTTTTCGAGGATCTTGCAGGCCTCGGCCGCCTCGCAACTGCTGACGGGCACGACTTCGTCCAGCACGGCCTGGTAGCAGGCGACGGCCGCGGCGAGCGAGTTCTTCTCGCACCCGCCGACGACCTTGGGGATGGTCTTGGTGGTGTGGTCGGTTCGGCCGGGGTCTTCACGCTCCGGGGAGAACGCCAGGAAGAAGTCCCGTCCGAGCTTGAGCCCCGTCGCCGCCAGCACGGGCAGCACCACCTCCCGCGTCGTGCCGGGGTAAGTTGTGGACTCCAGCACGACGAGCTGTCCCGGCCGGAGCGTCGCGGCGATGGCGTCGGCCGTGTCGCGCACGTACGACAGGTCCGGCTCGCGCATCCTCGTCAGCGGCGTCGGCACGCAGATGAGTATGCAGTCGCACTTGCGGAGCTGCTTGAAGTCGGTCGTCGCGGCAAATCGTTTCGAGCGGAGCATCTCCTTAATGGCCGAAGCGGGGATGTGCTCGATGTAGCTTCGCCCGGCCGACAGGGCCTTGACCTTGGCGGTGTCCACGTCGAAGCCGAGCACCTTCACCCCGGCGCGGGCGAACTCCCGCGCCAGCGGCAGGCCGACGTACCCCAGGCCTATCACGCCGACCAGGGCCTTCTTGCGGGATATCTTTTCGATGAGAGCATTGAGCATTCGTCGCTCCTTGGTTCTGTCGCAGGCCGCGCCGCGGCGGTCGGCGACGACAACCTGATAGCGTGCAATGATAAGCCCAGCGGCGCCAGTGGGCAACGGGCATTAGGCGGCCCCCGGCGGGCGATCAGTTCGCCGCGCGCCGTCTCGCGGCCAGCTCGGCCGGTTTCGGCCGGCCTGGTAGCGAGGCCAGTTCCGACGCGGGCGCGTGAGTGCCCCCACGAATGCAGGGCAGAATGCCTATGGCAAATTGTGTGGACGGCAAGCGCCTAAATGCCTCTGCGTACTAGAAATATATCACAATTGAGCTTGAACTCCTTTTTCCGTCATGCTATATTGCCCTGCCTTACTTGATCCTAGTACATTGGTTATGCGGATGACCAGAGGAAGAAAGCCCAAGTACGCCCCGGACCTCACCGTACGAGACCTGCTGCTGCGGGATCAGCCGCGGGGCCGCGGCAGGAAGACCATCTCCCCAGAGACTATTGAGCGGGCCCTGAACGAGCCTTTTGTGATACCTACGGAACTCAAGGTCACGCCTGTCAGGGAGATAAGCGTACAGGATCTGGACTTGCCCTCCCGGGCCGCCGGACCGATGAAGGCCTTGCGAATTCGCACCGTCGGCGACCTGCTGGCGACTCGGCGGACCGACCTGCTGGCCCAGCGAAGATTCGGCGAAATGAGCCTGAGGCGTATCCTGCGGGAGCTGCTGGGCCTGCTGTTTCCCAAATACGTGGGCGACGGCAAGGCCGGCGGGCTGGGCTCTTTCGAGTCGATGGTCAGGAGTTTCGTCGAGCGGACGATCAGCGATGACCGCAAGGCCAGGCTTGTCCTGGGCAGGCTCGCGCCGGGGTCGGATCGCCCCAAGCCGTTGAGGGAGTTCGGCCAGAGGCATGGCCTGTCGCGCGAGCGGATCCGCCAGATCGTCAACGACGCCTTGGCCCGTCTCCGCAAGCCGGCCGTGCTGGCGATTCTCAATCCGTTCTGGACCGAGCTCTGTGCAATTCTTGAATCTTGGGGGCGCCCCATACCCCTGTTCCGCCTGGCTGACGCCCTCTCCCGCCGACTGGGCTGGCCCAAGCCCCCGCCGGGCGCGGCGCTGGCGAGACTGCTGGCGCTCAACGAGGGGCTGGCCCTCAGCGACGGCACGGTCGTTCTGTCGCGCCTGGTCAACGAGGGCTGACGGCCCGGCTAGATCTCCCCGCCGTTTACTCGCTAGATTCCCCCGCCGTCCATGCGCATGCCGCGTTCGCCTGATGCCGCACTCGCACGGAAACTTGCCCGTTCGCCTGGCAGCGCCCGTCCTTTGCCGGCACGCGGCACGGTCGGCCTTCGGCTTGCAGGGGCCGGCGCCGACGTATAAACTACGCCGCTTGCAGCCGGGCGCTGCGCGACGATGCAACTACCTTATCCACGGAGCAATCGACGATGGGCATCAGAGCAATCAGCCTACGCCGCGGGATGGGCGTCACCCACGAGGGCAAGCTGTGCGTGGTGTTCTCTAACGACCACGTGCAGAAGGGCAAGGGCCCCAGCTACATGCAAACCGAGCTGCGGGACGTCGAGGCCGGCACGATCTACAAGATCCGCTTCCGCCCCGACGATAACCTCGAGGAGATATTCTTCGACCGCAAGAAGATGGAGTACCTCTACCGCGACGGCGCCAGCCTGGTCGTGATGGACCAGGAGAGCTACGAGCAGGTCGAGGTGCCGGTCGACCTGATCGGCGACAGAATTGTGTTCCTGCACGAGAACGCCGAGATGGAAATCGCCTTCGTCGAGGGCCGGCCCGTGACGGCCGAGATACCCAACACCGTCGTGCTCACCGTCACCGACACGCCCCCGCAGGTGAAGGGCGCCACAGCCACCAGCCAGCTAAAGGACGCCGTCTGCGACACCGGCGCGAAGATCAAGGTCCCCCCCTTCGTCGAGAACGGCCAGAAGGTCAACGTCGACACGCGAACGGGGGAGTATCTGGGACGGGCTTAACAACTCACCACAAAGCCCACAAAGGACACAGAGCAATTCCCGATTGCCAATTGCCGATTGCCGATTGCCGATTGAAACGGCGGAGGCGACTACCGACGGCGCTTCTTGGCCTTGCCCGATTTCTTAACTGCTCTCTTGGGCACTTTCTTCTTCGCCTTCTTGGCGGTCTTCGGGGAGGCCGACTTCACCTGCGTGGCGCGCTCTACCTCCGTTAGGTTCTCCCGGACCTGGGCGATCTCCGGCCCCATCCCGATCCTCTCAAAGGTCGCCAGCGCCTTGCGCAACATATCCCCGGCCCGGGCCAGCTCGCCGCGCTGCTCATAGAGCAACCCAAGGTTATTGTAGTCGCTTGCCATGCCCTCCTGCCGGCCAAGGCGCTCTTCTATCTCCAGCGCCTTGCGGTACATCTCTTCGGCCTTGTCCGGCTCGCCGCGCTGCTGGTAGATCATCCCCAGGTTGCCGTAGTCGGCGGCCATCCCCTCCTGCAGGCCAAGGCCCTCGTGGATCTCCAACGCCTTGCGGTGCATCTCCTCTGCCTGGTCCAGTTCGCCGCGATCCTGGTGAGTCAAACCCAGATTGCCGTAGGAATTGGCCATGCCTTCCTGCCAGCCGAGACGTTCGCTAATCTCCAGCGACTTACGAAGCATCCGCTCTGCCTCGTCGAAGTCGCTGCGGGCCCGGTAGATCAGCCCCAGGTTGCCGTAATTGCTGGCCATGCCTTCCTCCTGGCGGCCAAGCCGTCTTTCGATTGCCAAGGACTTGCGGTGCATCTCCTCAGCCTGGTCCAGTTCGCCTCGCGTCTGGTAGATCAACCCCAGGTTGCCGAAGGCAGCGGCCTTACTTCTCTCGTCGTCCCGCAGGTCGGCAAGCTCGGCCACACGCTCGCACATGATCTGGGCCTGGGACAGCCTACCCACACGGTTCAGGAAGTGCCCGTAGCGGTTTAGCGCGTCGAGCGAATCCGTCTGCACTATCAACCTAGCGTACTCGGCCTCGGCCTCGGTGAGTTTCCCCTCGTCGGCCAACTTGTCGGCCTGGTCCAGCGCCTCGGTCACTTCGGCCGCCGCAGGCCCGGCGGGCGCTTCGGTGGCTGTGGGACCAGCGGCTTGGATTGCGGGCTCTCCTTCCGCCACGGCCCCACGCCGCCAACTGGCCAAGTGACGACGCAGAAGCTTTGTGAATTCATCCACTTCGTCGAAAGTCTGGTAGAGGTGTTCCTTCTTTGCCTCGGTCTCCTTTCTGAAATTGAGCACTTTGTGCAACTCCTCACCTGGGTCATTCAACTGGCGGACAGGAACACCCTTGAAGAACATGACCACCTGCCGCATCGGCTGGTCCTCGTCAGCCAGGCATTCCAGTGCGACGTGGAACTCCTCTTCCGTGCCGGAGGAGTACCTGCCGGCCTTGTCCGGCGGAGACCCCCAGCGGTCCCAAAGAACCATCACCAAGTAATCACACTGGCGAAGTTCCTCGGTGATGATCTCCAGCGGCCGTCGGGGTCCGCCCAGCGTGTCCTCCCAGCCAACGGCCTCGAACTGAACGTCTTCGGGGATTGCGTCGGACTTGTTGTACTCTTCGATCGTGTCCCGAAAGGCGACGCGTTCGGCGTCCAGGCCGCTCGGCGAGGCGATGAAGATTCGATACGTCGTCAGTTTCTTGGCCATCCGCGTGCTCCCTTGCGCTCACATTGGCCCGTCCGGCGGGAATGGATTGCCCGCCCACGACCCCACAACTGGAAAGTGCCGGCGGCACGGCCAATATGCTAGCCGATCCCGCCGGGCCCCTCAAGCCTCACGCCCCGGGCCTCACGCGTCAAGCCCCAGGCCTCACGCCCCAGCCCTCTCTCTATGTTCTCTGTGTCCTCTGTGGTGAAGCCGTCGTTGTTCAGAGGGCCGCGTTGTAGTCGTCGACGATTCGCGTGACGGTGTTGACGCGGTCGATGTCGCCGTAGGTCGAGATCTCGTCGCTGATGCCGAGAATCAGGTTTGGCGCGAACAGGTCGATGATCTTCCTGGTGCAGTCGATCAGCACCTGTTCGTCGAAGGTATGGTCGAAGTAGACAGCCGGCAGGCCGTCGATCAGGAACATATCGCCCAGGGCCTCGGCCGTCTCTTCCAGCGTCACGTCGCCCTGCGGGGTGGGGGTGACGGCCTCGATACCGTCCAGGCCGGTCTCGTGGACGTACGGCAGCAGCGGGCGGCAGTCGCCATCCCAGTGGGCGTGGACGAACTTGCCGGCTGCGTGGAGTCTTTCGCACCGCCGCTGGTAGGCCGGCAGAACATACTTCGTGAACAGCGGCGGCGGCAGTGTGCCGGAGTGGACGTTGTCGCCGAAGTTGATCAACTGCACGGGCGAATCGGCCAGCACCTGGATGAGCAGGTCGTGGCTTTCATCGAGCGCCCTGAAATAGGCCTCGCACGTATCCGGGTAGTCGTAGATCGCCAGGATCGCCTGTTCCGTGCCCATCGAGTCGATGTAGAGGCTCTGCACGTTGACGCGAGGCATGTACATCGTCGGCGCGCCAAGGTCGCCCCATTTGGCCAGCAGTTCGTCGTAGAGCTGTTGGTTGAACGACCATGTCTTATGTTCCTCGCGCCAGATGGCGACCTTCATGTCCTCTTCGCAGGCGATCGGCCACTTTATCGGCCAGCCCGCCCACGTGTTCGGGCTTCTGTGGTGAACAACCGTTTGCTCGCCTGCGGGCGTTTCGCTGACAACTTCGGTATCCCACTCGTTCAATTGCCGCTGATGGTGTTTGACGGCTGGGTCTTCCTGCGAAACGAAGCACCCGTTGAAATCGTAAAGCCGGGCCGAGATGCCCATTGCACGCAGGATTTCGTT
>Ga0114919_10005332_pt1 | contig 10272 bp, 22 predicted proteins | sample BlataG_FD_88682 | JGI IMG/M metagenome (GOLD analysis project Ga0114919, IMG submission 88682) | Deep subsurface microbial communities from Black Sea to uncover new lineages of life (NeLLi) - Black_00105 metaG | ecosystem: Environmental > Aquatic > Marine > Oceanic > Sediment | place: Atlantic... | reverse complement strand
GACAGCAGGTAGCCAAGCTGCGGAAGGAATATCTACCAGCGATCGGTTTTAGAAACGTTCTTACTCAGCAGTTTTTTGAAGCCGATGATGTGATCGCGAGCGTTTGTTTGTGTAGTCTTAAAGGCAGTCAAGGCATAGTGGTCAGTAGCGATCATGATATGTTTCAATTGCTGGCTTTGCCGAATGTTATAATGTGGAGCCCGAAGCTGAACAAGGCTGTAACGGCTGAGTCATTCGAGAGGGAGTGGGGAATAAGGCCCGATCGTTGGCGACATGTGAAAGCGATGGCTGGTTGCTCTTCTGATAACATAGAAGGGATTAAAGGAATCGGAGAGAAGACAGCGGCTAAGTGGCAGGCGGGAAAGTTGAAGTCGGGAACAAAAGCCTTTGAGAAGATACTGAGAGGGAATGACGTCTACAAGCGAAATCTTCCGTTGGTTACTTTGCCTTATGAAGGAACGAAGAAGTTTCGATTACGGAAGGATGAAGTAACTAGAAAGAAGTGGCGGGAGGTGATGGATCAGTTGGGGATGAAGTCGATTAGGGAGATGAAGGGATGAATTTATCAGATAACCAATGCATGGAATGCGAAGCTTTGATGCGGTTTTTAGTAAAGGTAGGGGAATGGCCAAGAACGAATGGTATGAAGGACGTGGTTCGAGGGTACGTTAAGGAAGGGAAAGATAAAGCCTTTCAGATTCTTAGGATTTATAATTGGTCTACTGATGGAAAGTGGGATGGTTTTGTTGGGGATGCTGAGAGATTATTTAAGGAGTGGGAGAAGGAGAAAGATTTCTTGATGCTTGATTTGATTTTGGAAGAAGCAAATTCTAAAGGCCGTGACATGCGTGAGGGACAGTCGAAATGATTAACCTCGGTCTTGACCTAGCAGCTAAAACGGGTTACGCCATTCGTTATGATATTGGTGAGTGGAAGGCTGGTGTTTGGTATCTGGATAGAGGGAATTTAGGAGGGGCTAGAAGTCCTATACCGGCCGTTCGTTTGCTGAAGAGGTTAGAGAAGTTGTCCGAGACATATGAGATTAAGTCAGTGGCGTTCGAAGAGACGTTTGCTCGGGGCAATGCAAAGTTCCGACTGGATTCACTTCAAACGATAGTAATGATATGGGCGATACAACGGGGAATTCCTTGGATGAGGTTGTCGGTTGGAACGGTGAAGAAGCATGCGACTGGATTTGGGAGGGCGACGAAACGGGAGATGTTGCGTATGGCTTGGTGTAATAGGGATTGGAAGAACGTAGAAATTTGGTCGGCTGATCAAGCCGATGCTCTTTGGGTTTTGGATTGTGCCTTGCAGGAGGGGAGTTGAGATGGGAGGATTGGAATTGTGGGTTGGGGTTGTGTTGTCATTACTTTCTGCAGGTTTTGCATTGCTTCTATACTCATGTTCATTGAAGCGGCTGTTCAGACATTGAAAGGAGTCATTGAATGATTGATCGTGTAAGGGTTGAGAGTTTCCAAACACATCAAAGACTTGACTTGAAGCTGACTGAGCGAGTCACGACGATTGTAGGTCCAACGGACAGTGGTAAATCGTCAGTGATTCGGGCGTTACGATGGCTTTGCGTGAATCGGCCAAGAGGAGCGGCATTTATTCGGGACGGGGAGAAAGCAGCAACGGTCAAAGTCAAGTTGAATGGGAGTACGATAGAGCGGAAGAAAGGTAAGGGAGTAAATTCTTATCGAGTAGACAAGCAAACGTTCAAAGCTTTTGGTGACAACGTTCCGGAGGAAGTCGAGAATCTTCTGAACGTTGAGGACATAAATTTCCAGTCACAGCACGACGCACCGTTCTGGTTCTCCTTGACGGCTGGAGAAGTAGCGAGGCAGCTGAACTCTATTGTAGATTTGGAGGCCATCGATGAAGTGTTAGGGCGAGTCGCTTCTCGTCTGAGGAAAGGGAGAATCGAAGTTGATTTTGTGGCGGGTCAGTTGGCTGAGTCTGAGGAGAGTCTGAAGGGCTTGGCTTTTGTTCCCAAGTTTCTGGAGCAATATAGACGAATAAAACGTCGAAAACAGGGAGCAGACGAGAGCCGGTCTAGGGCTGATTCTAACGCGGTTTTAGTGGGGCAGGCTAAATCGTACCAAACAAGGGCAAAAAGCCTGTTAGACGTTGCTAGAGTGGCTTCTACGTTAGTTCTACGGGGTAAGAAAGCCCAGAGTATAATAAGTCGGGCAGGAGACTGTGGGAGGCTGGCCGAATCAGCTAGGAGGTTGGCCGAGATAGTCAGACAGGGAGCTCCTGATACGAGTCGATTGGAGGAGTTGGATGGGAATTGTAGAAAGTTGGAACAGAGGACTTCTGATATACTGGAATTGATAAAGTCATTGAGGTTAATTGAATACAGTCGTAGTCAATGCACTCAAGAGTTGACTGTGATTAGGAATAGGATACGACAGGAGTTTAGAAATCGTTGTCCGTTATGTGGTGGTCAGTTGAATGGAGGTAGATGAAGTGTTGGTATTGACTAGGCGAAAGAATGAAGTGGTTGTGATTGGTGATGATGTTCGGGTTACTGTGGTAGATGTCAGAGGGGATGCGGTGAGACTTGGATTTGAAGCTCCTAAGGAATTGTCAGTTCATCGTAAGGAAGTCTACGATGCGATTCGTAAAGAGAGGGGTTTTGATTCCTCCTCCGCTTGAAGACAACGGGTCTATCGAATCTTAAATGAAAGGATTGTAGGATGCGATTGTTTAAGACAGGGAACTACGTTTCGGATGGTCGCGGCTATCTTGATTTGGATGGGTTGGTTATTTGCTTAAAGGGTTTACAGGGGTGGTTCGACGTTTCGAAGGATGTGAGGAGCGTGCATTTTGAAGCTTATGATAGGCCAAGTAAATGGAGGCAGAAGTTTTTGGTTGATGGTAGAGATGTTTGGTGTATTTTCCTTAGATGGGGGGGTTATTCGGTTGATCCAAATCGGGATGATTTGTTAAAGAATTATGTGGGAAGGACGATTTATGTGGAGTGTTATTACGAATGAAGAACCAACCTCTAGCGATTCTGATAGCTGATCTTCATCTTTGCCATACTCCTCCATCGGCTCGTTCGGTCGAGTCGGATTGGTATGGAGTGATGGGACGAACGTTAGATGAGTTAAGAGAGCTGGTGGATTACTACGGCAAGCCGCCGGTGATTTGTGCTGGAGACATTTTCGACAAGTGGAATTCATCTCCACAACTCATCAACTTTGCTATCAATTATCTGCCCAGAATGTATGCCATTCCGGGCCAGCATGATTTGCCTCTTCACAACTACGATGATCTAGAGAAGTCTGCTTATCAGACGTTGGTCGAGGCGGGAAAGATAGTCAATCTTCCTCCTGGAGAGCCCTGTACTTTGAATTCAACCGAGGGGCCATCGAAGAGAGGTTTGGCCATCGTTGGATTTCCCTATGGTTTTGAAATAAAGAAGTTTACTGGGGATGCGGACGGAGCGTTGAAAGTGGCTGTGATTCATAGCTATATTTGGGCTCGGGCTTGTAGTTATCCAGGTGCTCCGAAAGAGCAGAGAGTAGGGGGTTATAAGAAGCAGTTGAACGGTTACGATGTGGCGGTGTTCGGGGATAACCATCATTGTTTTGAGTCGAAAGCTGGGGGTTGTTTGGTTTGGAACTGCGGGACTTTGATGAGACGGAAAATGGATGAGAAACATTTGACTCCTTCGGTTGGAGTGTTGTATGAAGATGGTTCGGTTGAAGTGAAACTTATTTCTACAAGTAGTGAGGATAAGTTTGCGGATCCAATTGAAGACTTGCCCGAGACGTCCATCGAGATGAGAGAGTTTCTTCAAGAGCTGTCTTCATTGGAGAAGGACTCTTGGGATTTTGCTGAGGCGGTAAAGCGGTATATGGAAGGTAATCGTTTGGGGAGTGATACTAAAAAGGTTTTGTTGGAGGCATTGGAGGGTTAAGAAATGACTAACCTAGATCGTTATCAAAAACTGAAGGGAAAAGCGGACGAACTTCAGAGGGAGGCTGATAGAGCGGAAGGGGCTTTGGAGCAGTTGATGGATAAGTTAAAGGATGAGTTTGATTGTGAGACGTTGGAGGAGGCTGAGAAGCTGTCGAAGAAATTAGAGAAGGAAGCGAAGAAAGCCGAAGAGGATTTTGAAACAGCCATAGATATGTTTGAAGAGAAGTGGGGAGATGTCCTTGACAGAGAATAGAAACAAAGGCTTCTGATTGGAGATGGAAGGGAGAGAATGAGAAGTCTTGAACTGTACCAAAGAACGGTTGATCGTCTGGAAGCCGAACGACGTCTAACTGAGGAGAAAGTCGAGAGGGAGAGGAGTCTATTGGATAAGGCTAATCAGGGAGTAGAAACGACGGTGGAAGCTCAGAAGATACTGCAAGGAATAGCAGCGACGCTTCAACAGCAAGCTCATCGTAGAATTGCTGATGTTGTTACAAGGTGTTTGGAAGCAGTGTTTGAGGACGAAGCCTACGAATTCAAAATCAATTTTGAGGAGAAGCGAGGTAAGACGGAAGCAAGGCTTTTGTTCGTTAGGAACGGACTGGAGATAGATCCGTTGTCTTCAAGCGGAGGAGGAGCGATCGACGTGGCTGCTTTCGCTCTTCGATTGGCTTGTCTGATGTTGGCCAGGCCGGTAAAAAGACGGTTGTTAGTCCTCGACGAGCCGCTACGTTTTCTCAGTGCTTCCTATCGTCCAAGGGTTCGGGCGTTGATAGAGCAATTGGCCGAAGAGTTTGACGTTCAGTTTATTTTAGTTACTCATATTCAAGATTTGGTTATGGGTAAGGTCGTGGAGATTGAGAGATGCTGAACTGTGTTTGTATTGATGTGGATTATCCGCTAGAGAATGTCAGAGTCTCGATACGGAGAGCGAAGAAGTCCTATAAGTGTGGTGAGTGTGGAGAAGTTATCCGTGTTGATGATAAGTATGAGTATGTTTGGGCGGTGGATGATGGCAAGCCGTTTCAGGCTAAAACGTGTTTGCTCTGTGTTGAGATTAGAAAGGTGATGCTGCCTTGTGGATTTTACTACGGGGAAGTTTGGAAGGGAATACACGAATCTAATTGTTTGGCGGATGGTGAGGAGGAGGATGGGTTTTGCATTTGCCCAAGTGGGAAGGGATAAGGCATGAGATGATTAGGTTAATGAAAGCAGACTGAAGGGGGGGAGTCGTCGTGTGGAAGCCTATCTAACTTTCCTACTAGAAAGAAATGGAGGAGTAGTGAGAACCATTCCTGGGATTGAGGTTGAAGCACGACGGCTCTTTTTAGGAGACAGTGAAATGAGTAACTTGACGGATGCTTCGACGGGAACTTTTGCTCGGTCGATGGGAACCATTGCTCGTATTTGATTAGAAGGGATTTGAAAGATGAGACGAAGAAAGAAGAAGCAAGAGGAGAAGATGAGAAAGCTTCGTAGGAAATTAAAGGATAAGTCCTATCAGACGAGAATGAAATTGACTCTTGCTAGGGTTTTTCAGTAAGTCCAGAAACAAAGGAATGGAGCCATGAAAAAGCAAAGGAAAGTCCATATGCCTTCGCTTCAGAAGATTCAAGAGGAGGCCGACAAGATAAGCTCAACTTGGTCGGACAGAGAGAAGGAGAAACGAATGCTGGGAATAACGAATCGTCAGTTGGAAGCAAGGGGACATTGGACGCCTCCTATTATAGATATGAGGGAAACCTTTGACGGATTTGGTATTAACATTTGGGAAGTTTAGAAGGAGAATGAAGATGACGAGTACCTGTGAAACAAAGGACATTAAGGAAAGTGTGAAAAGGGGAGAGAGTGAGGAAGTTCGGATTGTGGTGGATTCTCTGCAAAAGGAGATAGGAGACCTGGTGAATGAGCTGACGGGTTTATGTTTTCAGTTGGAAGTGATATTAGCTCCGCAGACTTATGAAGCCAGTGAGGAACCTCCCTGTGAACGAGTTTGTAGTCTGGCTGTTGATATGGAATTCATGCTAGTTTCTTTGCGAGAGTCTGTTGAGAGGGTCAGAGGGATTAGAAGAAGTCTGAGACTTTAGTCTCACTTGCTTTTTCGTTTTAGGGACGCTACTATAAAAGAGGGAGAGTTGAAGAATGTCATCGACAAAAGAGAAGATTGAAGTGATGAAGGCCTACGATAGAGGAGAGGAGATTGAGTTCAAGTTCAGTAAAGGGAATGATAAATGGTCGCTTCTTGATAGGTATGAAGGGAAGCCGGTTTGGAATTGGGAGAAGATTGTTTATCGAATTAAGACTACGTCTAGAGAGATTTGGCTGAATGAGTATGAATCGGAAGGTGTTCGAAAGATGGGAGGGTGCGTGGCACGAACTAGAAAGCAAGCCGATCAGTCTTGTGAGGAAGGAAGGATAGCCGTAGTTCGCTTCGTTGAAGTGGAAAGGGTAACGGTCTAGTGAAAGTAATCAAACCAGGACAAAAGCCTAGGGAGTCTAGTTGTACTTGGACGTGCAACAACTGCAAGTCTGGGATAAAATCAAAGGCTTTTGAAGGTAAACGTACTTACGACTGCAGGGACGGAGATACTATTGTGTTCGACTGTCCAGTATGCGGAATGAAGAAGTCCGTTTGTTTGAGTTCATTTGATATGGATCTAAAGCGTTGGGGATGGCGTTCAGTAGAAATAAACAGAGATTTGCCATGAATCAAAACGGAAAAAGCCCAAAGCGAGGAATGACTCTTCGTCGAAGAAAACGTCTCATTAGAATGCGTGAGATGTACTTGATGGGAAATGAGAACTGCTACGAGATGGGAGCAGCTTTTGGCGTTGGCTACGTAACGGCTCATAATGATTTGACAGTCATTCGTAACGAGATGCTGAAAGAGGATAAGATAACGACAAAGAGAAAACGCAACGTAGCGTCGAAGAGATTGATCGACACTTATCGAGAAGCCCGTCTAGCGTTTGATCGAAGTAGAATGGATTCAGAAGAGATTCAGTATCGAGAACGAATAGAGCAATGTGTAGGTTGTAAAGGAACAGGAATGAAGAATGGGGAGACTGATGGCGAAGAGTGGTGCAAGGTCTGTCAGGGAGAAGGGGAAGTAAGGATTGGAATAACGACTACGACCAGAAGAGGACAGGCGGGAGATCCGTCTTGTCTTAGAGTAGCCCAAAGCTGCTTGATGGAGCATAATAGAATCAATGGACTTCATCCAAATGCTCATAGGGCGGGTAGTAAGATGACTCTAGAGGGAAAGGTGATTCATGCTCATCTAGGCTCTGGTGATAGTCGATATTTGAATGCTTCAATGGATTCCATAATAGATGTGAAGACGGCGGTGGCTAAATTGATACTGGAAGCTAAGAAGAGAGAGGATGGGGTTAGTGGGGTGGTAGAAGGCAAAGTAGTTAGTAGGGAGGAAGAGTGATGGACGGCACATACCGCAAGACGACATGGGACGAACTGGCAAAAGAGAACACCAAGCTGAAAGCCGAGATTGAGCGGTTGGAGTCGGATCGAGACGGAGCCCGAAGCGCCTTGGACGATTGCAGCCGCCATGTCACCCGGGCCTTGCGGCGGGAGTGGAAAGGCAGCTCGGACTTTTATGAGTTGAATGTAGCGGACGTTCCGATGGGCGTGGTGCAATTGGCCGAAGAAATCAAGCGGCTGCGGACGGAGAGTCCTCGGTTGACTAAAGAGTAAGGAAGGAGAGTAAGGAGGTGATCTGGTGACTGCTATACCGATTAGTAACTGGTGGTGCGAACGATGCCGTGGACTGGTCAGTAGCACGGACGTCAGTTTGAATCATAAGCACATGCCGAAGGACTTGGAAGAACCTCGTTGTAATGGAAGCGTGGAGTGGAGAACTGTCTACGTAGAGACAGGGATATTGAATGATGCCTTCAATGGCATGGAGTCAGAGTTAAGCATTCAAGGCTAGTTCCATCGACCGGGTGGTGTTGAGATTGAGCAATGGCAACTCCCTCCTTGCTTTTGATCTCCGCCACCTTTTTCTTTTGAGGAGAGTGAGTAATGACGACTGCTTATCATCGTGGTTATAATGCGGGAAATGCAAAGGGGGAAGAGTGATTCCTACATTGGCTCTATTCGTGTTTGGCTTCGTTCCTCAGCTTGGTGTTTCCGTCGAACGATGTGGAACGCTGGAGTTGAATCACGTCTGGAGCTGCCTACCTGATCCTTGGGGAGGTCAGAATCATCAGATTCGGATAGCGTCTTATTGGTTGGGTCGTCGAAGGATAGAGGAGTGTGAGGATTACTGGCTAGTGGATTGGTGGAGGCTTTATCAAGGCGAGCAACTCTGGTTGGATGATAGCAGGTGCTGCATATTGCTTCGGGACAAATTGAGTGGGAGATCAGTCTTGGTGATCGCAAGGAGGTTTCGTCAGACGTGGACAAGTTATGATGTGGAGAGAGAGCAGCATCAGGAGATTACGAGAAAGTATAAAGTAGATCGTAAGATTTATAGGCGTGGGTTAGCAGGAATGAAGCCCAAGTGAAAAAGAATTCGGATTTGGATAAAAAGCAACTCGATGAAGACTTGGTAGAAGTCGAGAAGTCTTATCAGCGATTGAGTGTTGATGACTTTGTGGGCTTTCTACGTGGTCTAGTCATTCCCTCTGCTGTTGGTCCTATGTTGTTTAATTCTTGTATGCAACAATTCCAAAAGGATTGCTTCGAGTCTCTTGCTCCTTCGATTCGTGCGGTGAGGGATGGTAGAGTTCCTCCTAATCGTCGTTTCTGGATTGAGCGAACGAAGAAGGCGGGTAAGGACAGTGATCTAGCGATCATTGTCCTTTGGCTTATGGCCTTTCCAAGGAGGCCTTTCAAATGCCAGATCTGTGCGGCCAATCATCGACAAGCCCGCATTATTGAGAATCGAGCTGTTGAACTTCTCCATTACAATCCTTGGCTGAATGAGAAGGTGATTATTGTTCAGGGAGTCATTCGGAATAAGAAGTCACCAAGAGAAGTATGGACACACGTCGAAGCAACAGATAGTAGTGGTGGAGCACATGGAGAAACGCCGGACTTGCTGATTCTGAATGAGTTGGTTCACGTCGCTAGATGGAGAGCGATGGAGGATCATATGAACAATGCTGATGGGGTTCCATTAGGTGTTGTTATTATCTCGACTAACGCGGGTGTCAAAGGAACTAAGGCGTGGTTGTGGCGCCAGTCGGCCTTTGAGGATAAGAAGCGTTGGACTTCTCATGTTTGGAATCAGACAGCTCCGTGGATAGGTAAAGACGATGTGGAGGATGCTAAGAGACGTGATCCGATAGGGGCTGAGTTTCAACGGCTTTGGAAGGGGCGATGGGTGAGTGGATCAGGTGGTGCGGTAGAGGACGAAGCGATAGATCGCTGCTTTCGCCTCAGAGGGCCCCTAGCGAAGCCTGAGAGTGGTTGGGAGTATCTAGCTGGCTTGGATCTAGGAGTGAGCCACGATCATTCTGGAGTGGTCTTAGTGGGTCTAAACGAGATGGAGCAGAGGATCAAAGTGGCGTGGATAAAGGGATGGGAGCCTAGTGTGCCTAACGATCATGGGAAGCTGGAGGTAGATGGAAACGAGGTGGAGAAGGCATGCGAGAGATTAAGTCAAGCTTTCCGAATCTCTTGGTTCGGTTACGATCCGGCTGCTGGGGGCAGCTTCATGGCTCAGAGGCTTAGGCGTAAGGGAGTTATGATGAGGGAAGTGACATTCTCTAGTCCGAAGAACTGCACCGATATGGCCGTGTCGTTTGTTCAATCGGTGAAAGATGGTAAACTAGAATGCTATGAGGATGATGAGGGACGGCTTAGACGAGACTTTGGAAAGTTTAACATAGTTCACAAGCCGCCGTCTAGTTATAAGCTGGAGGCTGTTAGTGATGAGTACGGTCATGCTGACGTAGGGACAGCTTTAATAATCTGCTTGCCTGAGGCCATGAGACGACTTGGTAGAAGAGACGGGGCGTTGCAAAAGGGCGATGTACTCGCAACTCCGGAGGAAGACAATAAGCCTCTGGACGATAAGGAGAGGAATCGTTTGCCTCCGGAGTTGCGGGACATCTACGATCTAGAGGATGAGGAACAGGAGAAGTATCGATACGGCAAACGGGGGACTATCAGTGGTGAGGAGTTTTAGATGTTTATTATTAGGTGTCCCTGTTGCGGTGTACGTATGGAATTCTTTCCCGTGGAGTTTAGATTTAAGTGCAAGAGGTGTGGGACACTTATATCTGCGGACATGATGGACTCATCGGTTATTTGTAAGAAGAATTTCTCAGACGATAGAATGCTTTGCGGCGAGGAATTCTAAGCGATGGG
>Ga0114919_10005330_pt1 | contig 10275 bp, 7 predicted proteins | sample BlataG_FD_88682 | JGI IMG/M metagenome (GOLD analysis project Ga0114919, IMG submission 88682) | Deep subsurface microbial communities from Black Sea to uncover new lineages of life (NeLLi) - Black_00105 metaG | ecosystem: Environmental > Aquatic > Marine > Oceanic > Sediment | place: Atlantic... | reverse complement strand
CAACTACTCCCGGTTGACCGGGTTGGCGTTGTCTTTCAGTGACATTGCCTACCAGAAAAAGAAGCTGGTCATGCAGGAATTGTTCCCCGGTGAGGTAGCTACGCTGGGAAAGCATCTATTCCGTGTCACTCGGCAAGGCTCCAATGGTTCTAAACTCTCGCCCGCAGAGTTGGTCAAAGCCCTTGTCGAGATTACTGCCTGCCTACCCATCTACCGGACGTATGTGCACACTCTGGAGGTGTCCCCTCGAGACAGGCTCTACCTAGAGAGTGCCGCAGTAGAGGCCCTAAGGCGAAACCCGGACTTGGAAGCTACAACCCTAGACTCTCTAAAGCGCATTCTCACTCTGGACTTCCCCCAAGACCTGGCTTCTGAACAAAAGGAGGCGTGGCTCCAGTTCGTATTGCGGTGGCAGCAGCTTACCGGTGCCATCATGGCCAAGGGAGTTGAGGATACAGCCCTCTACAACTACCACCGCCTGGTATCTCTGAACGAGGTGGGAGGCAACCCGGATTCTACCGGGTTATCCATCGCCGACTTTCACCGCCGTAACCTGACAAGACTGGAGCGCTGGCCCACGTTAAACGCCACATCAACACATGACACCAAGCGGAGCGAAGATGTCAGAGCCAGAATCAATGTGCTCTCTGAGATTGCCGAGGATTGGTATAGCCACCTGACCCGGTGGACCCATTGGAATGATTCGAAGAAACGGCGGGTAAACGGGGTGCCGGTACCGGAGCCGAACACGGAGATACTCCTGTATCAGACGCTCATCGGTGCCTGGCCGCTCCACGAGGAGGAAGTGCCCCAGTTCAAGGAACGGCTGAAGGCATATATAGTCAAGGCAGCCAGGGAGGCTAAGGTCTTTACCAGCTGGCTCTCACCTGATCCAGAGTACGAGAGTGCCCTTACAATGTTTCTGGAATCCATCTTGGAATGCTCCAAGGCTAACAAGTTTCTCGAGGACTTTTTGCTGTTTCAGAAGCGGATAGCCTATTATGGCGCTCTCAACTCCTTGGCGCAAGTCTTGCTCAAGATTACCTCGCCCGGCGTGCCCGACTTCTACCAGGGGACGGAACTGTGGGACTTCAGTCTGGTAGACCCGGATAATAGGCGTCCAGTTGACTTTAGAAAACGGGAGGAATTGCTGAACTCCCTCATCCAGCAGAAAGTCCAGGGGCGGCAGTCTTTACTACAGAAAATCCTACATTCATGGCAGGATGGCCAGGTTAAACTTCATGTGACCTACAAGGCACTAAACGCCCGCAAATCCTGCCCAGACGTGTTTCAAGATGGAGGATACACACCGCTTGAGGTCGTCGGCCAGAGACGGGAACATGTTTGTGCTTTCGGGCGTCACAAAGGGGGGAAATGGGTTATGGTGGTGGTTCCCCGACTGCTGACTAAGTTAGTTAAGGTCGGGGGAATGCCGGCAGGTCGTGGAGTTTGGCGAGACGACGTGTTGCTTTTGCCTGACGGTACTCCTGAGCACTGGTGCAACATTCTTACAGAGGAGCATCTTAATGCATCTGCCCGGGGCCGGAAACTCCTTCTCTCTGACATACTCAGCACATTCCCTCTGGCTCTCTTGGTAGGCATCTAATGCGGCTCAATGTTGGGCAGTGACCGAGCGGCTGGCTGATACATCCGTTCGACGTATTCCTTCATCATTCGCCTTGTACAGAAGATAGGTACGATAGAACGAATTGCCTCCTTTGCCATGCGAATCCAGTCATGAGGTATGCCACCCCGATCACGAGAGTAGTAGAGAGGCACAATCTCGTCTTCCAGCAGTCGGTAGAGCGACTCGGCATCTGCGGCGTCTTCTGCTTCCGGTGTGGGGGCAACTTGGTCATCACTGATAGCCCAGCCGTTTTTGCCGTTATAGGCTTCCTGCCACCAGCCATCGAGGACGCTCAGGTTGAGCACACCATTAAGAGCAGCTTTCATGCCGCTGGTGCCGCAAGCCTCCTGCAAGCGACGGGGGGTATTCAGCCACACATCAACCCCCTGAACCAGATAGCGAGCCATGTGCATATCGTAGTCCTCAACAAAGGCTACCCGTCCTTGAAACTCCCGGTCTATAGCCAGAGTGTACACTTGATGCAGAAGGCGCTTGGATGAGAAATCAGCAGGGTGAGATTTACCGGCAAACACAATCTGTACGGGGTGCCACTGGTTATTAATGATTCGCTTCAGGCGTTCGATGTCTCGGAAGATTAATGCCGGACGCTTATACTCGGTGAAACGGCGCGCAAAGCCGATGGTCAGCGCTTCAGGGTCATGCAGGACGCCCATGGCGAGCACCTGCCCCGGCGAGACATTGTTTCTTACCCAGCGATTTCGTCCGCCCTCGCGCAGAGTACCGATGAGCTTGCGCTTCAGTAGTTGGTGCACCACCCAGAATTCCTCATCAGGCATATCTAGCACATGTTCCCACAGTTTGGGGTCATCATGCTGCCTTATCCAGTCGTTGCCCAGATACTTTTGGAGAAGGGTGGTTAGTTCTGGAGCAATCCATGACGGCACGTGTATGCCGTTGGTTATATGAGATATTGGCACCTGGTCTTCTGGAGCCCCGGGCCAGAGACCGTACCACATCCTTCGAGTGACTCTACCATGAAGCTGGCTCACAGCGCAGCGCTGATTAGCCATTCTCAAGGCAAACGCTGTCATATTGAAGTTTTGAATTCCGGAGCTATCCTGCTGCCCGAGCTGCAAGAACGTCTCTCGCGCAAGTCCCATGGACTGCCAGTAGCTGCCGAGGTATCTCTCCACCAGTTCAGCGGGGAAGCTATCGTGACCGGCTAGCACTGGCGTGTGGGTAGTGAACATGGTCGTTGCCTGCACCCTGCTTACAGCCTCAGCGAAGGATAACCCTGATGCTACCTGCTCCCGAATGCGCTCCAGCATCATGAAGGCAGTGTGTCCCTCGTTAGCATGCCAAATAGAGGGGTTTATGTTTAGAGCCCGCAGGACGCGGACGCCACCGATTCCCAGTACAATTTCTTGCTGCAAACGCAGCTCACGGTCAGCCACATACAGACGTGCCGATAACTGCCGGTAGGCCGCAGGATTCTCCTCAAGATTGGTATCCAGTAAATAAATGTTTGTGCGGCTTGCCCGCTCCTGCCAGACACCGATAGCTATAGCAACGTTATCCAACTCAAGTGTGGCAATAGCAGCGTCACCTGCTGCAGACAGAACCCGGCTAATGGGTACCTCCTCGAAGTCAAGCTGGCGGTAGATTTCTTCCTGCCACCCATCTGAAGTGATATGCTGGCAGAAGTACCCTTGGGGGTACATAAAGCCGATGGCAACCAGTGGCAAACCCAAGTCGCTTGCCTCCTTGCACATATCACCAGCTAAAACACCCAGTCCGCCTGCATAGATCGGGAGCGAATTGTGGATGGCAAACTCCATTGAAAAATAAGCCACCGGGCCTGGCATTAATCTAGGATGGTTGATGGCAAACCACGTGTTGGAAGTTGACATATCAGCGTCGAAAGCTGACATGGCAGAGTCATATATAGCGAGGAAAGCTGGATCTGCGGCGGCGGCTTGCAGTGTATCTGAACTAACCTCGCGAAGCTGTTTGACTGGGTTATGCCCGCTTATGCGCCAAAGCGGATAATCTAGAGCACGAAACAACCTTCGAGCCTCTTCATGCCAACTCCACCACAGATTATTGGCAAGTTCATCAAGCCTGCTGATGCGTCCTGGTAACTTTGCGGTTACCATAGTCTTTCTTAGTCTTCCTCCACTTCCGAACTCTAGCCAAGATTATACTCTATCTTGAGCCAACTAAACCAACTCTGAGAGACTATGCAGCAGTGCTAAACACAGACAAAAGGTTGGTCGCGCCTTGCTACGACACGTTTGCTGATAAGAATAGGATATGACTGCTGAGATGCCTTAGTGAGCCTCGACTGTCCACTCAACCTCCTCTGGTGCTCCCTTATGCGGTATCGCTATTCCATGTGTGATATCGTTGCCTACCCTGATATCCAAGACTTAGGGGAGGCCGAGGGTAGCCAAACCAGTTCCCATTCAGTTTGGCGAGATTAAACTAAAGTCAGAATTGTTGCGTAATCGCCTTTGCAGGGGTAGCTCTTGTCGGGACTAAACATTGTTGACAATTGTCATATAGATAGACCACGAGGAGTCAAAGGCATGCAAGTGAGTGAAGCCAACAATAGATGTGGTGTGACTAAGAGCACCTAGACTTCCTAATCTAATGAGAATGCCGTTGAAGCCGCTATGTCCTCATGGTCAAAATGAATCCTAGCAACCAGCCGCCCTGACAATTATAAAGCCTGAAGATCTCCCATGGCTTGGGCGTCAGCAAGGGTGCCGAAACTGTAAGGTTGGCCATGTATGAGCAGATCTTTCTCATGGTCGGCAGTAATAATCAGGAACAGGCCTGTCTCAGGCCCGCCCTTGTGCAATTGCCCCGTGGAGTGTAAGTAACGTGGTCCATAGCCTAGTGTGGTGGCAATATGGTATTGCTTCACAACTTTTCGGCGGAGACCTGTCAGTATTTCATCTACTTCAGCCGTCTGCCGAACATAAGCGAGGATAGCCAGGTAATCACCTTTACCTCCCTCAGCCAGTAAGTCTGCGAGAGAACGTGTAACCTCCACTTGTGGGAGGTGACCAGAAGTCAGGAATTCCTGTAACATATGCTCTGTTGCTTGCTTTGCTGAGTGCACGTTTGGCTGGTTAAACGGGTGGATGTCCAGCAGGGCTCCAGCTACTGCGGTGGCGAACTCCCAACGAAAGAACTCACTTCCCAAATCATACTTGTCTTGCATCTCAGAAACCAGTACTGGCTGCCCTGACGATTCGATGCGTTTGATTGCCTCATCCGCAGCTGAGTTGTCGTCATTCCGAAGTCGTAAATAGACGAAGAGACGGTCATCACCATAGTGGTCTGTTTCCATCATTGGCTCACCAACAACCAGTATGATACCTTTGCCATCCTTACCAGTGCTCTCAGCAACAAGCTGCTCCACCCAGAGCCCAAAGCTGTTGATGGCTGGCGAAGTGACCAAGGTAAGCTTGTTCCTGCCTCGTAGAGCTAGGGTGCCAATCACAGCTCCCAGCAAGGCGCCAGGGTTTCCATGAATGGCCATATCTGGCATACATTGGTTTCGCATGCTGTCTGCCCGGTCAAGCAGGCCTTTAATATTAATGCCCATAAGGGCAGCTGGAACCAAGCCAAAGTAGGACAGGACGGAGTAGCGTCCACCGATATCGGGCGGGTTCAAGAAAAGATGTCGGAATCCTGCCTCCTCAGCCAGTCTAGCCAGCGGTGTACCAGAGTCAGTAATGGCGACAAAATTCTCCCCAGTTTTCTCTTTTCCTATGGCTGACGCCACCAGAGTTTGAAAGTAGTGAAAAAGAGCAAGAGTTTCAATGGTGGTGCCAGATTTCGAGGAAACCAAGAATAAGGTGTGCGCTGGGTCAATAACCTCAGCTACAGATTGCACACAGCTAGGTAGTGTAGAGTCCAGCACAATGAGTTCAGGATAACCTGAAACACTACCAAAGGTGGCTCGCAATACCTCAGGACCCAAGCTACTGCCACCCATGCCAAGCAGAACCACGTGGCGGAAGCCAGTATCTCGTACTTCACGTGCGAAAGACTCTAAGGAAGATACTTGCTCTCGCATCAGGTCAGTAATAGTAAGCCATCCGAGCCGATTGGTAATCTCAGCGGGATCCGGCCTCCAAACACGGTGGTCTTTTCTCCAGATACGTCTGACCACATCGCGTCGCTCCAGGTCGGCCACCACCATTTCTACATCACTACGGTATCTTCCAAGACTGATATCCATGGGCATACCCCAGTGCTAATATTTGTACTTTGGAATACCTTTATAGCCTACCTCTCCATGGTTTGTATCATATCCAGGATGGGATTCAGCGCAAATTAATTACTCTGTTAGCAAAGCAATGCCGAAACTTTCTTGACCGGTGGCCGGAGAACAGAAAGCATGGAAATAATATCATTATGTCCAGGAACATGTTTGCTGGCAAACTCCATAGCTGGTTTTGATACAACAATTCTTCCATAGAGTTTACGAGAGCACCTCTTCAAAATTATGGCACCAATAAGCCAGCCAAAATTGTAACCAGGTCTGCCGTTATAAGTATGAAAAGTGCCTATATTTGGTCCGTCTGAAAAGCTGAGCACAGCACTACATAGCATGGGCATGAAGGGCTCAAGGAGATGGACAATATCAAACTTCTCTTTGTCAAGGACAGCTTTTATCCTAGAAGCCAATTTCAGTGATAGAGTGATGCGAATAATAGTTCCACTGGTAGGAACAGGCCAAGGTTTACCTATGGGTATAAATCTATCGCCGAAAACGGACACTGCCTTAGACGCCGGAGCAATGACCTTTACCTCATGGACCATCTGGGTTAGATAACGCTCCAGCGACACAATATGATTGGTAACACCACCCGGATAGGCAAAGTCGTATGGAGAGACCAGTGCAATCTTCATAAGTAGCCACCTAAAACACCGCTCAGATGCAAGATTATAATTCCCCTTTTAATTCTTGAGGGGGAATGACCAAACCTCACCCCTGTTTGTACATTGATAATATAGTCGCTGCCTCTATCTGTCAAACCTCCCTCTGAATGACGAATCAACTCCACAGCACATGGTTCTCACATGTAGCACACCAAAATTCCTCTTTGGATGACAGCCTTGTAGGTTGAAGGTGAACAACGAGGATCATTCATGGAACAGTAAAGGGCGAGAGTAATGTGCAACAAACTTAAAATGACTTGACAACAAGACGCATACATGTTATAATAAGCAACCTAGCAGAGGTCTCTAGGTATAGATGCTATGAATGCTAACGTCCGTAGACTAAGAGAGTTACGTGCTCTATCACAAAGGGACTTGGCAGCACTGGCCAAGCTCAGTGTTACCACTATTAATCGAATCGAGACTGGGCAGCGCAAACCTATGCCTAGGACAGTGCGCAAACTTGCTGAAGCGCTCGGAGTCACTCCAGAGGAATTGCTAACTGAGCAGCCTCGGCTAATAGAATAAGAGGGAGGCTTCAACTTATGGTGCAATTGTCTTTGAGGTTGGAGACATGCTCTTAGAGGAACATTCAGGACAGACGGCGTTATTTAGCATTGACGGAGAGCCACGACGCGTTACCTATGTCACCAGGATAGACCCTTTTTCAGGAAATGTTGCCAAAATCTCCGAGGAAAGAGCGCGAAGGAGAATAGGGATTTCAGTCGAGTTACAAATGCAGCCTGTTGAGAATTGTGTGTTTTGTGCCTTTAGAGAACACACGCCGAAGGAGCACATTGAGCATGCTTGCGGAGCAGTATCAGTCCCCAACAAATATCCCTGGGAAAAATACGACTGGATAACTATCTATCCCCCCTTTAACCACCACAAATTACTTCTTTCCGACCTCTATTTCGAGGATCTGGAACAGATGATAGAATCCTCATATGAGCTAGCAGCTATATGCGCTCGGGACCCCGAGGTTGTTTCCTTCATGGATTTCACCAATTGGGGTGCGTTTGCCGGAGCCTCACAGCAACACCCTCACTCTCAGCGAAAAAGCGTCACCCGAGTACTCAGCCCAAGTGTGCGTAATGAAATGGAGTGTTGCCGTCGTCTTGCGGAACGATATGGACGTAACCCGTTCCACATTCTAGAGCAAGAAGAACGGATGGATGGCAGGAGAGTCATCCATGATGACGATATTTTCATAGCCTCGATGTTTGCCCCAACCTGCCACAATGAAATACTGGTATTCCCCAAGGAAGATATTTCCAATATCATGCAGACAACAGAGTACGACCGGAGGAGGATTATCCAACCCGTGACAGGTATCTTCCCGGCTTTGTTTTTTTACCAAGGTGTCACTGACCTCAACATAGCGGTGCACATGGCTACCTTTGCTGAGATGGAAGAGGCTCGGAAATATTATCGGTGGCATATGCACATTTATCCACGGCGCTCCAGATTGCCAATTGACCGAGCGGGAGCAGAGATCGGCTTTGGCACAAGCGTCATAGATACCCTGCCCGAAACTACTGCTGAACTTTTACGTAGCTGGTATAGGGATGGCCCCAGGGAGGAATTGATTGCCAAAACCGATGACGGCCACCCTGACCCCAGACTGCTGGAAGAATTCCGCAAGTTTGTAAGAAATCAAAGGTAACTTCATTTTCACCATACAATGAACGTTGGTTACATTGTCAATGGTGTCTTCATACTTACCATCAGAAGCGGGTCAATGAAGACAGAACGTATTAGCCAAGCAAATAGATGGAGGCCCAAAGCTAGGCAACATGCACCAGGCTTCCCTTTAAATGTTAGAAAGGTGGTATAATAGCACAAAATGAAAAAAGTCTTTGCCAAACTGGTTTTGGGATAAGACGAAGGTGGTGATGCAAAATAGAAGACCTAAGATGGGATAAGGATAGGTTGTACCAACTAGTACAGGAAAAGTTAGGTGATCGCCTCTTTCTGGTAGTCTCCAATCGGGAACCATATATTCATACCATGTCTGGTGATGAGATAGTATGTAACCGACCGGTCAGTGGACTCACTGAGGCATTAGACCCAGTGATGCGTGCCTCAAAAGGAATCTGGGTTGCCTATGGCAGCGGTGACGCTGACAAGAAAGTTGTCGACTCTCACAACCGAGTAGCTGTTCCACCAGAGAAGCCAGAATATATATTACGCAGAGTATGGCTAACCAAAGACGAAGTAAAAGGCTTTTATCTTGGCTTCTCCAATGAGGCATTGTGGCCGCTATGCCATGTTACCTTTACCCCGCCTATTTTCAGGGAATCTGACTGGAACACCTATAAAAAGGTGAATCAGGTTTTTGCCGAAGCGGTTCTTGAGGAGATAGCTGACCGTAAAGCTGTGGTATTGGTGCAGGACTACCATTTTGCCCTACTTTCCCGCTTAATAAAAGAGCAGAATCCTAAGCTAACCGTTGGTCAGTTTTGGCATATTCCTTGGCCAACCCATGAGATATTCCGAACCTGTCCGTGGCAAGAGGAAATATTAGACGGCTTACTGGGTAATGACCTCCTAGGCTTTCACGTCAAATCGTTTTGTAACAATTTTCTGGAGACGGTTGAGCATACTTTGGAAGCCCAAATAGACCGGAATAAATTTGCTGTAACTCATGAGGATAAGACCACCCTAGTACAGCCGTTTCCAATCAGCGTGGATTTTGATACTCTTTCTCAAAGTGCAGGGACTGAAGCAGTGGAGCACGAAATGGAAAGACTTCGCCGTGAGCTTGATTTGGAAGGCAAATATGTTGGACTCGGTATGGACCGAATGGATTATACTAAAGGTATACCAGAGAGATTACAGGCGCTGGATAAATTCTTTGAAGATTACGCTGATTATCGAGGGAAGGTGGTCTTCATCCAAGCCGGTATGCCTAGCCGGACCCAAATTGAGAGCTACCAGAATATTAACCGAAGGATTGACGAGCTCGCTGAGCGCATAAATGCTAAGTACGGTAATGGCTCTTGGCAGCCGCTGATTATGATGACAAGGCAACTTGCTCCTTCAACACTGGCTGCCCTACGCCGATTGGCAAACTTCTGTGTGGTCAGTTCCCTTCACGACGGCATGAATCTAGTGGCAAAGGAGTTTATCTCCTCGCGGGTTGACGGGGACGGGGTCTTAATCTTAAGCCAATTTACTGGGGCTGCCACCGAGCTAGAAGATGCTCTCTTAATCAATCCCTATGACATCAGTAAATTTGCGAGAAGGATGAGAGAGGCACTAGAGATGGCTGAAGCGGAAAGGCGGCGGCGGATGAAAAATATGCGTAAAGTGGTAGCCAGCAATAACATCTACCACTGGGGGGCTTCTATTGTCTCTAGGCTCATCTCAATAGCAGGTATCTAGTGGAGCACCTTTTTCAATCGTGGGAATCTTTCTCATCTGACGTAAGAGCCGCTTCTCACCTTCTACTGCTTTCGGACTACGATGGCACATTAACCCCAATTGTTAGCCGACCGGACGAGGCAATATTGTCGCCCGAGGTCAGGAAGAAGCTTCGTGCCTTAGCTGAAAAACCGACCTTCAGCGTGGGCATTATTAGCGGACGCTCGCTCTCAGAAGTTAAGTCTCTAGTGGGAATAGACGAAATTTACTATGCGGGAAACCATGGACTTGAAATAGAAGGGCCTGGTCTTAAGTTTGTCCATCCGACAGCAAAAGCAGCTCAACGAGAGATTCAAGTTCTT
>Ga0114919_10005329_pt1 | contig 10275 bp, 8 predicted proteins | sample BlataG_FD_88682 | JGI IMG/M metagenome (GOLD analysis project Ga0114919, IMG submission 88682) | Deep subsurface microbial communities from Black Sea to uncover new lineages of life (NeLLi) - Black_00105 metaG | ecosystem: Environmental > Aquatic > Marine > Oceanic > Sediment | place: Atlantic... | reverse complement strand
GGGCGTTGCGCACGCCCGGGTCGGCTTCCGCGCCCGATTTGAGGCGCTCGGCCATTCTTCGGGCGTCCGCCGGTCCGCCGAGTTTCGCGATGGTTGCCGCCGCCGCCTGCCGGACGCCTTTATTTTCATCCTGAAGCCGCGCCGACAGCGCCTCCACCGTTTCGGGTGCGACCCGGCCGAGGTTCCCGAGCCCCTGGGCCGCGCTGAACCGGACCCCCGCAGCCTCGTCCTCCAGCGCCGCGACAAGGACCGGCTCGGCGCTGGCGTGCGCAATCTTCGCGAGCGACCGGCACGCGGCCTCGCGGACGAGCGGGTCGGGCGAGGTCCGGGCCAGGCGGCGGAGGGGGTCGAGCGCCGACTCAACCGCTGCGGCGCCCAGCGCGCTGCGGTCGCCGATCGCCCCGAGCGCGCCGGCGGCTTTAATCACCTCCATCTGAGAAGGCGAATCGAGCATCGCCACCAACTCCGGCACCGCTTCGCCCGTCTTCAAGGCGCCGAGGGCGGCAGCGAGGGCGGCCCGCACCTCGGGCAACTTTTCCGTGTTCAGGCGCGCCAGCAGCGTCGGCCCGGCGGCGGTTTCCTGCCAGGCGGCCAGGGCCTCGGCCGAGGCGGCTCGGACCGCCGGGGCCTCGTCGCCCACGTGCTTCAACAGGGCCGAACGCAGTTCCTGGTAGGTTTGCTGGCTGCCGTCGTTCGCGCCGAAAACCTCGCGCGCCAGGGCCGTCGCCTGTCGCGCCGCCACGACCCGCACCTGAGTCAGCGAGTCGCCGAGGTGCTCCTGAATCAGGAACGCCTTCTCCTTCGTATCCGCAACCTCGTAGATTTCTTTGAGCAGGCGCGCCAGCCTCGACTCGGCGGCGTTCAGCGCGGTTTCGCGCTGGCGCAGTTCGGTCCGAAACCGGCGAACGAGGCCCCGAAGAAAGTCCGCTTCCGGCTCGTCCTTGTGATGCTGCCACCAGTCGGACCAGCGCTCGGGCGAAGCGCCGGCTTCCGCCAGGCCGGTCATATCCGCGAGCGCTCGAGCGGCGGCGGCGGCCACCTCGTCTTGCGCGTCGCCGGTTGCCTCGACCAGCGCCGCCACGGAACGCTTGTCCACGATCTGAGCCAGCGCCTCGACCGCCGCCAGCCGTACGCCCGTCCGCTCCCTCGAATCCGCCACAAGGTCTTTCAACCTCGCCAGCACCTTGTCGTTGCCCTGGTAGGCGCCGAAGGCGAGCGCCGCAGACCGGCGCATGGTTTCATTGTCGCTTCGGAGGAGTTGGAAGAGCGGATCGATGAAGGCTTCGTCGGCGGCGCCGCGCGCCGCAAGGACACTGAGGACGGCCTGGCTTGCCTCGGATGGGGTGGAGAGCACCTCGAGCAGGATGGCGCGCGCGGCATCGCTGTTCTTGTCGAGGAGGCCGGCGGCGGCGTCGCGCCGGGTGGCGGCTGTCCGGTCCGGGCCGGTCAGAAAGTCGCGGAGGCGGGCCAACTCAGTTGTTTCCGCATCGGTCGGCTCGGCGGGCGCTTCGGCGCTGCTCACCGAAACCGCTGCGATGAGAAGAACGTTCGCCAGCGCAAGGCCGGCCATGAACGCGACCGACCGGCGCATCGTGGCGGATGTGCCCCACGCCATAATGCAATCCCTCTTCCTCCCAGGCCTCGAAACTGTAGGCTACCTTTGAAGGAAACGACTGTCAACCGCAATTGGGCTTTGGAGCCAAAAAGGGGCGCTTGAGTCGGGTTATCGGACTTTTGCTAAAGCCTTCCCCGCAGCCCGGACGATGAATAGGTGCGAGGTTCGACGCGCGGCGCAACGTCCGCATTTTCCCGGTGGCAAAGTCTCTCCGCAAGGAGACGGTATGCTTCAAACCGCTGCCAATCCTATTGACGCCTTCCTGGACTATCTGACCGTTGAGTGCGGCCTGAGCGTCAACACGATCCAGGCCTACCAGCACGACCTGGGCTGTTTCGCCTCGTTCGTCAAGGCCCAAGATGGCGACGGCTGGCAGCAGGTCCGGGCCGACCAGGTCATCGATTTCCTGACAGCCGAAAAACGCGAAGGCAAGGCCGTCGCGACCGTCAGCCGCGCCCTCGTGGCCGTGCGGATGTTCTTCCGTTTCCTTGCCGCCGAGGGCCTCATCGAGCGCGACGTGACCGAGCACCTCGAAAGCCCCCGCCTCTGGCAGAACCTGCCGGAAGTCCTCGACCGCAAGGCCGTGGACCGGCTCCTTTCGGCGCCGGACCCGAAACACGACCGGTGGCCGCTGCGGGATAAGGCCATCCTCGAAATGCTCTACGCCACGGGAGCCCGGGTGAGCGAGGTGGCGGACCTGAAGACCGACAGCGTCAACGCGCAGGTCGGCTACGTCCATTGCATCGGCAAGGGCCGCAAGGAGCGCATCGTGCCGGTCGGCCGCCGGGCGCTCGACGCGCTGGCCGCGTATCTCGAGAAGGAGCGGCCGACGCTCGACCGCCGCGGCGAGCCATATCTTTTCTTCACCCATTCCGGCCGCCGCATGGGGCGCGAGACGCTTTGGCGGCTGGTCAAAAAGTACACCGTCCGCGCCGGGGTCTCACCGCGCGTCAGCCCGCACACGCTCCGCCACTCCTTCGCGACGCACATGCTCGAGGGGGGCGCCGACCTGCGGGTCGTCCAGGAAATGCTCGGCCACGTGGACATCTCGACGACCCAACTCTATACCCACGTGGACCAGAGCCGCCTCAAGGCCATCCACAAGAAATACCACCCCCGAGCGTAAAGGGCGGGTTGCCTTCCCGGCAGTGTCTCCTTCTACCGTTGGGTTGACCGCCGAGACTCGGTTTGAACCCTGAGCGAATTTGCTTGTTAGGGTTTTGCTTGGGCTCTATAATAAGAAATAGGAGAATTCGGTGGTGGTGCCCTAAGGTACAAGTTAGACTTCATGGGCCAGCTCGACCAGGAAAACGCATTATTGATGATTGGTGCTGTCTCGGCTTGGTTCCAACCAATTCCTTGGGAGGGTTGAAAAATGCTAATGAGAGACTCGGAAATCAGACAAGCGATCGAGGACAAGCGAATTCTAATCGACCCCTTCGATGGTGACAAATTGCAGGGAGCCAGCTACGACTTGGCTCTTGGAGGAGAAGCTCTTGTCTCAAATTCGGACGAGAAGATCATCCTCGGACCAGCCAGCAGTATTAGCCTCCATCTTGAGGCCGGCGATTTTGCATTGGTTCTCACCAGAGAATCGGTCAAGGTGGCGAATGACATTGCTGGCGTCATAGGTATGAAGAGTTCCCTGGCGCGAAGGGGCCTCATACTGCTAGCTGGTATGCAAATTGACCCCGGGTTTGAGGGACACCTTCGCTTCGGTTTGTACAACGCCTCGCCCCGCAAGATCACTCTGGACTATGATGATGGGATTTGCATGGTTGAGTTCCACAGATTGGCAGGCCCTGTTGATCGTCCCCAGCAACCGATCCCTGAATTGATCGCGGGCAAGATACCGGAAAGCGACAGGGCATTCTTGCGCACGCTTGAAACAACGAGTCTAAGCGAAGTCAGTCGGAATCTGCAAACCATGTCTCAGAGCGTAGGTGACCTTACCCGTCAGATGCGATGGCTCACACGGTTTCTTGTTCCCACAATCAGCGGAATTCTGGTCGCTCTAGTCGTGGCAATCATTGCAAGCCTGTGCGATTGATCGTTCGTCTGAGCGCTGCCTGCACTGCAGGGCAGTGTCGCCTCCACCAAGGCCAAGGGTGGCAACCTGCCTTCACCTTCTGGCCGACCGGCACCAACGCATCAAGGATCTTGTGGTTGCACAATCCTGGCGGAGGGAGCGATAGATGGCCCATCCAAAGATTACGGTCGTGGGCGCAGGGAACGTCGGCGCGACGTGCGCTCTGTGGGCGGCCGCGCGGGGCCTGGGCGACGTCGTTCTCGTGGACGTGGTCGAGGGGCTCGCCGAAGGTAAGGCCCTGGACCTTACGCAGGCGGCGCCCATCGCCGGCTTCGCGCACAAGATTACCGGGACGACCGGCTATGCTGCCACGGCCGGCAGCAATCTTGCCATTGTGACGGCGGGCCTTGCGCGGCGGCCCGGCATGAGCCGCGACGACCTCCTCGCGAAAAACGCCGAGATCGTCTCCGGCGTGGTCCGAAGTCTCGTCCGGGCAAGCCCCGATGTGATCCTCATTATCGTCTCGAATCCGGTGGACGCGATGACGGCGCTTGCGCACCGCGCCAGCGGCCTGCCGGCAAGCCGCGTCGTCGGCATGGCGGGCGTCCTGGATTCGGCGCGGATGCGGGCCTTTGTCGCGATGGAAGCGGGCGTGCGACCACAGGACGTCGAAGCGCTAGTCTTGGGCGGTCACGGCGACTCGATGGTTCCGCTCGTCCGCCATTCGACGATCAGCGGCCGGCCACTGGCCAACAGCCTGCCGAAGGAAACCATCGGGAGAATCATCGAGCGGACGCGAAACGCCGGTGCCGAGATCGTCGCGCTCCTTAAGACCGGCTCGGCGTTTTACGCACCGGCCGCCGCGGCGGTCGAAATGGCCCAGGCCATCCTGCGCGACGAGCGGCGGGTCCTCCCCTCTGCCGCCTATTGCGACACCGAATACGGCGTCGGCGGTTACTTCGTCGGCGTGCCCGCGCGCCTGGGGGCGGGCGGCGTGCTCGAGGTCATCGAGGTGGATCTGACCGAGGACGAGCGGGCCGCCTTCTCAAGGAGCGTCGAACACGTCAAGAGCCTTGTGGCCAAACTGGACGGCCTAGGCGCCTGACTCCAGCCCCAGCCCCCTGCCCTTCGCCGTTTTTCCTGCGGTGACCCCGGTGCGCCTGCCGTATATAATAGGTAGAAGGCACCGACTCGAAAGGAGAGGCCCATGCGTGCCGGAACGCTTAGCGCGGCGCTGGCGGTCATCCTCGCCGGACACCTCTATGCCGCCGAGAGGCCGACGGATCTCCTCCTGGAATACACCGAGCGACTCCTGGCCCTCGAGGATACGGCCCAAGCCCACGTCGAACTGGCGAAGTGGTGCGAGGCGAACGGCCTCCCCGACCGCGCCACCATCCACTGGCAAGAGGCCCTGAGCCACGACCCGGACAACGAGGAGGCGCGCCGAGCGCTGGGCATCGGGCGGCAGGAGATGAGAGAAACGCAGGAGGCAGGGCCGGTTCTCGAGGCAGCCCCGGCGCTTCTTGAGAAGCAGCGGGCCTTGGCGACGGAAATCCGCGACATCCTTCGCCGCTTCCTTCTTCCTACCGACGCGGAGGCCTGGGCCGAGGGCCGACGCCGCATCCTCAGACTGAGTGATCCGGCTGGGGTCACACCGCTCACCCTCATCCTCGGCGAAGGAACGGTCGCCGAACGGCGGCTGGCGGCCGAGGCACTCGGCGGCATCCTCGGCGACGAGGCCCGCGAAGCGCTCGTGCGGATGCTCCTGACCGACAGGAGCAAGGACGTGTACCTCGCCGCCCTCCGGAGCCTAAAGAGCCGCGCCGACAGCGCCCGAGTCGGCCCGCTGGTCCAGGCGCTCGGCGGTTCGAAGGGCGCCCGCCGGCGAGCCGCCTACGCCCTCGGGGAACTCAACGCGTGGCACGCCATCGGCGCGCTCATCGGCCACCTCAAGGCTCCCGAGCCCCGCGTCGTCAAACCCACGCGCGACACGAGCGGCAGGGGCGCTTACATCGCCATCGGCACCATCACGACTTATGTCCGCGACGCCGAGCTGGTGGTGAGCAACGGCGCCGTCGCGTGGAACCCCGTCATCGGTGCCATCATGAGCGGCGCCGTCCTGAGCGTGAGCAACGTGCACGTGACGGGAAGGCGCACCGTCATCCGCGTCCTCGCGCCGCAGCCCGTCGTGCTCGAGGCCCTGAAAAGGATTACAGGCCAGGACTTCGGCTACGAGCAGGACAAGTGGCGCATCTGGTTGCGGCGGCTGAAACGCGAAGAGCGCATCCTTATCGAATAGCCGCCGGGGCTCGGATTCAAACGGGCGGCCCGAGAGTAAGCGAGCGGGCCTGCCCGCAGCTGATGGGCGGAGGCGTCTCTGTGCTTGCGCTTTCCCGCTTGTTCCCGCCACGGCTCACAGGACTTGCCGGTTGCCCCCGAATTCTGCTTGACACGTTACCTCGTGCGGCTAGGCTGGCCGCACCCGTGGCCTGCGCGGCGCCGCGTCGGCGGGGGCCTCGCCAAACGGCTTGGGGCGCGGGCGCGCGAACAAACGTCAAGGATACAGGGGCGCAAGAGGGGAAACTTATGGTTCGAATCGCCATGCTTGGCGCCGGTTCCTTTTTTACCCACGGTCTGGCCGGCGACATCATGCAGATCGAGGGCCTGGAAAGGGGCGAAATCGGCCTCGTGGACATTGACGCCCGGCGCTTGCGCTTGGCCGAGGGGCTGGTCCGCAAGATCGCCGAGGTGCTCGGTAAGGACAAGGCGTGGAAGATCTCCGCAACGACCGACCGCCGACGCGTACTCAAAGGGGCCGACTTCGTCATCAATACGATCGAGGTCTCCGGCACGAAGACCGTCCGGATCGATAACGATATCCCGCTCGAATACGGCGTCAGCCAGTGCATCGGCGATACGATTGGGCCGGGCGGCATCTTCAAGGCGATGCGGACGGTGCCGGTCTGGGTCGAGGTCCTCCGCGACACCGAGCGGCTGGCCCCGAACGCCTACGTTCTGAACTACACCAACCCGATGAGCATCATGACCCATGCGGCCCAGACGGCGACGAGCCTGCCGGTCGTCGGCCTTTGCCACAGCGTCCAGTGCAACAGCAGGGCCTTGGCAAACTGGTGCAACGTCCCGTACGAGGAGATGGTCTGGGAGTGCGCGGGCCTGAACCACGTGGCCTGGTTCACGCGGCTCGAACGCAACGGCAAGGACCTCTATCCGCGCCTCAAGCGCAAGGTCCGGAACGACGGGGAACTTTGGGAGCGTGACCCGATCCGCTTCGACATGATGCTGCACTTCGGCTACTTCGTCACCGAGTCGAGCGGCCACTTCAGCGAGTACGTCCCTTACTATCGCAAGCGCAAGGACCTGCTCAAGAAATACGCGCGGGACGGTTACCGCGGCGGCGAAAGTTTCTACGCCGACGAGTGGCCGAAATGGCGCAAAGGTGCCGACCAGCGCCGACGCCGGATCATGCAGGGCAAAGAGAAACTCGAAGTCACCGGCCGCACCCACGAATACGCCTCGAACATCATCGAAGCGATCACCCTGGACCGGCCGTTCATTTTCCACGGCTCGACCTGGAACGCGGGGCTGATTGACAATCTGCCGAACGACGGCGTCGTCGAGGTGCCGATCCTTGCGGACAAGAATGGCTTCCGGCCGTGCCACTTCGGCCCGCTGCCCCAGCAGTGCGCAGCCCTGAACTGCCAGCACATGGCCGTCAACAAACTTGCTGCCGAGGCGTGCGTCGAAGGCGACCGCCAGAAGGCAATGCTCGGCCTGATGCTCGACCCGCTGACCGCCGCGGTCTGTTCACCCGCCGAGATCCGGGAGATGTTCGAGCGGATGTTCAAGGCCCAGCGGCGGTACCTGAAAGGCTTTTAGCACCCGGCGCTGGACGGTCGCGCGCTACCTCGAAGCCCCTGTTGTGGGCAAACTCCCGTCCGGCCTAGTTGAGGCCGGGATCGTTCGCGCCTTTCGCCACGCCACCAGCGGAACCATCCTGGCCGCGCGCCTCGCAATGCAGTATGGCATCGCAATCAACATTGGCGGCGGCTATCATCATGCCAAGCCCGACGCGGGCGAAGGTTTCTGCGTCTATGCGGACATGCCCATCGCCATCCGTGTTCTCGCGCCGCAGCCCGTCGTGCTGGCTGCCCTCAAGAAGATCACCGGCGAAGACTTCGGCTACGACGCCGAGGCGTGGCGCGCCTGGCGCCGGCGCGTGAAAGCCGAACGCTGAAGGCGCGAGACGAGGTTCTCGCTTCAGCACCCGTTCGCCATGCCGCCCGGCCAACCGGAGGGGCAACACGGCTGTCCGCCCGGCTTTCGGCCTTGAGTCACCGCCCCCGGCTCGATATATAATAGGTAAAGGTTGTGCCGACAGATCCGGCGTTCCCGACTCTCGAAGGGGTGTTTCTTGGGCAAACGAAGCGCAGTCTTGGAATGGTCGGCAGTCCCCCTCTGCCTGGCGGGCGCCGGCCTAATCATTCTGGCCATATGGCTCGGTTCACTTGCCCTGGCCGGCCCCGGCCATGTTCTTCTGCTGCTCACCCTCCTCATTTTCGCGGGCCTGGTGTTCGCTTGCGGCATGCTGCTGATTGCGAAAGGGGGGCTCGCCCTGTTTTCGAAAGGACCACTGCCGGACGAGGGCACACGCCTGGAGCGGCAGGCAGCGCGGCAGGGCCTGCCCACTGAGCCGGAAGCCTACCGGGACGGCGGCTTGGTCACGGTTGCTACTGCGCGGACAGCGGTGGAAGCCGGGTTGATCGCCGGCATGCTGAACGAGAACGATATTCCGGCCTGGGTGGACCAGCCGCACGTATCGGTGACCCTGTGGCATGCGCAACCTGGCCTGACCCGGGAAGGCGTGCGAGTCCTCATTCCTCTCGGCCGGCGTGCGGATGCCGAGGCGCTGCTGGCCGATTTTCGCGCCGGTCGCCTGGCCGATGACACGGACGCTCAGGGCACCGGCGCTGCGGGACCGCTGAAACCCGCCGAGGAAGAGGACCGTGAGGCGCGCGCCTGTGAATTGCAGCGACGTGCCCGCGCTGTTGCGCTTCTGACCTTTTTTCTTTTCCCCTTGGGCCCCGTCTTCTTCGTGTGCGCCGTCGTCCTGGCCCGCCGCGTGGTGCGGGCCGCGCGCCGGTGGGGGCCCTCCCCTGCCCTTCGGTCCGCCCTTTTCTGGTGCATTGTTGCCATGGGTCTGGCTGTCTGCGCGACCGTTACCTTGGGGCTTATTGTCCTTTAAACCGCGTTTCAAAGGGGTCGCATTTTTTTAACAGCCATCCGGCCGCTCCGCCGGCGATTGCTGCCCCGCCCTTCCGAAAAAGCCACCGAAAAACCAAGGTGCGCGCAACGCCGAGCCGCGGGCGGGGCGTCTCCACGACGGCTTTACACCCGTCCGGCCACCGCCACACTTCCGGGCTAGATTCTACAGCCTGGCGCGATAGAATATAAAAGAAAGGGACATTGCCAGATAGAGGAGGTGGTTCATGGAAAAAGCGACTCAGTTGAGCGTCACCATGCAGAACATCCCCGGACAGTTGGAACGCCTGTGCCGCATCCTCGCCCAGGCCGGCGTCAACGTCCGGGCCATCTCGGTCTCCGACGCGACGGACCTCTCGACTATCCGGCTTCTTGTGAGCGACCCCAGCGCCGCCCAGGAAGCGCTGCGTGAGGCCGGATTGCCGCCCCTGGCCCGCGACGTCCTGGCCGTCGAACTCGATGACAAACCGGGCGCGCTCGGCGAAGTGGCCTCGCGACTCGGCCGCTCCGGTATCAATATCCAGTACGTCTATGGCAGCGGCGACAGCAGCCGCGGCAAAGCGATTCTCATTTTCGGCGTGGACGACGTGGACCGCGCCCGCCAGAGTCCGACCTGACCCATGACGCCCCGCCGCCCATCCGCGAACTTGAACCCGCCCGGAAGGCCGGGCAAGTGGCCCGCCGACCGGTTGGCTCGCCTCCTGCGCGACCACGCAGCGCCCCTTTCCGACGACGTTCTTCTCGGCCCGCGTATCGGCGAAGACGCCGCCGTCGTGCGCGTCGGCTCCGAACGCCTCGTCGTCGCGACCGACCCCATCACGTTCGCCACCGACGCCATCGGCCACTATGCCGTCGTCGTCAATGCCAACGATGTCGCGGTCACGGGCGCGCGGCCACGGTTCTTCCTGGCCACGGTCCTGTTGCCGGTGGACGCGGATGACGCGATGGCCGAGACGATTTTCTCTGGCATCGCCGAAGCCTGCCGCGCGCTCGACTGCCTCTGGGTCGGCGGCCACACGGAACGGGCGTCCGATTTGCACCGGGCGGTGGTCGTCGGAACCATGATCGGCGACCTCGGCGACCGGCCCCTTGTTTCCAGCGGCGGCGCGCGGGCGGGGGACGTCGTCCTCATGACCAAGGGCGCAGCCATCGAAGCCACGGCCCTCATCGCACGCGAAAAGGGCGCCCAACTCGCCGGCGCCGTCGGCAAGGGCATCCTCGCGCGGGCGCGACGGTACCTGACGGACCCCGGCATCTCGGTCGTCCGCGAGGCCCGCATCGCGTGCGACCGGGGCGCCCGCGCGCTTCACGACGTGACCGAGGGCGGTGTCGTGACGGGGCTTTGGGAAAT
>Ga0114919_10005327_pt1 | contig 10276 bp, 13 predicted proteins | sample BlataG_FD_88682 | JGI IMG/M metagenome (GOLD analysis project Ga0114919, IMG submission 88682) | Deep subsurface microbial communities from Black Sea to uncover new lineages of life (NeLLi) - Black_00105 metaG | ecosystem: Environmental > Aquatic > Marine > Oceanic > Sediment | place: Atlantic... | reverse complement strand
GACAACTACGGCTCGGTGGACGACGCGCCGTTCGGCGGCGGGCCCGGCATGGTGCTGATGTGCCAGCCGATCTTCGACGCCGTCGAGCACGTTCGCTCGCAGGCCGGGCCGCCCGGCAAGGTAGTGCTGCTAAGCCCGCAGGGCCGGCCGTTCGACCAGGCGACGGCCCGGCAGCTCGCCGGCGAGGATCGGTTAATCCTGCTGGCAGGCCACTACGAAGGATTCGACGAGCGAATCCGAACGCTGGCGGACATGGAGGTCTCGCTGGGCGATTTTGTGCTCTCCGGCGGCGAGATAGCCGCGATGGCCTTGCTGGACGCGGTCGTCCGGCTCGTCCCCGGGGCGCTGGGCAAGGATGAATCGACTCACGAGGAGTCGTTCAATGCGGGCCTGCTGGAGTACCCGCAATACACCAGGCCGCGCGAGTTTCGTGGCATGGCCGTGCCGGAAATACTTCTCGGCGGCGACCACGGCAAGATAGACCAGTGGCGGCGCGAGCAGGCAAAGCTGCGGACCAGGCAGCGCCGGCCCGACCTTTGGGAAAAGTACGCACAAGAGCATCCGGAAGAAACCGACCCGCCGGCATGAGCCGACGATACGACGCATCGGGAGAAATACCGTGAGTGACAGACTGCTGAAAGCCGCCTCCGCCGGCAGCCTCAAGGCCGAGGTCCCCAACTTCAAGATAGGCGACACCGTCAACGTCGCGGTCCGCATTATCGAGGGCGACCGCGAGCGCACGCAGGTGTTCACCGGCGTGGTCATCGCTCGCAAGGGGGGCGGCGTAAACGAGACGTTCACGGTCCGCCGGATCGTCAACAATGAGGGCGTCGAGCGCGTTTTCCCGCTGCACAGCCCGAGAATCGCGTCCATCGAGGTGGTCCGTAGCGGCAAGACACGACGGGCGAAGCTGTACTACCTGCGCGAGCGCACCGGCAAGGCGACGCGCCTGAAAGAGGCGCGTGAGCCTTCGAAAGCACAGCCCCGCAAAGCCGCCGCCGACAGCGCCGGCGAGTAATACCCCGCCGTCCCGGCCGGAGTGAACCGCCATGGCGATCTGGCCCTTCAGAAAGCGCAACCGTTCCCTCGGCGAGGGCGGCGAGGACATCGCCTGCAGGTACCTCAAGTATCACGGACTGAAGATTCTCGCACGCAACTACCGCTGCCCCCACGGCGAAATCGACATCATCGCCTTCGACGAGGATTCCGCCAGCCACTTCGGCACCAACTGCATCGTTTTCGCGGAGGTCAAAACTCGCCGGTCGGACACCTACGCATCGCCCGCATCGGCCGTCGACGAGGACAAGCAGCGGCGAATCAAGAAGGTCGCCGGCTATTACCTCACGCACCGCCAAGCGGGCGACATGCCCGTCCGCTACGACATCATCTCGATCGTCATGGGCGAGGGCCAGCCGCGAGTGCAGCACATTGCCGGGGCTTTCTCGTAGGGGCGGGCCATGAGACTCATCGACACGCATTGCCACCTATCGCATGGCCGGCTGAGGCAGCAGGTCGATGGCGTCCTCGCGCGGGCGGCCGAGGCGGGCGTGGTGCATGTGATATGCGCAGCCGGCACCGTGGCGGAGGCGCGTACGGCAGCCGGCTTGGCGGACGCCCGCGCAAACGTCACCTTCACCGCAGGGGTGCACCCCCACGACGCCAAGGACCTCACCGACGACGCGCTGCGGCAGGTCGGCGAGCTCGCCCGGCGGGAGCGATGCGTGGCCGTCGGAGAGATCGGCCTGGACTACCACTACGACTACTCGCCCCGCGACGCACAGCGCACGGCCTTCGCCGCGCAGCTCGAACTGGCCGCCGGGATGGACGCGACGGTCGTCATCCACATGCGCCAGGCCGTCGACGACACGCTGGCAATCGTCCGCGAGTCGGCCGTTGACGGCAGGCGGCTGGTGTTCCACTCCTTTACCGAAGGCCCGGCCGTCGCGCGGGCCGTGCTGGACATAGGCGCGACGATCAGCTACAGCGGCATCGCCACGTTCGCCCGCACCGACGACATCCGCCAGGCCGTCGCGCTCACGCCCGACGACCGCATCCTCATCGAGACCGATTCGCCCTACCTCTCCCCCGAGCCGGTGCGGAAGATGAAGACCAACGAGCCGGCCAACGTCGCGCACGTCGCCGCGCGCCTGGCGGTCGTGCGGGGCGTCGCGCCGGAGGCCTTCGCCGAGCTCACCACCGCCAACGCCGTCGCCGTCTTCGGCCTCGACACGCACGCGGCGACGAAATAGAATGGTCGCAATGGCACCCCACGCCGACGACAACGCCGACTTCGCCGCGCAGATCGACGCCTTCCGCGACGACCACGCGCGAATCGTCGAGCAGGTCGCCCGCGTCATCGTCGGCCACGAGGAGGTCATAGACCAGGTGCTCACGTGCCTGCTTGCCGGCGGGCACGCGCTGCTGGAGGGCGTGCCGGGGCTCGGAAAGACGCTGATCGTCCGCACGCTGGCCGCCGCGATGGAGCTTCAGTTCGGCCGAATCCAGTTCACGCCGGACCTCATGCCCGCCGACATCACCGGCACGAACATCATCGAGGAGGATACGTCGGGTGCGAAGCGGTTCGTGTTTTCGCAGGGGCCGGTCTTCGCCAATCTCGTGCTGGCCGACGAAATCAACCGGGCCACGCCCAAGACGCAGTCGGCCCTGCTGGAGGCGATGCAGGAGCAGACCGTCTCCGTCTCCCGCATCAGCCACCCGCTGCCGCAGCCGTTTCTCGTGCTGGCCACGCAGAACCCCATCGAGATGGAGGGCACCTACCCGCTGCCCGAGGCCCAGCTCGACAGGTTCATGCTGAAGATACTCCTGGCCTCGCCATCGACGGCCGAGCTGTCGGCCATCATCGACCGCACGACCGGCGGCGACGTCGCCCGCGCCGAGCCGGTCGCATCGGCCGGGCGCATCGAGCAGATGCGACGCACCGTCCGCCGGGTGCCCGTGGCCTCGCACGTGACGGACTACATCTCCCGCGTGGTCGCCGCCACGCATCCTGCGGCCGACGGCGCGCCGGACACGGCCCGCGAGTACGTCCGCTATGGGGCCTCGCCCCGCGGCGGGCAGGCGATCGTGCTGGCGGCCAAGGTGCGGGCACTGACGGCCGGGCGGGCGAACGTCGCCTTCGAGGATGTCGACGCGGTGGCCGCCCCGGCACTGCGACATCGCCTGATCCTCAGCTTCGAAGGCCAGGCCGACGGCATCGCCCCGGACCAGATCATAGCCGACACCTTCGCCGCCACCAGCCGGGAGGGATAGTAGCCAGAGGGAAGACGCCGCTTGCCCGCGCCTGAATAGAGACACGGCCAGCGGACATCTGCTCGTGGAACAGACTGAGGGATTGCGACAGGGCTCCTACCTGCGCCCAGCAAAGACGGCGGGCAACAGCCGGAAGAGTGCCGCCCGATCACCTGGCCAGGGCTCTGGCTCCTGCCGCGTGTCTCTCGGCACCGACGTCCTATTGAATCCCAAGCTCTTTTTCGATCGCGGTGAGCGCTGAGTCAATTCTCTCACGCATAGCATAGATCTCAGCCCATTGCAGCTTCTGGTTCGCAACCGCATTCTCTGCGATATCCCGGTACTTATCGTCTATCATCTCGATCTGGTCGATGTACTGCTTCACGAATAGGTCCTGGGCACCGTCGAAATGCGCAATGATTGTCGCCCGTTCCTCAGCGTCCCTTATCGTAGTCTGATTGACTTGGTCTCGTATTTGCCCAAGCTGGTTGCATATTGTGAAATTCCAAGCAACTGCCGCGACAATCACGGCGACATTGATACCTAGCAAGATAGGGACTGATCTGTGTGTCATTCTATGTTCTCCAATGGGCCCGGCCGTACCGGCCCCTCTCCCCTAGATGGCTGTTTCTGTTGCCACGCCTTCACCGATTCTAGCAAGTGGTGCAGGTCGCCCACGAGATTGTCATACTCGCCGACCACAGCGATTGTGTCACTTGTAGACTGATCACAGATGGCCTGTATTGCGGCCACTTCCACCGCGCACAGGCTGTGCAACTCGCCTGCAAATTGTGTCTGTCTAGCATCGAGGATCAGGTCCATTGCAGTTCTCTTGTCAGCCACGATGGTCCCAAACGAGTCCGTCATGGACTCCCTGCTTCTGCGAGCTCTCCTGACTCGCAGACTCGAATTTGTGAGCATTGGGACTATTAGGGACATCGTCGCGAGCAGGGCGAAACATAAAGCGATTATGGCGGGTTTTTCGTTCATGACAAATGCGGCTCTCTTCATGATAAGTGTCCCCCCCCCGCTACTCACAGATCGCTTGTCGGCAAACGCTCACTCGACGGCCGAATTTCGCGAGAGCCTGCGCTTCACTATCAGCGCGGAACGCATTTGCTATCTTGGCTTCGGCCTGATCCTCGCGCATCTTCGCGAGCCTCTGCGTTACGACGTCCTTACGCGCGGCCAGTTGATCGGTAAGGCCCGCCAGCTGAGTGTCTATAAAGTCCTGGAACGCATTACCAGCGACCACGGTTTTCTGGGCCAATATATCCTCAACCCGACCGGTCTCCCGGAATGTCCAGTAGAACATCCCGCCGAATCCCAACTGAAGGCCCGCTAGGAGGAAGGACAGGCCGGCGGCCACTACCTTAGCATCTCGGTCTGCCAGGACGTCGGCGCGGCGTTCTTCGACATGTCGGGGCGCTCGGCCCAAACAGATGTCTCCTTCTCAAGACTCGTCAGCGTCTGCTCCTATGATGGGCCGGAAGCACGCCGCGTCAAGAGAATTTCATCCGGCATCTCACTTTTCTCTCGTCGGCTATCGACTCACCAACGAGTGACATGGAGGGCTCCGAACAACCAGACCAGTATAGGCCTTGCGAGCTTGCTGTGTCAAGGGACATTTCGACGGCTGTAGGAGAGACCTTCTCGTCCACATAGCCTGTTATTTCCCACGGCGTTACAGTACCCACCGCAGCAGGAGGAAATAGCCCACGACGCCGGCCATGGTGAGTATCGCTACCGGGAGTATGCGGAGGAACACGGGGCGGCCCGGCGTTTGGAAGTAGTCGTTGGACACGATGTAGCAGATGTGTATCGGGCTTAGCATCTGCCCCATGTGCCCGAAGGCGTACGCCAGTGCGATGTAGGCGGATACGTCCGACCGCCCGGCCACCAGCGGCAGGATGATGGGGAACCACGCGCCCACAAACCCCACCGCCACGCCGAGCACGACGCCCGCGATAAACGGCAGCACGGCCACCACGACCGCCGTCGGCACGCGTAAGGCCGTGAGCTCCTCGCCCATCAGTCGGCTGGCGTCTACGGACTCCACCGCGTGCTTGTAGACCATCACCATCATCACCACGAGCACCATCTTGTAGATGGACCTGGCGGTGAACAGGCGGGCGATTTTCCACCGCGGCAGGCCTGACGTCGCGACGCTCCAAATCAGGCTCACGGCCAGCCCGACAGCGATCGGCGCGCTGCGTAGGGCGCCGGCCAGCCCGGCGGACAGGTCCACGCCAGCCCAGTCCAGCCACGCCAGCGCCGCCTGGCCCGCTGCGTATATGAGGATGATCAGCCATATCGGCGCCGTCGCCCGCAGCAGACGGGCGATCGTGCCGGACGGGGCGGGCGGAGCGGAGACATGCAGGTCCGGGTGCGAGCCGATAAACAGCAGCATGCCCGCCAGAATCATCGGGATCGACAGGGGGACCTGGAACTGTAGGAACGTCAGGTCGCCGATGCCCGCTTCCTGGCGGGTCAGCAACATCGCCAGTATCACGCCGGGATACAGCGGCCACCAGTACTCCCACACGTGGCGGAACCAGAAGTTGATCGCCGAGAGGCGCCCGCGTTCCACGTCCGTGCCGCCCGTGGCCGAGGCGACCAGCGGGGCCGAAAACAGCGCCCCTCCGGGCATGGGCAGCAGGCCGAGCATCGCAGGCACAGCCGCCATCGACACGGCCGGCCGTCGCAGGAGCAGGCGCAGCGAGGCGACGATTTCCTCCAGCCGGCCCGTTTCCCGCATGACCTGCGTCAGTACGATGATGACGACGATGATGATCGCCAGCAGCAGCATGTCCAGGCGGAACAGGCCCTCCAGCAGCACCTGCCCCGTGCGGGCAGCGCCGTTGCCGAACAGCGTGCTCACGGCGACCGCGCCGGCGATGACGGCTGCGGAGATCGGCACTCTCAGGCGGGTAAGGACCAGGATCAGGGCGAACCCGCCGAGCATCGACAGCAGGGCGTCTACGGGCTCGACGGCCTCGGCGAGCGACTGGAACCATTGCACTGTCGCACACATAGGGGCATGTGATACCGCGCCTTGCTGAGATGGTCAAACACTCGCCCAGTCGGCGCGAGTTTTTTGCGATCCGCGATTGACACGCCCGTGGGAATATGTACAATTGCGTGGCTTGTGAAGGCGTCTTTCGTCCGCACGGGGCGTTCCCGCGCGGGAGATGGGTCAGCGAGGTCGCAGCCGCCGGCTCATGCCTCCGGACGAAACACCCGCTGCGGCACTTTTTTGCGACCGGCCAAACCGGACGCCTAGCCGGTCGAGCCCATTAACGCACACTACCCGGTGGTGTAATTGGCAACACAGGAGTTTTTGGTACTCCCATTCCAGGTTCGAGCCCTGGCCGGGTAAGAATATTCCCGGCGAGCGACGGGCTGGCCTGAGAATATGAGCTTCGGCGGCGTATCCGCCGGCTTGCGGTAAGGAGATTTCACCATGGACGATCTGGCGGTATTCTCCGGCTCTGCCAACAAGCCGCTCGCCGGAAAGATGGCCGAGTACCTCGGCATCTCACTGGGGGCTGCCAACATCATGCGCTTCCCGGACGGCGAGATCCTGGTCAAGCTCGATGAGGACGTCCGAGGCCGAGACGTGTTCATCGTTCAGCCGACCTCCGCGCCGACGAACGAGTCGCTGATGGAGCTGCTGATCTTCATCGACTGCGCCCGCCGGGCGTCGGCGGAGCGGATCACGGCTGTCGTGCCCTACTACGGCTACGCCCGCCAGGACCGCAAGGACGAGGGCCGAACGCCGATCACGGCCAAGTTGGCGGCGAACCTGATAACCACGGCCGGCACCGACCGCATGTTGACTGTCGATTTGCACGCCGGGCAGATACAGGGCTTCTTCGATATCCCGGTGGACAATCTTTACGCCGAGCCGGTCCACAGCCGGTACTTCCAGCAGTTCGGGTGGAAGGACCTGGTGCTGGTCAGCCCGGACCCCGGCAACGCCAAGCGGGCCCGCGCCTACGCCCAGCGGCTGGGCGGGGACCTGGCGATCGTCGACAAGCGCCGCGTCAGCGGCGACTCCGTGGAGCACGGTTACCTCATCGGCGACGTGGAGGGCAAGACCGTCCTGATGATGGACGACATGATCACGACCGGCGGGACGGTGCTTGGGGCAGCCAGGCTCTGCCGCGAGAAGGGCGCCAAGAGCATCTGCGTCGGCGCGACCCACGCCGTGCTTGTCGGCAACGTGGTCGAGAAACTCTCCGACCCGGCGATCGACGAAGTGGTCCTCACCGACACGATTCCGATCTCACAGGACAAGCTCGACGCCATCGGCAAGATCAGCGTCCTGTCGGTGGCCCCGATGCTGGGCGAGGCCGTCCGGCGAATACACCGGAACGAATCTGTCAGCAGCTTATTCAACATGGAGAACGGCCGATAGCCGGTAAGCCCGATGTGCTTCGTCGGTCTCCGCGGCCGTGGAGATGAAAGAATATGGCAGTATTGAAGGCGACCAAACGCAGCGGCAGCGGCACTCGCGATGCCAGGGAACTGCGGAAAACGGGCATGACGCCCTGCATCATTTACGGGCACGGGCAGGAGAACATCGCCGTTGCGCTGAATGAGCACGACCTGGACCTGGCGATTCACCACGGCCAACGCCTGCTGGAAGTGGACGTCGAGGGCAAAACCGAGAACGTGCTCATCAAGGACACGCAGTACGACACGTTCGGCCAAGCGCTGCTGCACGTGGACCTGACGCGCGTGAGCCTCGACGAGCGCGTGGTCGTGACGGTTCCGGTGGTGCTCCGCGGCACGCCGGAGGGTGTGGCGGCCGGCGGCGTGTTGCAGCAGATCGCTTCGGAGGTGACCGTCGAGTGCGTGGTTACGGCGATTCCCGATGAGCTAAGGCTGCAGGTGAACGATCTTCAGATCGGGGAGACCTACACGGCCGGTGAGCTTGAGCTATCGAAAGGCGCTTCGCTGGTCACCGACGCCGAAACGCCCATTTGCTCGCTCACTGTGATGGCTGAGGAAGAAGAACCCGTCGAGGGCGCCGAAGAAGAAGCGGCCGAGCCGGAGGTCATCGGCGAGAAAAAGGAAGACCAGCCCGAGGGGGCCGCCGAGTAGCCCCGGTCTGCGGGCCCCTTGGCGCCGAATCGGACACTGTCGAGACCCGTGGACGAACAGCCTGCTGACAGAACGAGATTGGTCGTCGGGCTGGGCAACCCGGGCCGGCGATACGAGCGGACGCGGCACAACGTGGGCTTCCGCGTGGCTGACGCATTGGCCCAAATGTGGCAGGCCGGTCCGTGGCGGTCAGCCTTCGGCGGGCGGTTGGCCGAGGCGGACGTCAAACGCTCGACGGATCGCCGGCGAGCGAAGCTGCTCAAGCCGGAGACGTTCATGAACGCCTCCGGCCAGGCGGCCCGGCAGGCGGCGGATTACTACCGCGTGGCCGTCGAAGACGTGCTCGTGGTGCTGGACGACATGGCCTTGCCGCTGGGTCGTTTGCGGGCCAGGCCGGACGGGTCGGCCGGCGGCCACAAGGGCCTGGCCGACGTCATGCGGGCGTTCGGCACGGAGGCCGTGCCAAGGCTGAGAATAGGCATAGGCCAGCCGCCGGAGTTCATGGACGGCGAGGATTACGTGCTCGCGGCCTTCGGCGAGGACGACCAGAGCGTAATAGCGGCCGCCATAGAGTCCGCCGCTCAGGCCGTCGAGGACTGGCTGTTCGAAGGCCTGGCTGCGATCATGGACAAGTACAACAGGCCTGCGGAAACGGGCGAGGATTGACCGGCCCGTTCCCGAGGCAAGAAAGATTGGAACGCTGGAGATGACAGACAAGAAAATCTATGAAGGCATGTTCCTGCTGGATGCGGGCAACCCTGACTTCGAGGCGTCCAGCCAGCCCGTTCGCACCATGCTGGAGCGCAGCGAGGCCGAGCTGCTGGCAATCAAGCCGTGGGACGAGCGCCGTCTGGCCTATGAAATCAAGGGCCGAAAGCGAGGGCTCTACGTGCTGACGTACTTCAAGCTGGACCCGGGCAAGGTGACCGAGCTGGAGCGCGACGTGGAGCTCGACGAAGACGTCCTCCGCATGCTCGTGCTGCGGCGCGACCACCTGACCGACGAGCAGATTAACGCCCAGACGCCCGCGATGTCCGTCGATAGAATGGCCGAAGCCGAGGGCGATGAGAAAGACGGTGAAGGAGCCGAACCGGCCGCCGGTGCGAGCGCGCCGGCCGATGAGGGCGAGCAAGTTGCTGCTGCGGCCGAGCCGGCCGATGCCGCGCGCCCCGCCAAAACTGACACTGACAGCCCGAGTGAAGAGAAATAGGCCGGCCGAAACGGTCCCCCAATCGGCGCCGGGACCAGGCGGGCCAAAACCAAGGAGCGTGACATGGCGAACTACAACAAGGTAATCCTCATGGGCAACCTCACGCGGGATCCGCAGTTGAGCTATTTGCCCAGCCAGACGCCGGTGGTCGAGCTGGGCCTGGCGGTCAACCGCAACTGGAAGGGCCAGGACGGCCAGAAGCGAGAGGAAGCCTGCTTCGTCGACTGCCGGGCATACGGCAAGCAGGCCGAAGTCATGAACCAGTATCTCTCCAAGGGCAGGTGCGTGCTGATCGACGGACGTTTGCAGTTCTCCTCGTGGGAAGACAAGGAAGGCAACAAGCGCAGCAAGCTGCGTGTCGTCGTAGAGAACTTCCAGTTCGTCGGCGGCGGGCAGGGCGGCGGGCAGGGCGGCGGGCAGGGAGGCGGGCAGCAGTACTCAGGCGGACCAGGCAGGCAGCAGCAGGCGCCCACTCAGGTGCCGGCCGACCAGGGGCCCCCGGCCATGCCGTCCGATGAGCCCGTCCCGGACGATTTCAGCCAGGGCGGCGGCGACGAAATACCGTTCTAGTCGGCCGACCCCGCGAGATAGGTACAAACCGGATTTCACGAACGTTAAGGAAGTCAATCAATGGCGAGATTCAGCGCAGCTAGAGGCAAGAAAACCGGCAAGCGCAAGCGGAAGACGAGGTTCCGCGAACAGGCCAAG
>Ga0114919_10005326_pt1 | contig 10277 bp, 29 predicted proteins | sample BlataG_FD_88682 | JGI IMG/M metagenome (GOLD analysis project Ga0114919, IMG submission 88682) | Deep subsurface microbial communities from Black Sea to uncover new lineages of life (NeLLi) - Black_00105 metaG | ecosystem: Environmental > Aquatic > Marine > Oceanic > Sediment | place: Atlantic... | reverse complement strand
CTTTATTCATTTATTTTCACCTTTTTCTCACTTAATCAGTTCTTCTATCGTTACCTTCACATGCTTACCCTTGAAGTCTCCAAAGATATCATCAAATGAAGCGAAATGTGTTCCTACCAACAATGATAGTTCTTCATAGCATGTTCCTTCTTCATCTTCAACTGTTGCATTTCCAACTGAACCATATGTTACTTTCTTCATTCTCTTTTTCATATTTTTCACCTTTTTAAATTTTTTTATCTATTTCTTCCTTTATTTTTTCTTTAGACATTTTTATTCCTCCTTCTCTTTTTTATATAAAAACTTATATAAAAACAAGAGAGTACAATAACCATATATGTTCCTATTCCGAGAAGAAATTTTAAGAGACTCATATCCTCCTCCAAAGTCTCTTTTCACTATTTTGACTGCATAGACTACAAAAAGAATCCCGACTATCCCTATGATTATCCCTGTAAATAGAGTTTCTCTGTCTGTAAGAAACATTCTTTTATCAGATAGAAATATTTTTTTGAAATGCATCTTTGGGTATAGTTTTATCGGAAAAATATTTTCTTTAAGTTTTGCATCAAATAACTTCTCACATTCTTTTGTTCTCTGTTTCCAATATATTTGAAGTCCAAGTCTTTTCATTTGTTCTTCTCTTACCAGATTTTGTTTTCTAATAGTTTGATCTTTTTCTCCTGATAAGAGCTTTTCTTTGAATACTTTGTAACTTAAAGCTACCATGTTATTTCACCCCGAACTCTTTTTTTATTTCTTCTATCTTATCTACGTATTGTCTCAATGACCGTCTAAAATCGTCAAACTTCATTTAATTACCCCTTTGGAACTGTAATAATTTCTCCACAGTCCTTACATTTTAGAACATATTCATTTTTATTATCTTTATCGAATGCTTCAAACTGTTTAGGTACTTCTTTTATGAGAAGCATCCTTTCTTCCTTTGTCCTAATTGATTTATTCCAAAAATCTCTGAGTTTTTTACATTTACACTCTTTAAGTTTATTCATTTTTGATCACCTTTTTTATTTTTTAATAATCTTTTTAGAATCAATGTAAAACTCACATTGTACTCTCCCACATTTTGGACATTTATATAAACGAGAAGATCCCATATCTCTTTTTAAAAACATTTCAGTATCACAATCAGAACAGATCATCTATTTCACCCCGAACTGTTCTTTTAACCTTTCAAAGTCTTCTTTGTTTATTGTCAATACTTCTGGACCTCTAACGGGCTTTTCATTTAAAGTTTCAACATCTTCGAGAATTGCTTTTGCTGTTTCTTCAATTACTCTATTATAAAATATTTTCTTTTTTGTTAATTCATTGTATTCTTCCTTTATGTAAGCTTTCTTTTCCCAGATCATTCTTTCCTTTGGTGTTAAGCAAAGTAAAAATATTTTTTCTTTATTCATTTTTATTCACCTTTCATTCATCTTGTAAAATATTGTTTTTTTGTCTCAAATGAAAAATGAAACGGACTACCTACTTTCTTTTTCTTTCCACAATTTATGCAAAAATCGGCTTCTGTCTTATTGCTACAATTACAGTATGCACAGCCCCATTCTTTTGTTTTTTCTTCATTCATTCACTCACCTTCTCTAACTTTTATTACAGTAAAGATTTCCACTCTTCTCCCATCCTTTAGACGATCATCTCCCATTTTTCCTTCTACTCTTTCAACAAAAGGTCTTCCGTCTATTGCTTCCCAAAGTTGTTCCATTGTTGTTTTCATTTACTCACCTCCGAATATTAAGAATGCTATCACTAACGCAGATATGAACCCTACAAGTATCAAATACCGATATAATTCAAATGCTTCATCACTCATTCTATCACCTCCTCAAATTTATGACTCAAAACTTTTCCTTCTACTCTTTCAACAAAAGGTCTTCCGTCTATTGCTTCTAAAAGTTGTTCCATTGTTGTTTTCATTCACTCACCTCTAATCTTTTCTATAATACTAACTTCCCACAGAATAGCAGAGATCACTATAGTTAAGACTACTGTTAAAAGTAATGGGTGTTCTATTATGTTTTTATGAAAGTAAATAATAAGGAGAATTGCGAGAACGCTGAAAATTATTGGAAATAGATTCTTCATTTAATTACCACAAACATCCAAGTTTTCTTTTAAATTCCTCGGTTTTTTCATGTTCTTCGGAGTCACTAACTAATTCCTCTATTCTACTAATTACCTTGTCAACTTTAATCTTATCTTTTTGTTTTATATTCTCTGCTAATAGTTTCATGTTTTCGTCTCACTAATTCCTAAAAAATCTTCTTTACGCCAAGCTTTACTTTTTTCTGAAATTTCTTTTTTAATAATAATCCGTAGTTCGTCTTCATCATAATACTTACATACCCCCCATCTATTGGCATATCCCTCTTTTTTAAATATTAATCCGTCACGGGCTATATCCTCTAAGTCTCTACCAAACTGCTTTCGTGACACTATTGGGATAGGTGAGTATGCCTCTTCTAATTTTATATATTGATCATAGAGATCACTTGTTGTAGCTAACTTTTGTCCATTTTGCTTTAAGAGAACAGTATAAAATCCTATAAGGTGTCTGTATGACCTTTTAGAAATTATTTCTTTTGCCTCTTCAGTTTCTATTGCCTTTTTTGCCTTTTCAACTATTGTAAGATCAATCTTATCTAAATGATCATCCTCAACAATGTTAACACTTTCCCTAAGAAGTGAAATACCATATCTTGCGTCTCCTGTCAATGCAGATAATTTAATCATGAAATCTAAAGCTTTTGATGTGATGATATTATTACTAAATGCAAGTTCTATACGTTGATTTAATATTCCTGATAGTTGAGAGGTTTTATATTTTTCAAAGGATACATACCTTGGAGAAAAGGATGATTTTGTATGGGGTGGAAGTTCCTGAATAAAATTAAGATTATTGACGATCATAACAAAATTGAAATAAGGTATGCGTGTAAAATTAAAAAGACATTCTTTATTTACTCCATCCTTAGTCTTGTCGAAATCATCGAGTACAATTAAAACTTGATGTTGATTATCTTCTAAATTATTGGTAAACTCATTATATTGTAGATTTATATTCTCTCTTCTCCTTGATATTTTCATTCCCATGCTCTGCATAATCTGTATGAGAATGGAATATTGAGTAGCACCTTTACAATCTACATATGCTGTGGATATGGTCTTGATTCCTTTCTCCTTACATAGATAAGGTATCGCCTTTTCTATATTTCTCATGATTGCGGTTTTTCCTGTTCCTGATGTACCATATAGAGTAAGATGGGGAATCTCACTATTTAAAAAAAGAGGTTTTGTAGTTTTTAATATCCTTTCCTTTTCTACCTTTCTAAATAAGATCTCATGAGGAATATATGTTGGTCTTAAAGCATCTCTATTTTTTATGAATGTACTTATTGGCTCATTAATAATTTCAAGGTATTCGTCTAAGCTCTGATTAAATATATCTTCATCGGACAAATTAGACATGTGCTTATTATATCATGTCCCTTTATAAACTTTACGGATAAAAAAGATGGGACATGAAAATCCATATAATTGTCGTATGTGAAACAGACACTAATATAGTTATGAATTTTGGGTGTTTGTATATGTATAGATGTCCCATGTTGCATTTCACGAAGACATACCCTCTATTATTTTTACACCCTCCTTTACAGTATAAGAAGTATTTGTTACCACAAAGTATTTAAACATGTAAGTGATAAGAAGATATGGATCTTACGACAAACTCTATTTTAACCATATCTTACGACAAAATAATTAGGAGAGTATATTTTCTCAAATATCAAGATCGGACATCTGTATATACACGGATGTCCCATGTTTGAAAAAGATCGGACAAATTATAGAAGATTATATACTCTTTTCTTTTATACACCATTGCTCATCACTCTAAGTAACTCCTCAGAGATCATAGGAGAGCCACACTCACAAATAGGATCGACATTACCATCAATAACCAACTCTTGTCCGTTTCTCAACTTAACTACAGATACTCTATAGGATACTGTTATTTCTTTACCACATTTCGGGCATTTGTAATTATCTATTTTGAGAACAATTCCCATATATATATATCCCTCCAAAGATTATACACACCACAAAAGAGATAACTCCTGTACCCACCCACACATTCATGAGGTATGACCCATAATCTATTTTTTCTACACAAGCGAATATTCCCAAAACCCCTCTTATTTGTACAATTCCTATAAGTAACAATCCTGCAAGTCCAATTATACCTGTAAATTTATCTTTTTCATCATACCCTATCTTTACAAAAATAGATAAGATTATACAAGTCAAGACTACACAAGAAAATAGTCCTATTGCCATTAGATGTATTTCTTGTCCCATTAATATTCCCACAATAAACATTATGACACTTACAAAACAGCCTATCCCTATAATATCCTCAATTCTTTCTTTCATTTTTTATTCACCCTTTTTGTTTATTTTATTTTTTCCTCTTTAAGAGATAATGTCTTCACTTCCAAGTTACTGTTTCCGTTAAAAAACACAATAACGAGAGGTTGCGGTAACCCATACTTACATCCTTTAAACTTTGGTCTTCCTTCAATAAATAGTATTTCCTTTGCTTTCATACAATATTTATGCCACCATTTTGTGTTCGTTCTCGCTGGTATTAGTATGGCAACAGAGCATGTTTCTTTTAGGCTCTCTTCGTATGCTTTTTTTACCCAAGAAGATAATTTTTCTTTTAATATTCCATAAGGTGGATTTAACCAACAACATCCAATCCATTCTTGAGATAGTGCATCATCTTTTATTGAAAAGAATTTATCACACTTCGTATTTTCTTCATTGGCAGCAAGATCAAAGGTGAAATTATATCTTGCATGAGCTATTTGATAAAGATTATTAGGTGTTTCCCAATCTTGTTTATGTGAGTCAAATTTTCCATTAAACATTCCCATCTCATCTCACCTCTATTTTTAATTTATCACAGACAGTATACACAGCACCACAGTCAAACTTATGGATATTATTACTCTGCACGAAGTCAATAACCCTCTCTCTATCCTTTTCACCTAACCTATCAAGTACATTTATACAGTCTTCGGATACTATGATTTTTCCTTTAAACCTCTTCCTTAATTTCCCTGTTGTTATTTTTTTCATGAAATCACCCCTATATATTTTAATTTAAAATAAGAGAAAGGATAAGTAAACCTACAAAAACAAACATTCCAATTAAAAAATATTCTTTATGCCACTTTTTTTCCCTAAATACTTCCACAAATAAAGAGATAAAATATCCTAAAGCACACCCAATCCAACATATCATAGCTATCCACCATAGAGTTTCTAACATTTAAATCACCTCGTTTTCAAATACCAACAACATCTTTGCCGAAGAGGTACGATATGTATGATACTATACCCTCGTTGTCGGCGATGTGTCAGTATTATTTTTTATTTTTCCAAATGGTGTTATTTTTCTACTTCAAGCTTATCATATATCCAACCAAGACATAGTGTAATTATACCAAGAGCAAGAAGTATCTTCGTTAATTTCCACTCTTTATCAGGATAATAGACAATTCTCTCTTTATGTATAATTTCTTTTTCATTTTCAAAAGTTGTTGTTATTTCCAAACCGTACCATCTATATTCTCTGGTTTCATTTGTTATACACATTTCATTTGAACCTATCAATCCTTGTTCTATCAACTCCTCTATATATTCTCCCGAATACATAATCAATCCTTGTGTTCTATATCCATCCTTATGATTCAATACATACCACTTAGCAGTAGGAGTAATAGCAGAGATTGCACCACAAACAAGAATAGCAACTACTATCCCCAAACAACATTTTTTAAATTCCTTATTTTTCCATATTTCCATAATATCACTTCCTTTTAAATTTATTTTTCTTATCCAAATCTTCACATTCTTTCATGTATAACCTCTTTCCTAAAATATCTCTAAAATATCCTTCAAAACTATAATAAGTTCTTCTGCGTGTCTGTTATCCATACTCATTCACCTCTTACAATCTAACATCTATTTTACAATCGTCTATTTTACTATCTAAATATTCTCTCTTCAAATATATACTTTCAACTTTACAATTCGTTTTATCTTCAAAATCTCTTACTAATGTTTCTACTACTCTCTCAATCCATGAGTGCAAATGTTCCCTTTTTAATTGGAGCATAATATCTTATGCTTTTACTACCTGTAGCATCCACTTCCGTGCAAATGTAGGATCTATCTTCATACTCTACAACAATAGTATCTTTATTTCCATGACGTACATCTATAGTAAATTGAAAATTATCTATAGAAATATCTTGTTTATCCCACCCCATTGGAATAAGAGCAGAAGCAAAGGTACATATTGCAAAAAGCAAACAGACACCTACCTTTTCCCATTTATCCATTTTTATTCACCTCGTTTTTGTTTCGACTCTTTTGAGTCATCGTCAGGCAGGACACACATCCTGCGACAAAAATTTGGGTAAATAGAATCAAGAGTCTTTCATAGAAAAGCCTATCGGTGTTTTAAATGGTAAGCTTTCGTTTATGGACTCCGATCCTATTCCCTAAACTAAGAAATAAATCTTCTGCTCATCACAGAAGATAATTTCGGTCGAGTTTTCGGTGTTACCCTACTAACTCTCCCCTCTCCTACATTGCCAGCAGTTCAAAGCCCCTATAGAAAAGGGTAAGCGTTTGTATAAAACCTATGCATGAAACTTTCATCTGTAGTGGAGCATATCTCGGTACACCATATATACTTATAAGGAACGAATGAGAGAGTAGATACTTCTCACATAATTCTCGTGAAACATGAGTACTGCCAGTTAAGGAGCTTACTCAGTTCGTGTGCGGGATAGGGTGAGAACTTCCAGAACACACAGCTTGGTGGTATCATAGTCCCATCTACCTTTTCTCACAGTTCCTTACTTTCTATATAGTGCTTTTCAATACTCTATCTACACTACAGGAATCAGTTAGATCAACCGACCTTTCGGCTCTACTCTCCGATCCCTTTATCATCTTTCTTTTACTATACTCACTCCTTAGAGTTCATCGTCTTGTGATTGATGACTGTTAATCTATAGTTAATACTATTTTTTCTTTTTTCTCAGTAATTATAGTTATTTTCCATATAATATCTAAAGTACCTTCCTTTCTTACACTAAAGGACTTCCCATCAATTTCTTGAGATTCACCATTCATAAGTGCGTATTTTTTTATCTCTCCCTTTCCATATCCCCTTAAACTTACACTATCACTACTCTCATTCAATATCAATTTCCATCCCCCTTCTTGTTTAACTTCAATGGTAAAAAAATCTCCATGTGCTTCTATAGTATAGGTATTTTCTCCTATTTCTACAATACAACGATTTTCTGTTATCATATTTACTAATGTAATTGTTAGAAATATTATAATTATCAACATAATCCAATAAGTTATTTTAAATCTCTTTTCTTTATCCACTTTCATCACCTCCTTTAACTCTTTCTTTATCTCTCTTGAATTTTTTCAACAATCCATCAAGCCTTTTAAATGCCTCTTCCTTACCATATCTTTCTACACAATCATTAATAATTTTTATCAATTCCTTTTCTTGCTTCCAACTTAGATGCCTCTTTCCCTCTATTTTATATTTCACACTTGACTTTACCCATTTCAAATATTCTATAGTTGTTTCTATTCTATTCATCACTATCACCTTCTATTCTTTTAATTCCCTCTTCTAAAACTTCTTTAAAATCAATAGTATCCTTTCTCAAACTATGTATATCCTTAAAAACCCCAATATCTATAGCAATACACATAGCTTCCAATTTCGTCAATTCTATTGTTATTTCCTCTCTCTCTTTTTGTGCGGATAATAGTTTCATTTATTTTTCACCTTCTTTTTCAAAATACCCCTTCATGTGATCATTTACCGCTTGCACTATCTCTGTTCTTTTTTCGATTATTACCATTGTCAGTTCCTCAAGGCTTATCTCTTTTCTATACATTTGCCATATTATCAGGTGTATTACCTGATCTTTACTAAGTTTATCAAAAGCTTCAAATTCTATTTCTTTACTCATTTATTTCACCTCTAATAGTGTAAGTACCCATTCCAAAACTTCTATTTCTTTATTTTCTAAGGGTAATTCCATTTCTATTGTTTTTGCATATTTTTTCTCATCTTTAAGATTGTTTATTCTCCTCGTGATAACTCCAACAGGATCAATAACTTTCCTCACTTCAAAGTCAAAACCAAGATTCTCATAAAATATTCTTTTTTCCTGAATACTCTCATCGGATTCATTATGTTGTCTTTCAATAACTCTCTTAAAATCTGCGTAGATAGTATCAGCCCTTTTTCTCTTTTTAGCAATAGGATCGACTATTTCAGCTTCCATATAAAAAGTACCACCTTCATTTCTTATTTCACATCCATCAAGGAATTTTCCTATTTCATGCCATCTTTTTTTAGGTGAGCAGTCGAGTACAAAATTATTTGATCTATATACTATTCCTTTATAGAGACGATCTTTTACGAATCTGATATTTTGTTGTTTTTGTCTGTTGCTTAAACTCATTCAAACACCCTTACAAAAATAATGTCTTCCAAGTCGGTACACAACACACCCTATTTTTAGATCAATAAGAAGATCATAAATACTACGAGAAACAAAGAAACTATCTCCCCTCTCTATTTTTTTAATATTAGTAGCCCATGATCTAACTATACCATGTGTGAAGGGATCGACTCCGAAGTGATAGTGCCATCTTTTTTTATTTTTCATTCGGATTCCCCCTCATAATTTTCAAAAGATTTTATCAAATCCTCAAATTCGGATAGGTACATATCAAGATGTAATTGTTTTGTTTGTGAGGTAATTTTAACTAATACTCTTGCAGTTTCATAATCTATTTTCTCTACCCAACAATCAAAGTTTTTGTATGTTGTAAAGGGTTTAAATTCAGATTTTGTTATTAATTTCATCTTTTCTCACCGTCTTAATTGGCATTTCAAAAATAGGCAGAACTTTTATCCATCTATTTATAATCTTCTGATCATCTATATTCAATAAACAATATTTTATTGTATCATCAACATAGAGTTTACCGTGTCTACGAGTGCTATATTCATAGAATTTAAGAATCTTCCTTTGAGTTTTTTTCATTGTAAATGCCATATACACATCTTTTTCAAATTCGTCAGTACCTAACCACCATCCTATTTCTTTCATCCTTCCACCTCTATTTTTATTCTACACTTTTTATCTTTAAAATCTTCTAACATCTGATCCAAGTCATGTATTATTTTTCCCGTTTTACTTTCTACCAATTCATAAAAAGTTCCCCATCCTTCATAACGAAATTGTTTAAATTCTCCATGTATTATTTGTGTATGTATCATTTTAGATCACCTTATTCATTTCTTCTTCTGTCCACTCAAATAATCGTTCTCCATCCTCATTTTCAAGGCAGGTAAAAATACACATACCTGACGACCATGGAGTAGCTTGTACTTTTTCTCTCATCTTCTTTCCATCTTTAAGATAGTACATGTGAAGAGGAACTTTCTCATCAAACATATCGCTTTCATTGTCATATTCCTTTGTCTTTAGTCTATCCCACTCTTTTTCTATTTTTTTATCTATTACTAACTCTACATGTTCTTTTATTCCCTTCTTCTCTAAAAACTTCTTAGCTTTTTTATTTAACCCATAATATTGTGTCTCTCTAATTCCCATTAAATCAACTCCTATAAGTTAATTTTATATTAGGGAAGTAATAACTGGCATCTCTCTCTGCTAACTTACAACCCCATTTACTAACCCATTCTACCGTTTCCATTTCTCTTAGATCATCTCTTGTTCCACCAATATATACAGCCCAGTCAATAGGATGAGTAAAGACAGCTACAATGGCAACAGCATACCCATTAGCATTATAATATCTTACTTCCCTTATTTCTTGTTTCGACACAACACCCCTTTCTAATAGTTCTTGTACTATTAGTTTAAACTCTTCATTCTTTCCCTCTTTTATAAGGATCAGTTTATATTCTTTCAATAGTTCTTCAGTTGTTTTATTTTTTATATCATTCATATTTTCTCACCTCTTTCTTTTAACTCTTTTTTTATTACTTCAAACTCCCGATCTCTTCCACCCTGCTCCAAAAATATATTATATTCTCTCCACAATTCAGCAGTTGTTTTATTTCTTATATTCTGTTCAAGATTTGTTATTCCCATTTTATT
>Ga0114919_10005324_pt1 | contig 10279 bp, 13 predicted proteins | sample BlataG_FD_88682 | JGI IMG/M metagenome (GOLD analysis project Ga0114919, IMG submission 88682) | Deep subsurface microbial communities from Black Sea to uncover new lineages of life (NeLLi) - Black_00105 metaG | ecosystem: Environmental > Aquatic > Marine > Oceanic > Sediment | place: Atlantic... | reverse complement strand
TGTCGTCTGTATTCACGATGACAAAATATGCACACCGGCCAAAGCGGGGATCAATCTGTGAATCTAAATTTGTTCCACTGGAACTTACCGCGATTTTCATATGTTATTCCTCCTTTAAGGATAGATTCTATACTGGATTTTACGTGACGCGGTTTTTCCGCCATGTTTTGCACCTACTTTTTCCAAATCCTCTCTTCATGCAGGAAGCCATGCGCCTGCCCGTTAAATTCCCAATTGAAAATACCCGAATGAAGGCCTCAAAATCTGTAGGAACAAAAACATCCTCTTTAAATTGATAATTTCTTATCATGGACTGAACCATTTTGTCACAGGCTTTTTTCTTTCATCGCTGCTACCGCCTATACCGGTAATTATCCACGCCTGCACACACCTCCATCGGAGCAGGGAGGAGTATCACAGCGTTCTTCACGACCGCAACAGGTCCTGCCCGGAGTATGTTCCGATATTCCGCCTAAAAAAGAAGCAACAGACAATATCCTTTCCATCTCAGCACTTCCGCAGTTTTTGCATAAAATATTTTCTTCCTTACCCACACCGATCAGATATTCAGCCTCAGCCCCGCATTCCTTGCATCTATACTCATAAATTGGCATTTTTCGTCATCTCCCAAAAACTTACCATTGCTTTTTCTTTCCCTGTTAGCTTACAGAGCAATTATCACCACAGGCGAATCATTCTTTTTCCGTCCTTAAGTTCGCCCCTTACTTTCTCCATATGCCGCAAAGCAGCAAGTTCCCTTTCAAGATCTGATTCTTTTATTTGAAGAATTTCTGCCAGGTTTTTTGGGTCTTGCAGTCCCTTATCTTTCAACGTATCGATTATCTTTTGCTGCACACGATTTACTTCCAAACCATTTTTGTTTTTTCCAAAAGATTTTGCACTGTGTACGGCCCACGGGTCGCACATCTTTAGAGGCGAAAGTAGATCCATATAGCAATCTTCACAAAGAATCTGGCCATGGAAATCATTTTCTTCTCCGTCAGGAATAATGTCCTTGCACCTGTGACATTTCATGTCTTAACCTCCTCACCAATAGGTCTCACTATAACGCTCTGCTATGGGCCGGTTATCCATATTTATGCCTTACCTGGTGTGCAATTCGTTTGCCGCATCTATAAGCAGGGACTTAAATCGATCCAGAGTGAGCGGATATCCCAAAATCGGAATTCCCATCCAATCGGAATATTCCAGGAATTCTTCCGGGTGTTCAGTCATATACCGGTCAATATATCCAATGGCGTCCAGAACGATTGCACCTCCGGAGTGCCTCGGAAAGTTCTCGTTTGCCAGGCCTTTGTCCCATCCCTTGAAAACCTTGGAACGGAATTTGATCCAACCCGGTACCATCCACCAGACCTTTTCCCCGCCGGCCAGGTTCTGAGCAATCTTTTCCCGTTCAGCTTCGCTGGCAATCATGTCCATACAATGGGTTGCCTCAATCCTTACAACATCCGGACCCTGTTCTTCAATAATTGTTCTCATGGTTCGCATGGGTTCATCAGCATTCACGTAGCAAAATTTGCCGCCATAGACCACGAGGATCTTGCCCACTTTTTCCTTTGCTTTATTTATCCGTTGAATGAGTTGACGCTCCAGTTCCCGAATATTTTCATGTAGCCCGGGTGTCGTGAAAAACAGGTGATTAGTATTTAAAAAACCCTCTTTTTTTAAATGATTCAATTCTAAACTCAAAGTTCCGCAAGAGACAACAGCTATATCAGAAAATGATACTTTATTCATCGGATACCTCCCATATTTATGGGTTAAAATGAAATCGGTTTGTTTATTCATATATTATGTGCAGCCTTACTCTCATCAATGATCATGCCATGTGTAACGGCAATGTCCATATGTATATGACACCATCACTGAGTTGAGACGTAACTTATTATAATATTATTTAATATTTAGTTATTATAAAAGACAAAGTGATTTTGGTGGAAAAAATTCAAAACAGATTAACAAATAAAAATAGCGTTACGTGTAATAAAATGTAACGTTAAGTAACGATATTGTAACGCTTAGAGATCTGAATATTGCAAGATAATTGGTTTTCCCGCCGGCCATTGCAAGCTCGCCGCCAGCCGGGCAAAGTAAAACTGGCAAATCGACCCCAAGGACCTATCCCTCAAGGGCCGATTTGCCGATTAAGAAGGGGGGTAATATGAAAATGGAGGTTGCCAAGTTAACCTCAATTGAATAAATAAGCAAATATTATGCCAGCCATATATCGTTCAATTGAATTTCTTTGTTACCGCCGGAATAAATTAATTTAAACAATATTATATAAAATAATATTGGTCTTACGCCCAAAAAAAATGCTTGACCATATGGATTATATAGTTATATTACGGTCACAGGCTCATAATATTAGGTAGGAATGTCGAGCCATAGAAAGCTCAGATTTGTTCAGGGACACTCTAGTGCGCAAATTTTAAAGGAAAGGAGGTGTTTTATATGCCCGGATTTGATGGAACAGGACCTGCGGGAATGGGTTCTATGACGGGGCGGGGCCAAGGATTCTGCAATCCTTCCCGGACTGCTTATGGTCCAGGAACGGCATGGGGATCTAGATATTGGCCCCCCAGTTATGGACAGGGCTTTGGTCGTGCTCAGGCTTTCGGTCGGGGCCGTAGTTTCGTCAGGGGCTTCTGGCCAGGTTTTGGCAGGGGCCGCGGCTACGGGAGAGGCTTTGGTCGGCGTGGAGCTTAGCCTTTTGTGGGAGTATGATATTATCCGTTTAAACTGATGAATGGGTTCTTTTGACCGAAACCCTTAACTCAAAAAGGCGTTCTGAGACGTGGATCAAAGGGTTGCTTGGCCATGATCTCATACGCGATAAAAAAATTTAGAGAGGAGGTGTTTATTATGCCTGGATTTGATGGAACAGGACCTGCGGGAATGGGTTCTATGACAGGACGGGGCCAAGGATTCTGCAATCCTTCCCGGACTGCTTATGGTCCAACACCGGTATTAAGACCCGGATATAGGGAGTATGGTTATGGACAGGGCTTTGGTCGTGGTTTTGGTCAAGGTCGTAGCTTTAGAGGCGGTTTCGGACCTGGTTTTGGCCAGGGCCGAGGCTACGGAAGAGGGTATGGTCCAGCCTACTATGCCCCTTATGGGAGTCCTTACGACATGAAACCCGAAGATGAGGTTAATATGCTTAAAGGTGAAGCCGATACCGTGAAGAAAGAACTTGATGCCATAAATAAACGCATCGAGGATCTCGAGTCGGGATCTTCTGAATAATAATGTTGATTAAAATGGCTTTCGGGCCTCCGGATTTTTTTCAAAGTTTATTTTTTCCGGAGGCCCGGGATACCATCTGGCCGTCTTTTTCAACTCCCGATACTGTTCATCTGACGAACACATTTTCGAGGGAAATTCTTCAGTAGTCCGTGCTCCTTTGGTTTGTTCTTAATCGCAAATTCAATTAGTTGCAGGATATGGTCATCTTCTTTTTTCTGTCTTAGAGGTGTTTTAAGATCAATCTCCTGATCCGAAAAAAGACAGCTCCTAAGATGCCCTTCAGGGGTCAACCGCAAGCGATTGCAATGATCACAAAAGTGATGACTCAGGGCGCTAATCAGCCCAATCTCCCCTTGCCCCCCTTTAATTTTAAATCGTTGCGCAGGGCCGTCATAGGGGTTGGGTTTCACAGGTTTCAAGTCTCCGGGAATTTTGACGGACATGATCCGTATTATCAGAAAAGGATCAATTCGGCTTGTTTTTTTCGAGCATGACAAATTGGCCGTCTAAAAGGTCGATGGTTTGAATACTACCCTCTATGAACCTCTTTTCCCCGAACAAATTAATAAACCAAAAGCCCTGGCCCTCGGCCTCTATGCGAGCTACGTCTTTCATGATTTGATTTTGCTTATTCCCCGAACTCATATACACGGTGCTCAAGCAAATGCTCTTCTCCTAATTTGTATCTCAGTTTTCGGCCAGCAGATCATCCAGGACTTTCCCTACCATATGAAAGGCTTCTCCGGCACTGAAGGCTTGGCCTTCCAAACACGCTTCAAATACCAAAGGGTCGTTTGGAATAATTCCAAATCACGAGCTTGTTTCAATCAAATTCAATAGATGTTCCCACATGGCAGGGGAAACATTTCTGAGAGAAGGCCTCCCATAGCTGAGCCGTTGCCGCACTGCCTGTGCAATGGGCAGGGCCCAGTAGATCCGGGTTTATGCGGACCAGGTATTCGATTGTGTTATCCATTCGCTTACGTGATGCGGACAGAAGATGCATCCCGCCCATTACCGCATGAATTGGCTTCCCGTGGGTAAGTTGCTGGATGTAGAGAAGAGTGTTTATTACACCCGCATGGGCACAGCCGAGAAGAACGACAATGCCCCTGGAAGACTCAAAAAATAGGGCCTGATCATCCAACAATGGGTCGGACTTAATGCATCTCTCATCCAGGAAAAAAGGCCCGCCAGTGTCTTCAAACTCTGTTACACGCGGTATTTCACCGGTGGCAAAAAGACGGTCAGCAATTTGCGTAGGCTTGGTTGTGAAAATCACATCACCTGCAAGTTTTCGGACAGATTTTTCATTCATAGATGGCATACCTATGGCTCGACTCTGTCCATATTCATTGCAGGCAAACTTCGGTTGAAACGCCGCTTGGTGGGCGTATACTTTTGGATTTTGGGATAACTGCAACACAGCCTTTAGCCCGCCGGTGTGGTCGTAGTGTCCATGACTAAGGACAACAAATTCTGTTTGTTCCAGAGAGACTCCAAGGATGCGCGCGTTATTAAGCAAGGCTCCACCCTGCCCGGTATCGAAAATGACTTTAATGGACCCTATCTCTATCCAGAAGCATATTCCATGCTCGGGAATCATGCCCTCTCCGCTGGCCGTATTTTCAACCATTACAGTAACTTTTACTTTTTGCCTCATTTGTAATTCTTCCCTGAAAGAAGCCTCTGCCCATTCTTATTTAGGTTTTCGCCAGCGACAATGACCACGATTACGTGCAAGCTCATACCCAGCATGTATGCTATATCTAATAATCTCGATTGCAGGTACATGTATAGAGATCTCGTCTTCATGTTACGGCGCAAAATTCATCTTTTCCATCTTCCGAACATACCTCTGCCCAAACCTTTCCTCCTGCAACCTCCGGTCCTCTTTGCATTAAAACCCATTTGAGAAAACTTCCGAAGTGTGGAGATAAAATCGTTATCCATACATTCTTCGTAAAACGTGTAATTTTCGAAAGGCTCTCGATATTGAAGGTCATAGCGCCTTCTTTTTTCCTCATTTCCCAGAATCTGATAGGCCTCGTTGATCTCCTTCAGGCGTTCTTCGCTCTCAGGATTGCCCCCATTTCTGTCGGGATGATATTGCATTGCCAGTTTGCGGTAGACTTTCTTGATCTCCTCTGCCGATGAATCGGGGCTAAGCCCGAGAATATTGTAATAACTCATGGTCACCAACGTTTTTACCTCCTATCAAGGCGCTTATCCACGCCTACATGTGCCTCCATTAGAGTAGGGAGGAGTTTCGCAGCACGCTCTTCATAATCGCAGCAGGTCCTGCCCGGAGCATGTTCCGATATTTTACCCATAAAGGAAGCAACGGATAATATCCTTTCCATTTCCACGCGTTACGGAAAATATCTCTACTGGTTCATAACTCAAGACGTTGTACCAGATTTTCCCATATGTTTTTGACCGCCTCACAACCTTCAGAACTGCCGTCAAATTCCACAATGGTTTTTCCCTGAACCATTGCCTGAGTGAAGGCAGGATCAAAAGGGACCCTCCCCATCACTTTTATGTTTCTTTCTTTTGCAAAGGCCTCAATGGCTTCTCCTTCATCAGGATTGAGATCAAACTTATTGATACACACCATGGCAGGGATCTTGAAAAAGGCGGCCAGCTCGGCCACACGTTTCATATCATGCCTGCCGGAAACAGTGGGCTCGGCTACAATGAGCACAGCCGTAGCCCCTCCCAGGGATGCGATGACCGGACAGCCTATCCCGGGAGGGCCATCCGTAAGAAGTAAATCCATATGTTTTTCCTCGGCAAGCTTTTTGCCCTCCTGGCGGATAAGGACCACCAGTTTGCCGGAATTTTCTTCCGCTATGCCAAGACGGGCATGGGCCATGGGACCGAAACGGGTCTCGGAAAGATACCACTCTCCACAGGTATTCAGGGGAAAGTCGATGGCTTGCTCAGGGCAAAAATAATAGCAGACACCACAGCCCTCACATTCAATGGAATCCACCACAAAATCGTCGCTAATGGCATCCCACCGGCACAAATCCCTGCACAGGCCACACTGGCTGCATTTATCCTGATTAATAATTGCCGTGTGCCCGGATTCAAAATCATGACGTTCTTTGATCTCAGGGTGCATGATAAGGTGAAGATCGGCTGCGTCTACATCCGCATCACAAAGAACCTTGTTTTTAGCCAGTGAGGCGAATGCCGCAATAATACTGGTTTTGCCGGTCCCGCCCTTGCCGCTTATGATGACAATTTCTTTCATGAAAATTGCTCCCTTTTATCCTGCGATTTTCTCAATATTATGATATAATTGCACAAATTTTTCTTTCCATTCGGGCATCACCTCTACGACCATATCTCCCCTTGCGTAGGTTTCTGCAATCCGTCGATCAAAGGGAATTTCCATCAAAATGGGCACATCCTCTTTTTTAGCATATTTGGTTACCTCATCATAGCCCATGTCTGACCGGTTGATGACCAGACCGCACGGAATTCCTAAGATTTTAACAGCCCCCACAGCCAACTTCAAATCATGCAAACCGAACGGCGTGGGTTCTGTGACCAGCAAAACAAAATCTGCGCTCTTCATGGAGGCGATCACAGGACATGAGGTCCCGGGAGGTGCATCGATAATGGTCAATATGTCAGACCGGGTATATTCGCGCACTTTTTTGATTAGAGGGGGTGACATGGCCTCGCCAACCCTCAATTTCCCATGGACAAATTCAAGCCCGTTTCTATACCCCTTCTCGATTATGCCTAATTCCCGGCCTGTTTCCGTGATGGCCTTTTCAGGGCAAACCTCTATGCACCCGCCGCAACTGTGACAGAGTTCATGGAATGGCAATACGGTCTCACCAATGACGACAATGGCCTTGAACTGGCATATTTCCCCACATTTTCCACATAGGTTGCATTTCTCCATATCCACTTCGGGAACAGGGGTGTTGATCGTTTTGACCTTTTCAATGGTAGGCCGAATAAAGAGATGAGCGTCAGGTTCTTCGACATCACAGTCCAGTACCTGAACATCGGATCCAAGAGAAACGGCCAGGTTAGTGGCCACAGTCGTCTTTCCTGTTCCCCCTTTTCCACTTGCAATACTGATAATCATTATTACTCCTTAATGTATATTTAACATCAAACCAAGTTATCACATAAATCCGAGATAAACCTTTCTGTTTTAATGGTCACAAACGTTCTCACCCAACACCAGTGTATTCGAAAGGTACTGGTTTGCCAGAGATTCCGGAGAATCCATCGGAGCACCGGTAATTACCTCAATCCCATTTTCCCTCAAAAGTTGCTGCGCCCGTTCTCCCATTCCGCCAACAATAGCCACATCAGCCCCCTGCTCATTGAGCCATTGAGGCAGCACTCCGGGCTCATGGGTAGGGGGAATACGCATCTTGGTTTCTTTTATTTTTCCGTTTTGAGTTTCTACGAATGCGAAATGTTCACAATGTCCAAAATGAGCCGAGAGTTTTCCCCCGGACACGGGAACAACAAGTACTTTTGAACCTGCCGAATCTTTTTTTATGTCTGGGGATTCATTTTTCTGTTGTAATTCCGGAACAGATTCCGTTCGGGTTTCTGTTATTTTTACAATTTCATCAACTACCTTATTGAACTCCTGTGTGATTAAGAGTTCTTGGTTATCAAGAAGGCTCAAATCTCCCACATCACCCCTCTTTACAATCTCCGGTTCCATGGGCAACGTTCCTAAAAGCCTCAAGTTTTCTTTTTTTGCGGTCAGCATTCCACCTTGCGTTTTGAAAATATCTATTATTTTTCCGCAATATGGGCACTTCAGACCGCTCATGTTTTCCACTATACCCAGGATCTCCATCTTTACCTTACGGCAGAAGTTAATGGATTTTCTGACATCCGCCAGCGAGATTTCCTGAGGGGTGGTAACAATCAAGGCCTTTGCATCCGAAATGGTCTGGGCCACGGTCAAGGGTTCATCACCCGTACCCGGGGGAGAATCAATAATCATGTAATCAAGATCCATCCACTCAATATCAGCAATAAATTGTCTGATAACGCCACCTTTCAGGGGGCCCCTCCATATGGTCGCTGCATCTTTGTCTCCCATAAGGACTTCAATTGAAATGACCTCCATATTCGGAAGATATTTGACCGGACGGGCTTTTCCCTTCATATGACCCGGCCCGACACTTCCTTTCAGCCCCAGCATACGCGGTATACTGGGCCCATGGAGATCCACGTCCATAAGACCTACGGTGTAACCTTTCTTGGAAAGTGCTACGGACAGGTAAGCGGCAACACTACTTTTACCCACGCCGCCTTTTCCGCTCATAACCAGGATTTTATTCTTAATATGGTGTAACCTTTCATTAATTTCCTTTTTTTGCATATCCATCTGATCTTTCCGTGTTTTGCCGTTAACGGTTTGCTTTTTCTTTGGCATTTTCAATCATTTCCTCCTGTTATTCGTTATACACAGACATCGTAATTTAACATCTCGGAATTTATACAGATTTTTGATATAATAAATCTTTTAATGGCGACCTGTTTTTGCCATCGGCATGGAAAAATGGAATGCTTTGCATTCATGCGCTTGTGAAGGCTTTGTCTTTCTCCTTTCTGCTAACTACCGAATAATAGACAGCCCTTTTTTTGAGTTCAGAGCGGATTTGGCCGGTTCGGATTAGTTTTCCGAGATATTTGGATACCTCATTGAGATGCATATCGAAAACATCCGCAATCTGATCCGCTGTACACGGCCGCCGCTGTAACATTGAAAAAATCATTTCCTGGTTCGCCCGTACATGGTTTCCACGCTTGGCCTTGAACTCCGCAATAATCTCTGCGGTCGGGTGAAACAAATCGGTCAGGGCTTCCATGCGTTTTTCGGAAAGGGGCGTTGCATAATCCTCGGACGGTGGACGTACCGCCGTGTTGAGCTGAATCCGATCCGGGCCTATTTCTTTTGCAAGATCGGCGATTTTCCGAACATTGGCAGGGATTGAGTTTATCCCTGCTATTAAAAAAATTTCCATCCATAGCTGACCCTTAAATTGTGCACGAAAGTCCTTTTGTCCATTAATCAAACGATCAAACCGCAGTTCTGCGTGTGGACGGTTTACCCATTCGTAGGAGGCCTGATTCCAGGCACTCAGAGAACATTTCACTACGTTTGCACAAGCAGCGGCATCACGCACTTCCGGCAGGTGTAGCATTGTGCCGTTGGACAGAAGCACCGCAGGAATTTTGCTGTTTGCACGGATGAACTCGAGCACTTCCCCGAACCGGGAATGAAGCGTTGGTTCTCCGGAACCGGAAAGGGTGATGTAGTCCGCCCTGCCATCTTTATTTAACCACTCTTTCAGTTCGGATAACACAATGTCTGTTGGAACATATTCTTTCCGGGCGATTGTCTTTTCTGTGGTACGTCCTAACTGGCAAAAAATGCAGTCCATAGAGCATGTCTTGTAAGGGGTCAGATCGACGCCCAGTGACCGTCCGAACCGCCGCGATGGTACGGGACCAAATAAGTAATTATATTTTTTCTCCATGATTTTTCGCGCACCTATTTTTTCTCCAGATCTTTGATCCTGGCTTGAAGACCTTGCATCTGACTAAGCAAGTCATTTGCCAGATCTTTGAGTTGTTTCAATTCTTCTTCTCTGGATAATGAAGCGGTTTTAGAGGAATCCGGGGGAATGGGTCCGAAAGCACCCATTCCAGATGCCATACGGCGGCCCATGCCTTTGCCCATTCCCATACCCCGACCCATGCCCCGGCCCATTCCCATGCCACGACTTATCCCCGAGGCTCCACCGCCCATACCATAGTGATCAGTCACATTGGGCGATCCTTCGGGCTTAATATCGTCTCTCCTGTACCTTTCTACGGCCTCTCTGACACTCCCGGTCTGGCCCATAAATATATCGACCCCGGCAGCGGAAAGGGTTTGTACCGCATTGGGGCCGACATTTCCGGTTATAATAGCACCGACCCCTTTGGAGGCCACAAACTG
>Ga0114919_10005323_pt1 | contig 10279 bp, 8 predicted proteins | sample BlataG_FD_88682 | JGI IMG/M metagenome (GOLD analysis project Ga0114919, IMG submission 88682) | Deep subsurface microbial communities from Black Sea to uncover new lineages of life (NeLLi) - Black_00105 metaG | ecosystem: Environmental > Aquatic > Marine > Oceanic > Sediment | place: Atlantic... | reverse complement strand
GATAGATGACCGTCAGCCTTGGGATAATGAAGGTGACTACTGGTTTCATACGACAATAGCGATGAAGGATATAGACCGACAGTTTGATGATATATGGAGTTATGTGAATAAAAAAGAGAAACCACACATTAACCAGCACTTGGTCAGAATTACAGTTTTGAATGAAAATAGGAAGATCGAACATGAATATGATTTGATGTTCAAAAGGTGGCTGAACCGCAGAGAAGCCTTAAGCAACCGCTTGTGGCGAAAAACGGTGAATAAACTGAGGCAATTTCAGAACTTACCGCCTGAAAAGCCAACCTCTTTAATAGATTGGCTGAGAAAATTGCTTGGATGATAGTCCCATTTAAGATAAGTTTTGTAAGCCTTTTATATTAAGTTACTCTGGAATTGCAATTGTGTTGTATTTTAGCATATCAGGCAAAGCCTACTTACCTGTTTGCTCAGTAACATTACTAGCTTGCCCAAAGCTAGAGGCAAGGGCATTGATTGAGGAACGGCTGAGGAGTATAATCCAGTACGACCGCATAGTGCGTTGGGCTATCGGTCGCCTGCTCTTGAAACCATACACCTAGCTATAATACGGTAATTCTAACTTAGAAAGTGGTACCACTGCTGGGGGCAGGTCAGGTCATAAGCAGTTCAGTCTCGTGGAAAATATGGAACTGCGGTAGTGAGGCAGCGGTAAAATGCCTATATGGGATAGGGATTGGTATAGAGATTGGTTCTTTAAAGGAAAGCATCCTCCTACTTGTACTTGTGTAGATTGCACAAATAAAAGAGTAGGTAAGTCAGATACTAAGCATAGTGCTGCGAGAAAAAATATAACTCCTATTAAAACCTCTAAATCAGCAGGACCAGTTCCTATTGTGCAGAAAGACGCATATCATAAAAGAGCAAATAAAATTAACAACTATGTATTATCCTTACTATTTATCTTTGCTGTCTCTGTTATTGGTTTGGGAATCAGCCTATACATCGGCAGTTCTGTTCCATTTTGGCTACTATCTGGGTTCTCTTTTATCTACTCCATTGAAAAATGGTTCATTTATTTCACTAGAAAGTATAAAGTAATTGGAAGATTGTACCGATTGCTTCTAAATTTTTCAATACTATCACTATTAGGTCTTATCATCTGGTGGAGTATCAAACTATTCTCCAAACAGCTAACACAAAGTCCATTGATTGGCAGTCTTATTCTCCTAGTAGAATTCATTCTTTTTATTTGGATTTGGAGAGTTGTTGCAAAGAATGGCTGGCGATGGCCAAGTATGAAATTAACAGTATTTTCTTTGATATGTTTATTCTTAATATTTTCCTTTGCTGGTGTACCTCCAATGTCTGTCTATAAGGATAATCTTGTAACTAGTTGGAATACTTTTCAAGCTGAAAGGGAGGAGGAAAGGAAACAAGCAGAGGCACAGCAAGAAAAGGAAAGGCCAGAACCTTATGGAGTTCTACAATTTAAAACATTTAGTGATAAATCTGCCGGACTCAGAGTGGAATATCCAGAAGGTTGGATTTTTAATATTATACCTACGGGAGATGAGTTATCAACTAGAGTCAGCTTTGAAGGTTCAATAGGTCAGAGTAGTAGTATACCGAGCAGTCTTTTAATAGGTTACAATGCTGATTTTACTGATGCGAGAGGTTTATGGACAAGTATGGTTAATCTTGCGGCTTCTTCTCTTATTAGTGAACGCTCTATTACAATATCTGGAGTACAAGGTTATGAGTTGACGCAGGAGATAAACGGAGAAAACAGCAGAATCTTTGTTGGTGGGTGGAAATCAGGATTACTACTTGCCTATAGAAGCTATCCAATAGGTACTCTCACTCCAAGTGAAGTAAACACACTAAATAACTACTTGGAACATCTAATAGTTACAGCCTCTATAGTAGAACCAAAACCTGACCTTCCAGAACCAACTCCTATTAAACCAATAGTACCTGATATTCCAAAACCTGAATCTGTTTTACCAGAAATTGAAGAACCTGATACTCGCAATCCATCTTGGGAAGAGTTAAAAGCATTTCTATTAAAAGATGATACTGATAAAATGGAATATGTTTTTCCTACAACGGTTTGTGAGGATTTCGCCAAGAAACTTCAAAAGAATGCGAAAGAAGCAGGATGGCGATGTGCTTTTGTAAGTGTCCAATTAGATGGCTATCCAGATTGGTTCAATTATGGGATTCCGTCCTATACAGGACATGCTTGCAACGCTTTTGAGACTACAGATAGAGGATTAGTTTATATAGATGTTGTTTCAACACATGGGTTTAGTGGTAATGCAGATAAAATAGTAGATGTTGGAATTGGGAAGGATTATCATCCTACAAGTATTTTTTCAACTCCCGGATGGGGAAGATGGATCAATATGGGGAAGATAGTAAACATCAATACAATTAGATGGTAACAATGATGAGATTATGAATTATCTTAACTGTGTTGACCGCCATGTCCTAGTTGCTACATTTTAGAAAGCACAGCACATACGGAAAGCCAAGAGCGAGGAATTGTCCTGCCCCTGACCTGCCCCCGAAAAGGATACCACTTCTTAAGTCAGAGTTTACTTTCTGCTAACAAATTAGCCAGAATGTGAGCCATTGCACATTCCATCTTTTAATTACTTTTGGAGATTGATTCACTCCACCACCCATGGCTGATAAGCCCCGACTATCTATTTAACTAATACTAACTATTCAATCAACCTATCTATACGCTCGGACTGGGATAGGACGCCTCTACACTACAAGTAATTTTTACCTTGCACAATATCCCCCTAGCGGGTAACCCAAGACAGCGAAAAATAAAGGGAAAACCGAGCCTATAGGGTAACCCCCCTCCCCTCTTGATATAGAGGGGTAATCCGGGGGAGTGCAAGGCTGGCAGTGCAAAGGTGAGTGCAAAGATTGTGCAACAAGTGGTTCGAGGCTAAGGGGTTGATCTCCCCGCTGGACTTGAACTAATATATTCAGTAAACTAGAGCAAACGTGGTGGAAAAAGTTCTACCTATTGATACCCCAGCTCACCTGAGGAGACTCGAACTTTAATAGACCAAGGTAAAGGTCTTAGAGAAGGTTTTGGTTCTACCTATTGACATGCACGGTCTACCGATAAAAACTAAATCACATTTCTTCATTTCGTGTAGGTTTGTGAACAAGGTCCCCCGATTTTTCATATTGCATCCCCTGTTTGTTAATTGGTAGAATCTACCGAAATGAGAGAAAAACCTGGTCGCGAACGTGATAGCATTGCTTTACGCATAACGAATAAACTCGAGAGATATACCTTTCGTTCCACGACTCAAGTCGTGGTTCATGTCTTGGTTTCAATTATAATAGCTACAGTCATCTACTTGTTGTTACGTAATACAGTGGGCGTCCCCGAAACCTATTTCGTCACAATCACAGCCTCCATGAGTGCCGCCTCAGGCGCGTTGTTAGCTGTTACAATAGCGCTAGCAGGGTATTACAGCCTTTCCGCGATGAACTGGAGAGATAAGCTCGTAGACGAATTAGCAAAAGCTAGTTTGAGAACGAGGAAACAGATGGAGAAATCTGCAAAACAACATCCGGAGATTTCCCGACAACTAGCTCCCCTCTATGAGAAAAGTCTCCTATATGTGCCTGGTAAACCGATAAACAAAACAGAGGTTAACGAAATCGCCAAATCATTTTTAATATGGGCAAAAAAGCAGGCAGAGAGTAACCCGAGGAAGCTCGATGCTGGGAATGCGGCCGAATATGACTCATTTGAGATGCATCTCCGAGACGCTCTCGTATGTGAACACCAAATATCCCATAACTTGATATTACTTGATATAGTAAGAAATCGCATACAAACCATAGGAACATTCTCATTTCTCACAGTGGGTTGGGCGGCTGTTTTTGTCCTGACTTTAACTTTCGCGATCCTAGGTAGTTCAGGAGTTATACCTGAAAATGTGGGGCTTCCACTTCTAGCGATTCCTTTTTGGTTCTTTCTTGTCGGTGGCTTTGCGCTATTGAAAGATATTACGGCTGTATTTGCTGGCTTTCAAATTCAAGAAATCGGTTTTGATGAAGCTCTGGCGGAGTTGAACACCAAACAGTGAGCATGTAGAAAATCGTGAAGGCAGTCGGTAGCCGATATTAACCTTTTTGTTATTCTACCCAGACTCATGTGAACTCATTAAGTAAATTACACAATAAGCCCAATTTGTATCGTTCCGCCTAGTCCCAATAGCAAATTTTCATTAGCCCTAGCCACACCTCAAGGTAAATAGCCCAACAATTCTGCCTTTTGTTGATTTACCACGTTCATTCAGCTATGTAACTCCTCCGGGGGTTTCCGGGTGGGGAGGCCACCGTGCAAAATATTTTCACGCTTCTTGGCCGATTGTGAGTGATAAAGTAATAGTGACCCATGGGGCCGGGAAACCCCAGAATGGGGGAGAGGGGACCAATTACTGGGGTCACCCTGGGGGGGTATACCGCGGTTGTTACTATTTGATAGGAGCTTTATCGTAACTGCCTTGCGGTTCATAAGCCCAAAAATTAATCGGCTTGGTGCAGATCCGAGTCCATAAACATCCCTTCTCATTTATACTGACGTATAATTTATATTGCCCACAAAGTTTATAGAGTTTTCCTATTAGTTGATATAGGCACACTCTTTTTCTCGTATCTTTGTCCCTTATATTATTCCTGGGGCAAAGATACTTGAATTTTAATTGCCATTTACTAACCTGAGATTCTAACCACTGAACACATTGTTGCCCATCTTCATTAGAATAACGTGCCATACCAGCAAAAAGGTCAGCAAGTTGCACAAGTGGCTCTTTGATTGAATCTACTTGTTGAATTCGACCAAATTGCAATTTTTCATACTTCGGCACTTCTACCAGTTCAGGCTGTTGAAGATTAGGCCGATACAAGCTCGTAACGTTCAAATATTTTGCTGTTTCCTTCCAATCGACTTTGGGGTTATTGTCTGGGTACAAATTCCAATGGATTTGGTTCCACTGTTTAGCCATATGTATGAGTAAGTGATAATACATTCTTCCCAGATTGGCGAAATCATCACGACCTGGAACAGCATGGCGTGAATCAAGAGTGTCCCAGGTTAATATATCTATCCTTATTTTTCGATTAATAGCAAAGTCCTTGACTGCGATTTTTATGAACTGGCGCGCTGCTTTCGCTATTGGACTGTTATATCCTATGATTTCAGAAAATTTTACTTCGAGAATTTGTCTGTTATCAATTTCTTCTTGTAGCTTATTTCTAAGTTCCTCAAGCATTTTTTCTTTACCGGATACTACAGCGATAGATTGGAAGCGGTGGTCGAATATACCAGATTCGTCACTGTAAGCTGAAAAACTGTTCATATTATTATTTTACCACTAAAAATATGGGAATCTGATTTTACACAAGGCGCCTAAAGTTAAAGGCTATTTTGAATTCAAATTTACATGGATTTGTAATCAAAGACAACAGATCATCATCAAGTGTGATATGATATCAGGAGTTGTTGGAGCATAGGAATCAGTTCCTTCTTCTCAAACAGGAGTTCGGGAACTGTTCCGTAAGGCCCACCTGAGAGGATTCGAGCTGAGCCCATCTAAATAGGTGGGCTTTTCCATTTAACCGCATATTGCTCGGCACTAATTAATTGACTAGAATATGTCATAGATATTGTTGATAAGGAAAAGTTGATGATAATACCTCAAGATGTCATCAATCGCCTGAATACCGATTTCTCTGTTAAGGTAGTATCCTCGCCTGGACTTATAGCGGATATCCAGCGAAGGCAGCACGCTCGAACGCAACAACTAGTAGCCAAGGGTCTACCAGGTCTGCCTACGAAAACAGCTATCACACCTATTGCAATGTTTCAACCCTCAAAACCAGCACAGGTTAGTCCGTTTGCGCTATTACATTCTATCGGACGCATCACCACACCCCAGGTTCCTAATTTGGCAGACTTGAGTTCCACCTGGGCGATTTACAGGTACATTTGGGCCTTCGACATCCACGGTAACGGCTCGGGTCTTCCTTTAAGGCTTGCTGACGCCGCAAGAGAGATTGACTTCCACCAGAAAACCCTTCTATCCGATGAAGTCGGTATGGGCATGGCGAACTACATCATGACAAACTATTTTCGCACGACTTCAGCCGTCGACGTTTCCCTAGCTTTAAAGACCCCTAGTTGGCACGTAATTCAGCAAGGTTCAGCTTCTCCCGATTACCTCTTTTACGACGACCCCTCAAAAACCACATTTGTAGTTGAATGCAAAGGAAACCAGTCTTCCTACCCTGCGACAATCCAGCAGCTCCAGCGAGGGACAGAGCAAGTTCCATCTATCTTGTTCACTGATGGCCGTAGGTCGGTATCCATTGTGATAGGAACGTGTATGTTGAGTCAGGACACTCGAGTGTATGTCGTGGACCCTGAATCGCAAGTACCTGACGAGTACGAGGACAAAGACGACTACTACGGCAAATCAGAGAGAATTGGCCCAAGTCAATGGAGAGTCACGAATGATGAGTTGTTCGAATCCGATTCGCGTTTGTTCAGCAGGGCCAAGCTCTTAATGTATGCTGGATCAGAGTTGGAGGCACTTGCGCAATTGTCACCGGACGTTCGGAAGTATTGGGAAGGTCATGCAAGGAAACCCTCTGAAATAACAGAACTCGAAACGTCACAAGGCGTTTTCGAAGGCGTTACAGACAGTTTCAGGACTTTCGATGGTCACACCATCTCGCTATATAGGGGGTTGCTTAAGGAGCTACGCAATCAATTTCTTGTGCCGCTTGAAACACCAGAGCAACGGCAAGAGTATAGCAAGCAACACATCGCCCCTCCTGAATCATACTCGAGTCAGTTTAAGGAAAAGGGATTTCTCGTTAGCAAGACCGAGAAGACAACGGGTTACGGTATACAGAGCGTGTGCCACGATGGTAGCGTCATGCAGCTTTCGATAGCATGACAGTCGCGTTCATCTTGAAAAGCGTGCGACTGATTGTACGACAAGGACGCAAGGATCTAGAATATGGGAGTCGCCAGTTTGGGCAATGGAGTGAACATGGATAGAAGTAAAGAGAAATCGAGCCGCATGCTAGAATTTGAAACGACTGTTGATGTCGCCCCAGGTAATTGGCTACGGCATGCCATGCCATTTCAGGGCGGTGATTTCAGGCCAGGAGAGCGTGAATTCGAAATAAAATTCGACGAGAAAAGAAGGATTGAACATGAATGGAAGGGGGAGAAGTTCACCATCGAAGCAAGCACGAGTGATGTACCATGCATAGTGAGGCTCCACGAAGGATATTTTGAGAAAACGAATAGCGATGACGCTCTTGCCGCCGGCTTACATAGATTTGTTACGCACTTGATCGATTGCATTGAGCATATATACCTAGCTATAGGTAAGGTGCAATTTAAATTGGACGGTCGGGTAATTTTCTATAAGAAGGCTGACAAAGACGATTGGAGAATATTGGACTACCAAAAGAGAGTTATTAATCTGGAGGAGATATTTCAAGAATACTCGCTTCTTGGAGACACTGGTCACTACGACGTAGTCTGCATGGAGGCAGGAAGGGAAGATGCCTTCGAGACATCCTGGCAGTTCGTGATTGACGCTGTGGATGCCTTTGATTCAGGGCATTACCGAGGTAGTGTGGTCTATGCTTGTTCTGCTGTTGAAACGGAGGTGGGACAAATCGTTCGGAAATGGTTTGAAGCGAACACTTTAACGAGTCCAGAGGACTTACTGGATACTGCGATGCGTGACCTTAGTAATCCAATGCGATTTGAAATCTTTTTCAAACTGCAGGAGGACTCCTCCTTAGCAGTATTGTCAGATGACCAAAAGATTAGTTTATTGAACCAATTGAAATGGCTGAATGCGGTGCGAAACAAAGTGATACACTCAGGATACATAGTGAATGCGCTAGAAGCACAAAGGGCGATTCGCGCCGCAGGTATCCTCTTGCGACTTAGGTGGGTGGATTATCGCAGAAATTTCTTTAAAGAAAAAGGCTTGGGGGACGTGTTTGATGATTTTCCCAAGCTCATTTCCCGGTTGAAGATTTGATCATCAAGCCAAGCATCTGGACTATTGAAGAGGAGTTCTCACAGGATTGAAATGTCCATCGGACCTCTCGATAGTTGCCTCTTGGAGTCTCGTAACAACGTGACTGTAGGTGCCGAAGGTAATCTGTATGCCGGAATGGTTTAGGCTCCCTTGAACAAAAGCTGCTGCAATGCCGACATGAGCTGTTTCTTCTCAAACAGGCGGAATGCTTCCAGACTGGCTGACTAGGCAGGAATCGAACTACAGAGGCTCTGGAGCCGCTTGAATGATTTCCACAAGACTTATCCAACAATTCATCGTTTCGTTCAATTTCTCAGCATCAGCATCATTGGATGATCTAAGCAACGACCACTCTAATGTGTGCCTCTGGTATAATATTGGCGTCGGGGTGGTGGAGCACGGGTCCAGGTATCAGGTGAGAGGTTGAGAAAGCCTGGGGCGTCAGGACAAATCCCATAGAAGGCTCATTGATCCCGGTCGCTGGAGCCCCCACCTGCTGGTGCCATGTCAGCCCCGGCTTTCATTGTAGATCCTGGGCACGTGACCTCAGTTCGCATGCACACTTGGCGTGAAGGAAAACTCTTGCCAAACGGCTGACTGAGCAAGAGTTTATCTTTGCCGACGGACTCCTACTTCAACGCCGAGACGCTCGCCTATGCCCCGGAACAGGTCGGCTTGCGAGGAGATAAATATTTCCTCAGGAGATTTCCTCGACGGAGTTCCCGATGGAGTTTCCGATGGAGTCCCCGATGGAGTCCCCGATGGAGTCCCCGATGGAGTTCTCGATGGAATTCTCGATGGAGTTCTCGATGGAGTTTTAATTAACCATTTCTCAGGTGAGTTCTCCAGGTGTCTGCCGTCCCCTCTCCGTTATCAAGTATAATTTCTTTTTCTTGTCGCGCTTCTCCGCCAAGGCTTCCTTTTCTAATTCAAACAAGTCATGGCCGGCATTAAATGGTGTTTCGCCGATCATAGCCCCAATGCCGGCGGGCCTTGTTGGCTCCACGCATTCCGATAGTGCCTCCAGCACTCTAAATATTCGGGCTTTTTCCTCTGCCATTTTATCCTCCTTCGACTAGAAGCCTCTCTTTTTCAGGGCGTGCTGCCGGCTTTATTCACCTTCGGGGTCTGGATAGATTTGCCCGTCTATTACATTGAACCGGCTGGGCAAAGGTCCTTGCTTGCCTTCTACTCTTACCCTTTCTTCTTCGGCCCCGGCTTCATGCTTTTGCTTAAGTTCCTCTACTATTTCCTTCCCGGGTATATTCTGGGCGTAAAGTTTTACCTACCTCTTTTTGACATCGTTGGCCACCGCCATTTCAGTCAAGGCGTTCCAGACTGAGTTCAGATCGTCCAGATTGGCTATTCTTCGGATATAGTTGACTATCGCGTCCAGTTTGATTTCCCCCTTGCCTCTGCCAACACCCAGTCTTTCGCCCTCGGTTCTGAAAAGGTGGGCTTGGGAAGGGACGAATTCGGCAGTTTCGGTCGGTTCCGGCTTCGGTCGGTCGGTTTCGGCTTTCGGTTCGGCTTTCGGCTTCCCCCCGGTCTCAACATACTCTCTCCCGTCAGCCGATATTTGCCAGGAGCCGACCTCCAGTTTCTCGGCTAGACCCCGCTTTTTCGCATTTCGGTCATGTCGTGAGCAGGAGAACAAAGGGTAAGAACCGAGGAAATGGGAAAGAAGGATGAAACGACCGAAACCCGACCGAATACCGAAACGAACGAAATGACCGAAGCTGTCCCATCTGAAGGGAACCAGACAAATGGCTAAGTACAAAATAAAGGGGAGCCAATTGAGACCATATAAATGAAGCCGCGCAAGGGAAGTACATAAATCGAGCACAGAGGAGAACCATATAGACGAAGGCATGGAGACTACGCTGTGCAAAGCGGAGTAAAAGAATCCAAGGAAAAACGAAAGGAAAGACATAACCCAAGCTGTTAACGGTCTTGTTGTGAGCGAGAGTGGCAGTTGAGAGGATTGGGCGGGGTCACTGCTGCCGCTGCTTTTGCGGATGTGCTGTAGATAGCCACGCCACTGTTGTATGGGCGAGCTTCGTATCTCGCGTACGGACAACCGCACAGTGCGGGCTGGCAAGTCATGCACACAACAACGGAATCAGCAATGTAGGGTCGTGTGCACAAGGGCTGACCTTGAGTCGCACCCGAGCTTGAACAAAATACCG